>Ga0207695_10002511_pt1 | contig 26961 bp, 23 predicted proteins | sample KBSC54metaG_FD_184354 | JGI IMG/M metagenome (GOLD analysis project Ga0207695, IMG submission 184354) | Corn rhizosphere microbial communities from Kellogg Biological Station, Michigan, USA - KBS C5-4 metaG (SPAdes) (version 2) | ecosystem: Host-associated > Plants > Roots > Rhizosphere > Soil...
TGCGCGACGACCCACCCGATCCGGACGACGCCGCGCGGGCACGGCAGCGGCTGTCCGAGGCACAGGACCGGCTGCGGGCGGACACCGGCGCCGGCGAGCCCGAGGCCGCGCCCCGCCCGGCAGCACGGCCCAAGGCGACGCCGGCCGCCGGCAGCTGCGCCTGGAAGTGGCAGATCTACATGCAGTCCCAGGGCTGCTTCGACCAGCATCGGGTCGCGGGCGGCAAGGGCGTGACGCGCAACGGCGCGCGCGTCTGCCCACAGATCGTCCAGCCGGACTGTCCCCAGCAATGACCTGCACGCCGGTGGCGACGCCGCGCCGAACACATGAACGACCTGACCATCCGTCCGATCGCACCCACCGACCGCGCCGCCTGGGCGCCGCTCTGGGATGGCTACAACGCGTTCTATGGCCGCGAGGGCGCGACAGCGCTCCCGTCCGCCGTCACCGACGTGCTGTGGCAGCGCCTGTTCGACGCCGGCGAGCCGGTGCATGCGCTGGTCGCGGAGGACGCCGGCCGCATGCTGGGCATCGCCCACTTCCTGTTCCACCGCAGCACCACGCGCATCGAACCGGTGTGCTACCTGCAGGACCTGTTCACCGCGCCCGCGGCGCGCGGCCGCGGCGTGGGCCGGGCACTGATCGAAGGGGTGTACGCGCGGGCCCGCGACGCCGGCGCGAAGCGCGTCTACTGGCAGACGAAGGAAGACAACGCGACGGCGCGGCGGCTGTACGACCAGGTCGCGCGCCACCACGGCTTCGTGGTGTACGCCCACGACGCCTGAACGCCGGCGGACGGCGCGGCGCTCAGCGGCGGCGCACGCCCGGCCAGGCCTCGGTCGGACCCATGCCCATCGGTGACAGCGGCATGCGCTGGCTCGCGCGCAGCGGCATCTGGCCGGACAGCGGCATCTCGCGCGACTCGTCGCCGTCGTCGGTGCCGCCGCTGCGCAGGCGCGGCGGGTACTGGCAATCGAGGCCGGACAGCTCGGCCAGGTCCTCGGATTCGCGCACGATCCAGTGGATGGCGGTGTTGCTGCGCGCACGGTCGGCGCTCAGCGTCTTGACGATGTGGCTCAGGGCCACCGGGCGCGACGCGTCGGTGTCGCCCAGGTCCATCGCGAGCTGGCCGGACTGCCGCCGGAAGACGCCGGAGGCCGGCTGCTCACCGGGGTGCGCCCAGACGAAATGGCTGGGGATCATGTCGCCGGGCATGGCCACGCGATCGGGAAACATGCCGACTTCCAGCATCAGCTTGTCCAGGATCGTCCGCGTCTTGTAGAGCTGAGGCTCGCGCATGCACTGGAAATAGAAGTGGATCTCGACGTTGGCCGGCACCGGCCACAGCGCCGCATCGAACTTCATGCCGCACCCGGAAACGACGTATGTCTTGCTCATGATTCCAAGGCGGACTCCTGGCCCGCGCTGCCGGGCCCGACGCCCGATGCCTCGATTCTAGGCAGCGCCCCGTGGCCGAGCATGGGTGGAAAACAACAAGGCCAGGACATGCCTCACGCCCGGCGGAGATTTTTGTTCACCGTCGTAACGTGTGACCATCGCCGGCGTGATTTTCTACCGCTCGCTGGCCCGGACCGGCCGCCCAACGCCTCGAAGTGTAAGTGCGGCAGGCCTCCTCCCCATGTTCGTGGGATGGGCCATCGCCAGCGATCTGTGCTCGAGGATGGGGCGGCCGCAGTGCACCAACCCGGTGTGATCCCGCGAACGGCCCGTCATGGCCTTCGCCGGTGCATGCAGGTGGACGGGTTACCGCACGGCGCCCACCCGAGGTCATCCTGCGGACCGCCCGTCATGGCCTGCGCCAGTGCATGCGGGTGGGCGGGTTGCCGCACCGCGCCCACCCGAGGTCATCCTGCGGACGGCCCGTCATGGCCTGCGCCAGTGCATGCGGGTGGGCGGGTTGCCGCACCGCGCCCACCCGGTGTCATCCTGCGCGCAGTCGCAGGATCCACGCGCCACGTTGCGCCTCTTGGGGGGTGGATCCTGCGACTCCGCTTCGCTGCGCGCAGGATGACGGTCCCTGGCTGTTTGATGCGCCCAGGATGATGGCCTTCGCCCCGCCGCCAGCGGCAGGATGACGGCTTGTCCCCGCCGCGCACCGCAGGATGACGGTCTGTCGCCCCCGCTGCTAGCCGCAGGACGACGGTCTCGGGGTGTTCACAGGAAGGCCGGTCATGGCGTTCGCGCCATGACTGGCTTCCGCCGCCAGCCCCGCCACCCGGCCGATCACGAGGATCGCCGGGCTGCCTATCCTCTCGGTGCGGATCGTGTCGACAAGCGAGTCCAGCGTCGTGCGGGCGATCACTTCGTCGAGCGCGCTCGCGCGCTGCACGATGGCCACCGGCAGGTCGCCAGGCAAGGCCGCGCGCAGGCGGCCGACGACGGCCCCGGCGCGCGCGACGCCCATGTAGACGACCAGCGTCACGCCGCCGGCCGCGACGCGCGCGATGGCGTCCCAGTCGGGCTCCTCGCAGCCGTGCCCGGCGTGGCCGGTCACCAGCAGCACGCCCTGCGCGCCGGCCCGGCGGTCCGTCCACCCGATGCCGGCCGAGCCCGCCGCCGCCAGGCCGGAGGTGATGCCGTTGACGATCTCGACGTCGACGCCGGCCGCCTGCAACGCGGCGATCTCCTCGCCGGCGCGGCCGAACACCAGCGGGTCGCCGCCCTTGAGCCGGACGACGCGCTCGCCGGCCAGCGCCTCGCGCACCATCAGCTTCTCGATGAACTCCTGCGGCGTCGACGCACAGCCGCCGCGCTTGCCCACGCGCACGACGCGCGGCGTCGCGGCCAGGCCATCCAGTGCGGCCGCCAGCACCTGCTCGCCGACCAGGTCGTCGACCAGGATCACCGTGGCCTGGCGCAGCACGCGCAGCGCCTTCAGCGTGAGGAGCTCGGGGTCGCCGGGGCCGGCGCCGACGAGATGGACGGGGTGCGGGGTCGGGGTCATGGCGTCGCTCAGGGCGTGGCGGTGGAGACGGCGTCGCGGTCGCAGGCCTGCTGGGCCAGGCGGCGCAGGTCGGGCAGGCAGGAGCCGCAGTTGGTGCCGCAGCGCAGCTTGTCCTGCGCCTGGGCGAGGCGAGTGCCCGCGTCGCCGCTGGCCGCCGCCAGCGCCCCGGCGACCTGCGCGACGCTGACGTTGAAGCAGGTGCACAGCTGCGGACTGGCGGGGGCGGCGTCGGCGCGGCCCTCGCGCGCGCCCGGCGCCAGCAGCCGGTGCGCGGGCATCGCGAGCGGCGCGTCGCCCTGCAGCGTCTCGCGCCACCAGGCCGCGAGCGCGGCGTCGCCCGCGTCGCCGCCGGCGATCCAGAAGCCCTGCAGCCACTGCCCGCCGGCGGCGTCGCGCGCGACGCGCAAGGCGCGCTGCACGCCGGTGCGCGGGTCGCGGTAGTCGAGCACGGCCGCGGCCTCGAGGCCCAGCTCGACACGCAGCGCGTTCAGCGCGATGTCGTCGGGGGTGCCCTTGTCGGCGATGTCCAGCCACAAGCCCACGCGGCCGTGCGGGTCCGGTTCGCGCCCGAACGGCAGGCAGGCGGCGTAGCCGAACTGCGCGAGCTGCGGACGGACGCGCTCGCGCCGCGCCAGCGCCTCCTCCTGCGGCAGCCAGGCCATCGCGCGCAGGCGCCAGGGCAGGCCGGCGCGCGCGATGCGCACGGCGCAGTGCTTGAGCTCGGGCTGGCGCGAGGTGGGGCAAACCGCCGGCGTGGTCAGCGCGTTGATGCCGGCGAACGGGTCGGCCTCGTCGCCGCGGCCGGTCAGCACCTCGCTGCCCCAGTGCATCGCGATGAACGCCTGTGCCGAAATCTGGCTGGCGCTGCGGCGTGCGGGCAACACCAGTTCGCCGCGGCGCGAGGTGACGCGCACGAGGTCGCCGTCGCCGAGGTTCAGGCGCGCCATGTCCTGCGCGCACAGGTCGACGGACGGCTCGCCGACATGGCCGAACAGCCGCCCGAGCGTGCCGGTGCGGCTCATGCCGTGCCACTGGTCGCGCAGCCGGCCGGTGGTCAGCGAGAACGGGAAGCGCGCGTCGCGCGGCTCGGCGGGCAGCTTCGCCTCGGCGTCGAAGAAGCGCGCGCGGCCGTCGGCCGTCGCGAATCGGCCGTCGGTGTACAGGCGCGCGGCGCCGGTCGAGGCGCCCTCGGGAAAGGGCCACTGCTGCGGGCCGTCGCGTTCGATCAGCGCATAGCTCAGGCCGGTGATGTCGAGATCGCGGCCACGCGTGGTCTCGCGGTGCTCGTTCCAGATCGACTCCACGTCCTCGTAGGGGAACAGCGAGCGGCTCGTCGGGCGCAGCCGCTGCTCGACGCGACGCGCGACGTCGACGACGATGCGCCAGTCCGCGCGCGCCTCGGCCGGCACCGGCACCGCCGCCCGCACGCGGCTGATGCGGCGCTCGCTGTTGGTGACGCTGCCTTCCTTCTCGCCCCAGGTCGACGCGGGCAGCAGCAGGTCGGCGAAGGCCGCGGTGGCGGTCGTGGCGAACGCCTCCTGCAGCACGACGAACTCGGCGCGCTCGAGCGCGCGCCGCACGGTGGCCTGGTCGGGCAGCGACTGCGCCGGATTCGTGCAGGCGATCCACAGCAGCTTGATCTCGCCGTCGGCCGCGGCCTGGAACATCTCGATGGCCGTGCGGCCGGGGCGGCTCGGCACGTCGTCGACGCCCCACAGCGCGGCGATCTCCGCGCGGTGCGCGGGGTTGGCCATGTCGCGGTGCGCCGACATCAGGTTGGCGAGCCCGCCCACCTCGCGACCGCCCATCGCGTTGGGCTGTCCCGTGAGCGAGAACGGCCCCGCGCCGGGCCGGCCGACCTGGCCGGTCGCCAGGTGCAGGTTGATCAGCGACGCGTTGTTGGCGGTGCCCTGCGCGCTCTGGTTCAGGCCCTGGCAGTACAGCGACAGCACGGCCGCCGATTCGCCCCACCAGCGCGCGGCGGTGACGATGTCCTCCTCGCGCAGGCCCGTCGCGCGTGCCGTCTCGCGCACCGTGCACTCGCGCACGCGGTCGCGCAGCGCCTCGAAGCCGGTGGTGTGGGCGCGGATGAACGCGTGGTCGGCGTAGCCTTCCCACAGCATCAGGTGCAGCAGGCCGTGCGACAGCGCGACGTCGCTGCCCGGCAGGATCTGCAGGTGCAGGTCGGCCATCGCGGCCGTCTCCGTCCTGCGCGGGTCGACCACGATCCACTTCTGCTGCGGCCGCGCGGCCTTGGCGTCCTCCAGCCGGCGGCACAGGATCGGGTGCGCCCACGCGAGGTTGCTGCCGGTGATGTAGACGAGGTCGGCGTGCGCGAGATCCTCGTAGCACGCTGGCGGCGCGTCGGCGCCCAGCGTCGCCTTGTAGCCCGACACCGCGCTCGACATGCACAGCCGCGAGTTGGTGTCGACGTTGTTGGTGCCCAGCAGGCCCTTGGCGAGCTTGTTGAAGACGTAGTAGTCCTCGGTCAGCAACTGGCCCGAGATGTACAGGCCGATGGCATCGGCGCCGTGCCGCTCCACGGTCGTGACGATGCGATCGGCCAGCAGCGCGTTCGCCGCGTCCCAGCCGATCGCGCGCGGCGCCGTGCCGCGGCGTTCGCGCCGCATCGGCCGCAGCAGCCGCGCCTGCGCATTCACGTGCGGCGCCGCGGTCAGGTGCAGCGTGCTGCCCTTGGTGCACAGCCGGCCGAGGTTGGCCGGGTGGTCGGGGTCGCCGCGCACGTCGACGATCGCGGCGCCCTCGCTGCGGATGATCACGCCGCAGCCCGTGCCGCAGTACGGGCACGTCGACCGCGTCTCGCGCGGGCCGTCGGCGATGGGGATGATCCGCGGCGCACCCATGGTGTTCAGGCGCTGGCGATGGCGATCACCTTGCGCGCGGCGGCGAGCGCGGCCGCGGCGTCGGCACCGTCTTCGACCGCCAGCGTGGCCAGTTCGCCGGCCAGCAGGCTGACGGCACCGCCCTCGACGCGCACCGCGAAGCGCGTCGCGCAGCCGATGTCGGGCGCGCGCGCCTGGCCATCCTCCAGCGAGATCGCCCAGTTGTGCAGCGGGCAGGCGACGTGCTCGCCGAACACGATGCCCTGGCTCAGCGGGCCGCCCTTGTGCGGGCAGCGATCGAGCAGCGCGAAGACGCGGTCGCTCTCGGTGCGGAAGATCGCGACGTCCGTGCCCGCGGGGCGCCGCACGCGGCGCGCGCCGAGCACGGGGATGTCGTCGACGCGGCAGATCTGGATCCAGTCACTCATTGTCGTCGTCTCCTCTCGCCTCAGACCGGCACCAGCGGGATGAATTGCCGCGTGTCCACCGATGCCTTCTCATGCTCGAACCACGGATCGGGCTCGCCGTCGAGCGCGAACTGCAGGCGCTCCCACAGCGCCTTGCGGTTGGCGAGGTCGTCGAGCACGCGCTGCTTGATCGAGTCCAGGCCGACGCGCGCGATCCAGTGCACGGTGCGCTCCAGGTACCAGCCTTCCTCGCGGTACAGCTGCAGGAACGCGCCGCTGACCTCCATCACTTCCTCGGACGTACGCACCTTGCAGAAGAACTGCCCCGCCTCGGTCTTGATGCCGCCGTTGCCGCCGACATAGAGCTCCCAGCCCGAGTCGACGCCGATGATGCCGACGTCCTTGATGCCCGACTCGGCGCAGTTGCGCGGGCAGCCCGAGACGGCCAGCTTGACCTTGTGCGGCGCATACATGCGCCACAGCGCGCGCTCCAGGTCAAGCTGCATCTGCGTCGAGTCCTGCGTGCCGAAGCGGCACCATTCGCTGCCCACGCAGGTCTTGACCGTGCGCAGCGCCTTCGCGTACGCGTGGCCGGAGGGCATGCCGATGTCCTTCCACACGTCGACCAGGTCCTCCTTCTTCACGCCCAGCAGGTCGATGCGCTGGCCGCCGGTGACCTTGACCGTGGGGATCTTGTACTTGTCGACGACGTCGGCGATGCGGCGCAGCTCGGCCGCCGTCGTCTCGCCGCCCCACATGCGCGGGATCACCGAGTAGGTGCCGTCCTTCTGGATGTTGGCGTGCGAGCGTTCGTTGATGTAGCGGCTCTGCGGATCGTCCTTGGCCTCCTTCGGCCAGGTGCTGATCAGGTAGTAGTTCAGCGCCGGACGGCACGACGAGCAGCCGTTGGGCGTGCGCCAGGACAGCGCGCGCTGCGTGTCGGCGATGGTCAGCAGCTTGAGCTTGCGGATCGCGTCGCGCACGTCCTGGTGCGAGTGCTCGGTGCAGCCGCACATCGCCTTCTTGCGCGGCGCCGCGGAGTAGTCGCCGCCGGCCGTGGCCATGATGATCTGCTCGACCAGGCCCGTGCACGAGCCGCAGGAAGCGCTGGCCTTCGTGTGCTTGCGCACGTCGTCGAGCGTGAACAGGCCCTTGTCCTTGATCGCCTTGCAGATCGTGCCCTTGGTCACGCCGTTGCAGCCGCAGACCTCGTCGGCGTCCGCCATCGCGGCGGCCTTGTTCTGGCCCTGGTGGCCGGCATCGCCGAGGCTGGACTCGCCGAACATCAGGCGGTCGCGGATGTCCGAGACCGAGCGGCCCTCGCGCAGCAGCTTGAAGTACCAGCTGCCGTCCACGGTGTCGCCGTACAGGCAGGCGCCCACGAGCTTGTCGCCCTTGATGACGAGCTTCTTGTAGACGCCGCCCTGCGGGTCGGACAGCACGATGGAATCGCAGCCCTCGCCGCCCATGAAGTCACCCGCCGAGAACAGGTCGATGCCCGTCACCTTCAGCTTGGTCGAGACCTGGCTGCCGAGGTAGCGGCCGATGCCGAACTCGGCCAGGTGCGTCGCGCAGACCTTGGCCTGCTCGAACAGCGGCGCGACGAGGCCGTAGGCCGTGCCGCGGTGCGCCGCGCACTCGCCGACCGCCCAGATGCGCGCGTCGGTGACGGTCTGCAGCGTGTCGGTGACGACGATGCCGCGCTGGCAGTGCAGGCCCGTCGCCTCCGCGAGCGCCGTATTGGGACGGATGCCGGCGGCCATCACGACGAGGTCGGCCGGCACCTCGGTGCCGTCCTTGAAACGCACCGCCCTGACGCGGCCCGTCGCGCCGTCGGGGCCGTCGCCCAGCAGCGCCTCGGTCTGCGCACCGATCAGGAAGTCCAGCCCGCGATCGACCAGCGACTGGCGCAGCAGGCCGCCGGCGACGTCGTCGAGCTGGCGTTCCATCAGCCACGGCGCGATGTGCACCACGGTCACCTTCATGCCGCGCAGCATCAGGCCGTTGGCCGCCTCCAGGCCCAGCAGGCCGCCGCCGATCACGACCGCGTGCTTGTATTTCGTGGCGGCATCGATCATCGCCTCGGTGTCGGCGATGTCGCGGTAGCCGATCACGCCGGCGAGTTCCTTGCCCGGCACCGGCAGCATGAACGGCGTCGACCCGGTGGCGATCAGCAGCCGGTCGTACGGCGCCTGCGTGCCGTCGGCCGCGTGCACGATGCGGCGCACGCGGTCGATGCGCGTCACCGTCTTGCCCAGGTGCAGCGTGATGCCGTTGTCGGCGTACCAGGCCAGCGGGTTGAGCACGATCTCGGCGATGGTCTGCTCGCCCGCGAGCACCGGCGACAGCAGGATGCGGTTGTAGTTCGGATGCGGCTCGGCACCGAACACCGTGATGTCGTACAGGTCGGGCGCGATCTTGAGCAGCTCCTCGAGCGTGCGCACGCCCGCCATGCCGTTGCCGATCATCACCAGTTTGAGTTTCTTCATGGCGGAGCCTCTTCAGCCGAACATGGAATCGCGCAATGCCGATCAGGCGGCCTCGGCCAGGCCGGGCGTCGCACCGGTGCGCGGCTCGGGCGCGGGCATCGGCGAGTGGGCGCCCACGCGCGCACGGCCGCCGGCGCCGACCCAGCGGCTCGTCCAGTCGGACTGCAGGGCGCGCAGCAGCACCAGCGTGGACAGCGCGAACAGCGCGAAGAAGGCGAAGCCCCAGGCATACGTGCCCAAGTACTGGCGCGCCAGGCCCATCGCGTTGGGCACGAGGCCGCCGCCGAGTGCGCCCAGCTCGCCGATCATCGAGCCCGCCACCGCGGTGGTCAGCGGCCAGCGCAGCGGCACCAACTGGTAGACCGCGCCGTTGCCGGCACCCAGCGCGGCGAAGCAGGCGATCAGCAGCACCGTGGTGGCCAGCAGCGAGCTGGTGGCCAGGCCGCAGGCGCCCAGGCCCAGCGCCACGGCCGCGAGCACCACGGTCAGCGTGTTGATGCCGCCGAAGCGATCGGACAGCCAGCCGCCGCACACGCGCATCGCCGCGCCCATGAAGGCCGCGAGCATCGTGAGCTGGCCGGCCTGCACCTTGCTGACGCCGAACTGGTCGCGGTAGTACGAGGGCAGGAAGCTGATGAAGCCGATGAAGCCGCCGAAGGTCACCGCGTAGATCAGGCTGAACGCCCAGCCGTCGCGTTCGACGAGGCAGGCCACCTGCGCGCGGAAACCGGCGTGCGGGTCGATGTCCTTGGGCTCCTCGGCCATGAAGAGGACGGCGCAGATCGGGATCGCCATCGCCACCGCGGCGACCGCGTACACCGCCTGCCAGCCGAGCCACTGGGCCAGCGGCGGCGCGATCAGGACCGCCACGGCGGTGCCGACGTTGCCCGCGCCGACGATGCCCATCGCCAGCCCCTTGTGCTCCGCCGGAAACGAGCCCGATCCGAGCGACATCGCGACGCCGAAGCTCGCGCCGGCCACGCCCAGCAGCACGCCCATCGCCAGCAGTGCGTCGAAGCTCTGCACGAAGAAGAAGCCCAGCAGCATCGCCACCGAGATCAACCCCATCTCCACCAGCGTGGCGTTCTTGCGGCCGATGTACTGCGACAGCACGCCCAGCGGGAAGCGGAACAGCGCGCCCGCGATGATCGGGATCGACAGCATCAGGCCCTTCTGCGCGGGACTGAGGTGGAAGCTCTCGCTGATGAAAGGGGCCATCGCGCCGTTCAGCACCCAGGTGCAGCACGAGAACGCGAAGTACAGGAAGGCGGCGAACAGCGTCGGTGCGTGGCCCGTCGCGAGGAATTTCCTGAAGTGAGTCATGGCGGCGTCATCCGGGGAAGGGGTTGCAAAGGCAGCGGCCACGCCGGCGCGCGAACGCCTGCGGGACGATGGACGAAAGGGGGAAGTTCGTTGGGCCGGCCGGGCGCGCCCCGGGTGGGCGCGTCGGCAGCGATGGAACCGGTGAAGGGCGGGAAGCGGCTCGAGCGCTCTCGCGCGTCGACAGGCGGCCTGGGGGGCCGGAGCCCTTCATGGGCGGTGCGCCGTTGCACCGCGAGCACCTCCATGCAAGGCCCGTGCCGGATTTCGAGTGGCACGGCACGTGCAAGTGGACAGCAGCCCGAACAAGTCGTCGCCGCCCCCGGGCGACGCCCCGTGAAACCATGGATTCCGCCGTCCTGCTCGATCTCACCACGCCGCGCGAGGCGGCCTGGCGGAGCGCGCTCGAGCGCAGCGGCGTGCACCTGGGTGCGGCATCAGATCGCAACAAGTTGGTGCATCGCACCATCGACGACGGGCGCGGGCAGCTGGTCTGCCTGGCACCCGGGGTGAGCGCCGAGCTGCTGTCGGTGCTGTCGTGCTGGAACGGCGAGCCGCCGCTGGCCGTGCTGCTGCTGACGCCGCCGGGCCCGGTCGACGCCGCGCAGCTGCCCGCCCTGGTGGCGGCCGGCGTGCATCACTGGCAGGCGCTGCAGCCGGACCCGGGTGGCGCGATCGCTGCCGCGCAGGTCGAGGGCGCGCTGGCGATGGCGCACGCGCGCCACGCGCACGACCGCGCGCTGCGCCTGACGGCCGCGCGCGCGCAGGAGCAGCTCGACGAACGCAAGTGGGTCGACCGCGCCAAGGGCGTGCTGATGACGGCGCGCGGGCTCGACGAGGACGAGGCGTTCCGCCTGCTGCGCGGCGCCGCGATGAGCGTGAACCTGCGCATCGGCGAGGTGTCGCGGGCGGTGTTCGAGGCCGCGCGCTGGGCCGACGCGATGAACCGCGCGGGCCAGCTGCGCATGCTGTCGCAGCGCCTCGTGCGGCTGGCCGCGCAACGGCTGCTGCGCATCGACACGCGCGACGCCGCCACCCAGGCCGTGCTGTCGCGCCAGCGCGCACGCGACAACCTCGACATGCTTGCGGCGCAATGCGCGGGCACCGTCGCCGCGCCGGCCTGCGCGCGCGCGGCCACGTGCTGGGACGTGCTGTCGCAGGCGATGCAGGGTCCGCGCGTGGCCGCCGCCGACCTGCGACGCATCGACGCCGCGGCCACGCGCATGCTCGACGCGGCCGAGGCACTCACCGACGCGCTGCAGGAGGCCGCCGGCCGGCGCGCGCTGCACATCGTCAACCAGTGCGGGCGCCAGCGCATGCGTGCGCAGCGCATCGCCAAGCAATGCCTGCTCGATGCGGCGCATCCCGAGGGCGCCGAGCCACGACCGCGCCACGACGCCCTGCTCGAGGCCTTCGAGCAGGCGCTCGTCGAGCTGGAGCAGGCGCCGCTCAGCTCGCCCGCCATCCGCGCGACGCTCGTCCACGTGCGCGACGAATGGCTGCGCCTGCTCGGGGGCCTGCGCGCAGCGGACACCGTCGACGGCCGGCGCATGCTGGTACAGGCCAGCGAGGCGATCCTGGAGCGGCTGGACACGCTCACCGCCGCCTACGAGCACAGCCTGCAGGTGATCATGGCCTGAAGCGCGAACTGCGCGGCAAATGCGGCGCTGATGCGTGGTTCGCGCGCGGCGGCCGCCTGCAAGATCGATGCAGTCGTCGCGGAACAGCCGTTCCGTGGCCCCGCCGGGGAAGCCCCGTTCCGCGACGACTGCATCGCCTTGCCGGAACGTCCCTCATGCGCGCCTTCGCTTCGATCGCCCGTTCACTCGCCGCCACGCTGCTGGCCGCGGGTGCGTGCGCGGCCGCGTTCGGCGAACCGGCGCCCGCGCACGTCGACTTCCTCGCTTCGCCCGCCGTCGTCGGCCTGGGCCGCTGGCAGTACGACCCGGTGTCCCCGCTGCGGCCCGAGCTGCATGGCTCGCCCGAGCGCCGCCTCGCGTCGCGCTTCGCCGCGCTCGACCTGCCCGCGCGTGGCCAGGCGATGCAGCTGCGCGCCGCCGCCACCACCGCAGCCGCCGCCGACACGATCGAGCAGCCGCTGGAGTCCGCCAACGATCGCCTGCGCCGCCTGCGCGGCTTCACGGACGTCTCGCTCGGCGCGCAGTGGCGCGTGCGCGGCGGCGACGCGGGCTGGCTGCCGCACGTCGCCTGGCTGGCCGACGTCGAGACGACGGGCTCGCCCGCCTTCCGCGACCGCAACGTGCGGCCCTCGCTGCGCGCGACGGCGCAGTGGGAACTGCCGGGGCAGCTGTCGCTGGGCGTGATGCCCGGCGTGTACCGCGACCGCGGCGACGGCGGCAAGCACTACGCCGCCGGCGTGCTGGCGGTGACGCTGGGCAAGTCCTGGACGCCGCGGCTCCAGGGCTTCGTCGAGCTGGCGGGCCAGTGCGTCTCGCGCGCGCAGCCGGACGCCTCGCTGCTCAACGTCGACACCGGCGTGGCCTTCGCGGCCTCGCGCACGCTGCACGTCGACGCGGTGGTGTCGCGCAGCCTGTCCGGCAGCGTCTCGCAGCAGCTGCGCGGCGGGCTGAGCGTCTCGTCGCGCTTCTGACCAAGGGCACGTGCCGGGCCACGGCGGGTGAGGCCTGCCGGCACGCCAGGAGGCGTCCGAACCGACCGGTTGACGCAACAAGATGCAGCCAGGGCAGACGATCCGGCGACCGCCGCACGGAGCCCGAAGCGCCACGCGACGCAGCGGCGTGGAGGCATCGGCGCGTTCCAGCTCGCCCGGGCGGCGTGAACTATTGCGCGCGAACCCACCCCCGCCCGCCGCCCAAGGTCGAACCGATGCCTGCAGCGTCCGGCCCCCTGCGATGCGCCCGTTGACGCGCGCCGGCGACTGGCCGCGCTGCGCGGCGGTCACCGCGCGTAACGTTACAAGACGAACAGGGCCCGTTTCCCCCGCCTCCTGCATTGACGCGTTTCGCGACGGTCCAGCAAGATGGCTCCACTCCCGCAGGACGCCGCGAACGGTGCGTGAACCCGCCGATCGCCAGGCGTCCTGTGCCGCCTCGGAACCATCCTTCATGCGCCCCGTCCGTCCCCTTGCCGCCCTGGCACTCGCCATGGCCTCGTCCGCCTTCGCCGCCGTCGACGACCAGGTCGCGCCGGCCACGCCGGTCGTCACGGCCAGCGGCCTTGCGGCGAGCGCGCGCAAGCTGGTCGACGACGCGATGGAGAAGCAGCGCGCGGTCGTCGCGGTGCTGCGCGACAAGGTCGTCTCGCCGGTGATGGCCGGCTCGTGGCGGCTGAACGTGGGCAAGCCCTACGTGCCGCGCGCCACGGCGCCCGTCACGCGTCCGGTGCCCAACGACTTCACCGACGGCGCGCTGTCCGGCAACGCCGAAGCCGACTCGCTCGACCTCACGCTCGGCGCGCGCTGGCGCGTGCTGCACGGCGACGCCAATTCGCACGTGCCGATGGCGGCCTGGATGCCCGACATGCAGGTTGCCGATGCGCGCGCCTCGGCGCTGCGGCCCACGATGAACCTCAGCGGCGAGTGGGCGCTGCCGAACGACTTCTCGCTCGGCGTGATGCCCGGCATGGCGGTCGACTACAACACGCTCGGCCGCCGCCAGGCCAACGGCACCTTCGCGGTGACGTTGGGCAAGACCTGGTCGCCGCAGTGGCGCACCTTCGTCGACATGGCGCGCGACCGCTTCGCCAGCGTGCAGGTCGCCGGCGTGTCCACCAGCGTCGATGCGGGCGTCACCTTCGTCGCCACGCCGAGCACGCAGATCGACTTCGCCGTCACGCGCGGCCTCAGCGACACCGCGCCGCCGTTCCAGGCCGGCGTGGGCGTGTCCTCCAGCTTCTGACCCGGCCAACGGCGGCCCGCCGCGCTACGCGAGCACCCCCATCTTGCCGCCCACCGCCTCGGCGTCGAGCAGCTCGTGGACGTGGCGGATCTCGTCGAACGCGAACAGGCGCGCAGGCGCGGCGTCCAGCACGCCGGCCTCCACCAGGTCGACGATGCGCTGCAGCGGCACCTCGGCCAGCGGGTAGTCCTGCGTGCCGTAGACGAAGGCGCTGGCGAAGAAGCTGAGCCGCCGTCCGCTGGGCAGGTGCAGCAGCGGGTCGAGCCGTTCGACGGGGCCGCCGCCGCCGACGAAGCCGGCCATGCAGACCCAGCCGCCGCGACGCGCGAGCCGCAGGGACTCCAGCAAGGTCGTCGTGCCCACGAGGTCGAGCACCGCGTCGACGCCACCGGGCGCGAGCGCCTTCAACCCATCGGCGAGACCGGGCCCTTCGACGAGCACACGATGGGCGCCCTTGGCGAGCGCGACGCCGGCCCGATGGGCGTGGCGAACACTGGCGACGACGGTTGCACCCGCGTGGCGCGCCAGGCCCAGCGCCGCCTGGCCCAGCGCGGAAGTCGCCGCGCGCACCAGCACGGTGTCGCCGCGCCGCAGGGCCTTCCGTTCGAGATCACGCGTTCGCTGACCCCGGCGCGCATGCGCGACGCGGTGCAGGTCATCATCCGCGACGCCGCGCGCGCGGCGGCCCGCGACTATTTCGTGATCGAGGGCGCGCGCAACTGGACGGTCGGCGACCAGCACACGAAGAAGGAACTGATCCTGCGCGGCATGGGTTGGGGACACATGCCGCTGCACATGGTCGACAAGGAGCTTCGATCCGGCAAGCTCGTGTCGCTCGAGGGACGCCACTTCAAGCGTTCGCGCCTGGACATCGTCGTCGCACGTCGCGCCAACTGCCAGCCCGGACCCGTCGCCCGGGCGCTGTGGGACGCCCTCGCGGGCGCGACCTGACGCGCCCTTGGCCGCCGCCTCACGCCACCTTGAACGCGGCCACCGCGCCGACCAGCCGCGCGGCCTGCTGCTTCAGGCTCTCGGCGGCCGCGGCCGACTGCTCCACGAGCGCCGCGTTCTGCTGCGTGACGCGATCGAGCTGCGTCACCGCCTCGCCCACCTGGCCCAGGCCGCCCGACTGCTCGTTGGTGGCGGTGCTGATCTCGGCGATCAGGTCGCTCACGCGCCGCACCTGGCTGACGATGTCCTCCATCGTGCGGCCGGCCTCGTCGACCTGGCGGCTGCCGGTCTCGACACGCTCGACGCTGGCGGCGATCAGCGTCTTGATCTCGCGCGCGGCCTGCGCCGAACGCTGCGCCAGGCTGCGCACCTCGCCGGCCACCACCGCGAAGCCGCGGCCGTGCTCGCCAGCGCGCGCGGCCTCGACGGCGGCGTTCAGCGCGAGGATGTTGGTCTGGAAAGCGATGCCGTCGATGACGCCGATGATGTCGGCGATCTTCTTGGACGACGCGTTGATCTCGTCCATCGTGGCCACCGCCGTCATCACCGTGGCCCCGCCGCGCGCCGCGACGTCGCTGGCCGACTTCGCGAGCTTGTCGGCCGCCAGCGCGGCCTCGGCGTTGGCACGCACGGTCGTGGTCAGCTGCTCCATCGACGAGGCGGTCTGCTGCAGGCTGCCGGCCTGCTGCTCGGTGCGTTGCGAGAGGTCGGCGTTGCCGGTGGCGATCTGGCCCGCGCCGATCGCGATCGAATCGCTGCTGTCGCGCACGCTGCCGACGATGGCGACCAGGCTCTCGTTCATCGCCTTGAGCGAGCGCAGCAGGTCGCCGAGCTCGTTGCCGTGGTCGACCTCGATGCGTGAGCCGAGGTCGCCGTCGGCGACGCGGCGCGCGATGGTGATCGCCTGCTGCAGCGGCTCGGTGATGCCGCGCACCAGCGCGCGCATCGCCAAGCCCGCCAGGGCGAACGAGGCCAGCACAGCGCCGGCCAGCAGCCAGCGCAGGCGGGCAGACTCGGTGTCGAGGGCCGCGTCGTTGGCCAGGCCGCGCTTGACGAGGAAGTCCGACAGCTCCGACGACGGGCCCAGCCCCAGGCGGTACGACGGGTTGATCGTCTTGATCAGCACCTGCTCGGCGTCGTCCCAGTGGTCGCCGCGCATCCCGTTGGCGGCCGCCTGCACGCCGGCGATGCCCAACCCGCCGGACTTCTCGTACCACGCGTCGGCGAGCTTGCGCTCCTCGGGCGACTCGATCGCGGCGTAGTAGGTCTTCCACATGGAGGCGATCTCCTGCGACGACTTGTCGATCGCCGTCCAGTGCACGGTCAGCGGGTGGTCGTGCAGCTTGGACCAGTCGAACTGCGGGTTGTGCTGCAGCGCCTGCAGCACCTGGCTGCGGTTGGTCTCCATCAGCAGCCGGATGCGCGTGAAGGCGATCTCGGATTCGCGGTCGCGCAGGGCGACGTCGCGGAAGGCCTCGCGCGTGCGCCAGGTGCTGTAGTAGCCCAGGGCGCCGACGGCGACGACGGCCGCCATCAGCAGCCCGAGGACGGCGACGATGAGCGTGCGGATCTTGATGTTGGAAAGCATGGCGATGATCTCGTTGAAAGGCGATCGATGCGGGGCGTGCGCGCGGCGCGTGCGTCAGGCGCCCGCGCGCGCGAGGGCGGGCCGGGCGCTGCGCCGGCCGTGCTCGCAACTGCGGAAGAACTCGGCCAGCGGCGCGTCGAGCTCGGCCGGGTCGTCGAACTCGAGATAGGTCACGTCGCACAGGGAGCCGAGGTCCTTGAGCAGCGTCGTCTTGATCGGCGCCTGCTTCCACACGAGGAAGAGGACGGGCGTGCAGGCCCCGCGGAACACGTGGTACGACAGCTCGAAGGCGCTGCTCTCGCTCATGCCGGCGCGGATGTTGACGAACACGTCGGCCTGGTCGAGCTGGCGCAGGCGGTGGGCGCGGAAGGTCTCGGGCGAGAAGGCGTTGCCGGTCTCGCGCTCGAAGGAGGCGCGGAACGTGTCGGCGCTCTCGGCGCGGCAGCCGGTGAGGTAGCGGAACGCGTGGGGGCGGCCGTCGCAGGCGCGGATGCGATCCAGCACCGATGCGACCACGCCCTGCTGCGTCTCGCCCGACTCGGTGAAGGGCTGGCGCACGAACAGGCGCACGCCGGCCGGCGCAGGTTCGTCGCACGACAGCGGCACGGCCGGCGCGCGCGCGGCGCGCAGGCCGGCCAGGAACGCGTGCGAGGCGCGGTCGGCCTGGGTCGCGGCGCGGTTCTTCAGCAGCGTTCGCGCGGCCTGCAGCGCCATCGAGACGTACGAAGCGGCCGGGGTCGCGTGCGCCTCCTCGTGCCCCTGGGCCACGCCGGCGAGGAACGCGATGGCGAGCTGGCCGCGCTCGCGCGACTGGTCGCCGGGGTGGCCGCTGGGGGCGGGCTGCACGCGCTCGAGCAGGCGCGCGGCGTCGGCCGGCGTCCAGCGCGCGGGCTGCCGGATCTCGGTGCGGGCCAGCCGCTGCAGCAGCTCGGCCGCGGCCCGTGAGTGGAACTGGTCGGTGGATCCCATCGGTGTCGACTCCCTTGTCGTCTCATGCCGAGTCAGCAGGGTCGCAGCAACGTCCGTGGGCAGCCGGCGCCCACCCGGGGCGCGATCCTTCGTCCGCACGGGCGTGACCCGTGCGGCGTGCGGCGTCCCCGCTGTCGTGGCCCGCGTGACAGAACGGGCGTTAGACCGGAAGCTTTGCGTCCCCGCCTTTCGGTCGGGTTTGCCTTTGCCGGAAGGCGTTGTCGCACCTCCCTCGCGTCCAGCTTATCGGCGCTCCACGGAACAACTCGATACGTATGAGGGGTATCGACATCAACTGTCCAGGATTCCCGACAAGCGGGCCGCCTTCAGCGAATCGCCATCGCCCGCCCGGTGCTGACGACGCCGGTCTGCGGTTCGCCGCCTGACCTGCTCGCGACGCGTTGGGGGACGTCGCGCGGCGACACCGAGCTATCGCCTCGGACGGGAACTTCAAGAGCGCGACGACGCGGATACCCCCGCGGACCGGAGTTGGTTCGATGAACCATCCGGAGGACACTCGGGCAGCGACTGCGTGGCGACGAGGGAACGCGACCGTGGCCTGCCGCCGGGCAGCCGCGGGAACTTTCCGCCCCCCATGCGCTCGATCTGCGCGCCCGACACCCCGTTGTTGCAGCGATGGCCCCCCGCAGCGCCTCGTGACAATTCGGGACTTGTCCGTCGTCCGCGTCCTGTTTTATGCTGCGCTGCGTCACGTCCCTGGCCATGAAGTCACCGCGTCCCATCCTTGCCCGCCCCCTCGCTGCCGCGCTGCTCGCGCTGGCCGGCGTGGCCGCGTCCGCCCAGGATGCCGAGGACACGCTCGTCGCGGGCACCGACCTGGAGTCGCTGGCCAGCGACACGCTCGACCATGCCGTCTGGGCCACGCTCCTGCCCAGCACCGACGCCGCCGATCCGACGATCATCCGTTCCGCCATCTCGGCCGTGCTCGCCGCGCCCGACGCGAAGCCGAAGTCGATCGTCCCGATCACCGCCCGCCGCGACAAGCCGGCCATCGTGCCCGTGCGCATCGACCCCAACGCGGTGATCGCGCCGCCCACGAAGCTGATGTTCGACAGCAACCAGGTCGTGCAGATCCACGCCGACGGGATGCCCGCGCCCAACGGCCCCGACCGCGACCCGCTGGTGCGCGTGATGCCGCGCCAGGCCGATCCGAACGCCGTCACCTTCGGCGCCCGCTGGAGCACCCAGGACCGCATCCAGGCGCCGCTGCTGTCGGGCCTGTCGTGGGACGCCCATGCCGACCTCGTCTCCGGCGCCGCCCCGGCGCGCGCCGGCAACGTGCGGCGCTCGCTGCGCATCACCGCGCTGTGGGACACGCCGGAAGACCTGTCCATCGGCTTCACGCCGGGCTTCACGCGCGGGGGCGGCCGCGAGTTCGAGCACTACGTCACCGGCCTCGAGGTGAGCACCGTCGACAGGACCAAGCTGGCGCGCTGGCGGAGCTACGTCGAACTGTCGGGCGAGAAGCTGGCCTTCAACAACGTGATCGACAACGCGACCGCGCATGTCGCCGCCGGCGCCAGCTACGCCACGTCGTCCAGGACGCAGCTCGACATCAACGTGTCGCGCGGCACCACGTGGACGTCCAACGACCTCACCTCCAACGTGGGGCTGTCGGTCAAGTTCTGAACGTGGCCCGGCGCCCGGCGCGGGCCTGCCGCGGCAGGCCGCCGGCGTCCCCTCGCGGGCGGACAATGACGTCCGGCGTCATGTCCCTCGCCCTCCGCCGCGCGGGCCCGATCCGCTCGCGCCCCCGCGCCCGCCCGTGACCACGATCTCCGCCACCTACCCGCTCGTCCGCCGGCCCGTCCCGCTGTGGCTGCTGGTGCTCGTCACCTTCAGCGGCACGCTGGCGATGCACATGTTCGTGCCGGCGCTCACGATCGCGGCGCAATCGCTGCACGTCGACGCGGCGACGATCCGCATGACGATCAGCGTCTACATCGTCGGCCTGGCCGTGGGGCAGCTGGTCTACGGGCCGCTGTCGGACGCGTTTGGCCGCCGGCCCACGCTCCTCGCGGGCCTGGCGCTGTACACCGCGGGCGGCCTGCTGGCCGCGCTCGCCCCCGACGTGCGCGTGCTGGTCGCCGCGCGCCTGGTGCAGGCGGCGGGCGGCTGCGCGGGGCTGCTGCTGGGGCGCGCGATCGTGCGCGACACCGCCGAGTCGAACGACGCCGTGCGCCGCCTGGCGTTGATGAACCTGATGACGATGGTGGGGCCCGGCCTCGCGCCGCTGGCGGGCGCCCTGCTGGCCGGCGCGTTCGGCTGGCGCGCGATCTTCGTGCTGCTGACGGCGCTCGGCGTCCTGAACTTCACCGTGTCGTGGCGGTTGCTGCCCGAGACGGGCAAGCCCGGCGGCAACATCAGCGCGAGCGGCGTCGCGCGCGACTACCGCGCCCTGCTCGGCTCGCCGCGCTTCCTCGGCTTCGCGTTCGGCGGCGGCTGCGCCACCACCTCGTTCTACGGCTTCATCGCGGCCGCGCCGTTCATCTTCATCGACCAGCTGCACCGGCCGATCCGCGAAGTCGGCCTCTACCTGGGACTGCTGGTGGTGGGGGTATCGCTGGGCAACATCCTCGCAAGCCGGCTCGTCGGCCGCTTCACGATCGAGCGGCTGCTGATGGCGGGCAACCTGGTCAGCCTCGGGGCGGCGAGCGCCCTGCTCGCGGCGCTGCTCGCCGGGCAAGCCGGCGCCTTCGCCTTCGCCTTCGAGGCCCTGATGATCGCCTACTGCGTCGGCGCCGGGCTGTGCAGCCCGGCCGCGTCCATGTTGTCGATCAGCGTCGATCCGCGCCGGATCGGCTCGGCGGCGGGCCTGTACGGCTTCATGCAGATGACCATCGGCGCCCTGTGCACGACGCTGGCCGGCCTCGGACACGACCCGGCCCTCGCCGCGACCGCGGTGCTGGTGGGTGCGGCGCTGCTGGCGCAGGCATCGTTCCGCGTCGCGCTGCGCGCTCCGGCGCGCCTGGACGCCCCCGCGTGAGACCGTTCAGCCGCGCTTGAACTGCAGGCCGTCGAACTTCTCGCTGTAGAACGCCACGCGGTCCTTCAGGTCGGCGTGCTCGTCGTAAGGTTCCTTCAGCGTCCACGCGGCGTCGGGCATCTGCCCGTCGAGGAACTCCATCGTGAAGTAGCTGGCCTCGCCCTTGAACGGGCAGTACGTGCGGGTGTCGCTGGCACTCATGCGGTCCATGCGCACGTCGTCGCGCGCAAAGTAGTAGCGCGGCGGATTGCCGTCCTCGTCCACCTCGATGACGTCGTCCGAGTCGGCGAGGACGTCGGCGCCGAGCAGCGCGCGCAGCCGGCCCGGCACGCGACGCTCGTCGACGTGATGCTCGGGATGCTCGCGGTGACCGGGGGATCGCATGGTCGTGCTCCTTCATTCGTGGCGTGCCGGATCGGGGCAAGTCGCGCGCTTCACAGGCCCTGCGGGTAGGTTTCCGGCGCCTCGCGGACGTGCGCCGCGCGACCCGAGGTCCAGGGCTCGTCGGCCTCCAGCGGCTCGACGGCGCGCGTGCGGTCGACGTGGATCAGCGCGTCGAACTGGCGCGCCACCTGCGCGTGGAAGTAGTGGCTCTGGCGTTCGGTGTCGGGCCGGTAGATGACGCCGATCGCGCGCTCGAGCAACGGTGGGTCGAACGCGCGCGACAGCCGCGGGTCGTCGCGCAAGGGCAGCAGGAAGCGGGGCAGTCCCGTGGCGTGCAGCACGCCCTCGATGGAATCGCCGCGCGACGGGCTCACGCGCTTGTGCTCGGCCTGTGCGTCCCAGGCCGTCGCCGCCGTCACCGCACCGTCGTGCGTCGTGAACCCCACGAGCCAGCAATCTTCCGGGTAACGCTCGCGCACCAGCTGCCCCAGGTTGAGTTCGCCGCGCGCCTGGCCCATCTCGGTGTGCGAGGCGTCGCCGAGGTGCGAGTTGTGCGCCCACACGACGATCCTCGCGGGCCGGCCAGGCTTCGAGAGGTGGCGGTCGATCTCCCACAGCGTGTGCGCCATGTGGGTGTCGCGCTCGTTCCAGGACGAGAGGTCGCTGAGGTACATGCTGCGGTAGTAGCGCTCGGCGTCGCGCACCAGTGCGGCGTTCTGCTCGGCGTCGAACTGCGCCTCGGGGTCGTCGCCGGCGGCGGGCAGGCCTGGCGCGCGGCGGCGTTGCAGGTCGACCAGGGTGCGGATCGCGCCTTCCTCGCACGACGGCGTCGAGCCCAGGCCCGTCATCAGGCCGTAGACCTGGCTGTCGCCGCCGAAAGGTTCGAAGCAGGCGTAGCGCTCGCGCGCCCGCGCCGCGACGGCGGCGTCCTCGCGGTCGAGGTATTCGAGCACCGCCGACATCGACGCATTGAGGCTGTACAGGTCCAGGCCATAGAAACCCGTGCGCGCGGCCGCGGGCCGGCCGTTGTTCCAGGCGCGCAGCCGCTCCACGAAATCGACGACGGCCGTGTTGCGCCACATCCAGGTCGGGAACCGCCGGAAGCCGGCCAGCGCGTCGGCGGCGGATCGGTCCGCGCCCAGGCCGCGCACATGGCGGTTGACCCGGTAGGCGTCGGGCCAGTCGCCTTCGATCGCGACCGCGCCGAAGCCGCGTTCGGCGATCAGCCGCAGCGTGATGCGGGCGCGCGCCTCGTAGAACTCGTGCGTGCCGTGCGAGGCCTCGCCCAGCAGCACGAAGCGCGCGTTGCCGATGCGGCGCAGCAACTCGTCGAACTCGTCGTCGCCGCCGTCCAGCGCGATCGCCGCCGCGCGCGCGGCCTCGACCTGGCGTTCGTCCGGCTGCGCCCGGCGCCTGAACAATGAGGACATGCCGTGCTCCTTCGAAGCCGGCGCGACACCCCATCGCCCCGGCTGCCGACGGGCAGCAAGGCGCGCGCCCGAAGGAGCGCACCGCGGGGCGGGCCAGCTGCGCGCAGGAAGCCGCCGTCAGTGCGTCGTGTTCCTGCGCGCCGCCGGCCTGTGGAAGAGAGCGCGCAACTCGTCCTTCGCGTCCTCGAGGCGCCTGCGCTGGCTCGCCGCCAGGTTGTGGCCGGCGCGATTGATGTAGAAGGTCAGCATCGACATCGCCGAGCGGTACGGGTCGCTCTTGCGGCGATCGCTGTGCTCGGCCGAGCGCTTGAGCGAACGGGCGATCTGCTTCGGATCCTTCAGCTTGAAGACGTCGGGTTGCAGGTCCATCGCATTGCTCGTCTCCGTGACCTGCTGCGACCACTTGCGGGCGGGCGGCGTGTTCGACTTGGGATGCGTGGCGGCCATGTCGGCTCCTGGATGGCGATGGCCGGTGCGAGCAAGCGGGACGCCCGCCTCGGCTCAGGGGCCGACGCCGTCCAGCAGCCCGGCGGCGCGCGCCATCGCGTCGGCGCGGGCGGCGCGGTTGGCGGCCACGGACTGGCGCTCCGGACCCGGGTCGTCGAAATCGTGCGTCGCGCCGGGGTAGGTCGTCACCGAGACGGCCGCCGCGCCGGCATGCGCGAGCACCTCTGCGCACACGGTGGGCGAGACCTCCTCGTCGGCCGACCCGAGGAAGACCCACACGGGCGCGTCGACCGCCACGCGGCGCGACAGCAGCGCCCGGGGGCCCCAGCCGGGATAGAACACGAGCGCCGCGCGAAAGCGGCGCGACCTGTCCGCGGCGCTGCCGTCCGCCTGCCGCATCATCGTGTTCAACGCCGTGCTCGCGCCGTTCGACCAGCCCTGCAGCATCACGCGGTCGGGCCGTACGTCGCGCCGCGCGGCGAGCCACGCGAGCGCGCCCTCGGCATCGAGTGGCCGCACGGTGCGCTCGTCGACGGCCTCGCGCTCGGGGTCGCCGTGCGTGAACCGGCCGTAGCCGTGCGCGCGGCCGCGCGGGCCGAAGCTGTCCACCAGCAGCGCCACGACGCCATGCGCGGCCCAGTACTCGCCCCACGCCCGGTGCCGCTTCGACAGGGTCGCGGCGCTGCACGGCGAATCGCCGCCGGGGGCGACCAGCGTGCAGCCCCGGTTCACGTTCGACGAATAGGGGCCGGCGCGGCCGTGCAGCAGCACGATCGCCGGGTGCGGACCGGGGCTCGCAGGCTCGAACAGGTAGCCCACCAGCTCGGTGCGGCCGTCGGCGCTGGGGAAGTGCTCGGTGCGCGGCGCCGGCGCGGCGGCCGCGGCCGCCGCCGCGCACAGCGACAGGCCGAGCGCGAGGGCGCGGGCGATCGATCGGGGGACGTGCGGCATGCCGAAGTGTCGTGCCGGCACGCCGAAACCGGAAGGGGCGTCGGGGTGCGGGACGGAACGTCGCGCCCACCCCGGCCATCGGCGCGGCGCGGGTTCAGACCAGCGCGCGCAGCCCCTGCCAACCGACGTACAGCCCCACCAGCAGGATCAGGCCGCCCGAGAAGTAGGGGGCCTTGGCCGCCAGCTCGCTGAAGCGCCCGCTGCCCATGCGGCGCGACAGGTGCTTCAGGCCCACGGCCGCGATCACGCCCGAGGCCACCATCGTCAGCGCGAGGCCCACCGAGAAGCCGAGGACCAGCGTCGCGCCGAGCGCGATGCGCTTGAGCTGCAGGCACAGCAGCAGCACCGTGATCGAGGCCGGGCACGGGATCAGGCCGCCGGTCAGGCCGAACATCACGATCTGGCCGGTGCTCACGTTCCGGCCGGCGAAGCGGCGCTGGATGTCCGCCGCATGCGCACGGGCGTGGGCGTCACCGTGGTCCGCGTCGACGAGCGGCGCGGCCTGGGCGTGCGCATGGCCGTGGTCGCGGCCGCACGCGCCGTGGTCGTGGTCGTGATGCGCATGGTCAACGTGCGGATGGTCATGCTCGTCATGCGAATGCGCAGGCTCCAGCGCGGGAGCCTGTGCGTCGCGCGTCACGCGCGCCGGGGCGTGCGCGTGGCCGCCATGGTGATGATCGTGGTCGTGGTCGTGGCCGTGCGCCCCGTCCCCGTGGTCATGGAAACACGCCGCCTTGTCCTGCGCCGTGCGCCACAGCATCCACGCCGCCACGCCGATGATCAGCACGGCCGAGATCACCTGCATCCAGGGCTCGCTCGCCTCGGCGCTCCAGCGCTGGCCGAAATACATGCCGCCGAGCGCGATCAGCCACACGATGGCCGTATGCGAGACGGTCGCCGCCAGGCCCAGCAGGACCGCCTGCATGACGGTGCCGCGCACCGCGACGATGAAAGCCGCCATCATCGTCTTCGAATGGCCGGGCTCCAGGCCGTGCAGGGCGCCGAGCAGGATGGCGCTCGGCAGGAACAGCCAGGCGTTGCCGCCGGCCAGCAGGGTGTGGAAGTCGGTCATAGGTACTTGGTGATCGCCTTGAACTGGATGATCGCGTCGCGGGCGCCGACGCCGTCGACGGCGTGTTCCAGGCAGTGGTCGATGTGGTCGTGCACGAGCGTCTTCTTGGCGTTGGCCACGGCGCTCTCGACGGCCTGCATCTGCTGGGCGATCTCGAGGCAGTCGCGCCCTTCCTCCAGCATCGTGACGATGCTGCGCAGGTGGCCCTCGGCACGTTTCAGGCGCTTGATGATCTCGGGGTGGGACGGGTGAACGGCCATGTCTCGTATCCTGTGGGGGAGGATAGGATAACCCATCCGACCGTCTACCTGCTGAACCGCGAGGATCGAAGGGTCATCCTCCCCAGGGGGATACAGGTACGGCATATTAGTTGTATTGAACAACTTGCAGGTGTATAGTGAACTCACGCACCACAAGGAAGAGCCTCATGAAGACCGCCTCCCAGCTCCTGGTCATCGACCCGCAGAACGATTTCTGCGACGTGCCGGACGCCTACCGCCCGATCGATGCGCTCACCGGCGCGCCCGTCGCACCCGCCCTGCCCGTGGCAGGCGCCCATGCCGACATGCTGCGCACGGCACAGTTCATCAGCGCCGCCGGCTCGTGGCTGGACGAGATCACCGTCACGCTCGACTCGCACCACCAGGTCGACATCGCCCACCCCACCTTCTGGCAGGCGGCGGACGGCCAGGCCGTCGCCCCGTTCACGCAGATCACCGCCGCCCAGGTGCGTGCCGGCGCTTTCCTGCCGCGCGACCCGGCCGCGCTGCCGCGCACGCTGGCCTACCTCGACGGCCTCGAATCGCGCGGCCGCTACGTGCTGATGGTGTGGCCGGTGCATTGCGAGGTGGGCACGTGGGGCCACGATGTCCACGCCGACGTGCGCGACGCCTACAACCGCTGGGAGCGCGGGCGGCTGCGCAACGTGCGCAAGGTCAGCAAGGGCGAGAACCCGTGGACGGAGCACTACAGCGCCATCCAGGCCGAGGTGCCCGATCCGCAGGACGAGCACACCCAGCTCAACACGCCGCTGCTGGCCGCCCTCGGCCGCGCCGAGCTGCTGTTCATCGCGGGCGAGGCCAGCAGCCACTGCGTGCGCGCCACCACCGAGCACATCGTCGCCAACCTGCCCGGCGGCCGCCCGCAACGCCTCGTGCTGCTGACCGACTGCATGAGCCCGGTGGCCGGCTTCGAGGCGCAGCACCAGGCCTTCCTCGACGACATGCGCGTCCGGGGCGTGCGGCTGGCCACCTCGACCGAGGCGCTGGGCCTGCTCGACGCGGCCTGAGCGGCCGGCACCGTCAACGATGAGAATGGCTCCATGACCCCCATCATCCACAGCCTGCTCGAGACCGACCTCTACAAGTTCACGATGTGGCAGACGATGCTGCATCGCCATCCGCAGGCGCAGGCCGAGTACCGATTCGTGTGCCGCAACGCGCCGGCGTTCCCGTTGTCGGAGCTGCTGGCGCAGGTCGACGAGCAGCTCGACCACCTGTGCGCGCTGTCGTTCACCGAGGACGAGCTCGGCTACATCGGCGCGCTGCGCTACGTCAAGAACGACTTCGTCGATTTCCTGCGCATCTTCCGCTTCCAGCGCCGCTTCATCCGGGCGTCGGCGGCAGCGGACGGCCGCACGCTGGAGATCGTCGCCGAAGGCCCGCAGGTGCACGTGATGGGCTTCGAGATCTACGTGCTGGCGATCGTCAACGAGCTGTACTTCCGGCGCGCCGACCAGGCCGCCGCGCTCGTCGAAGGCCGCGAGCGGCTGCGCGCCAAGATCGCCGCGCTGCGCGAGTTCGGCGCCCGCGAGCCGGCGCGCGCGCATCCCTTCGAGTTCTTCGACTTCGGCGTGCGCCGGCGCTTCTCCGGCGCGTGGCAGGACGAGGTGGTTCGCACGCTCAAGGACGCGGTGCCCGAGTTCTTCAAGGGCACGTCCAACGTGCATCTGGCCAAGAAGTACGGGCTGGTGGCGATCGGCACGATGGCGCACGAATACCTCCAGTCGTACCAGGCCTTCGACGTGCGCCTGCGCGACTTCCAGAGGATGGCGCTCGAGAACTGGGTGCAGGAGTACCGCGGCGACCTCGGCGTGGCGCTGACCGACGTCGTCGGCATGGACGCCTTCCTGCGCGACTTCGACCTGTACTTCGCCAAGCTGTTCGACGGCCTGCGCCACGACTCGGGCGACCCGATCGCATGGGGCGAGAAGGCACTGGCGCACTACGCCAGGCTGCGCATCGACACGCACACCAAGCGC
>Ga0207695_10002513_pt1 | contig 26953 bp, 23 predicted proteins | sample KBSC54metaG_FD_184354 | JGI IMG/M metagenome (GOLD analysis project Ga0207695, IMG submission 184354) | Corn rhizosphere microbial communities from Kellogg Biological Station, Michigan, USA - KBS C5-4 metaG (SPAdes) (version 2) | ecosystem: Host-associated > Plants > Roots > Rhizosphere > Soil...
CCTGTCGCTGTTGTCCGCCTGTTGTGTCCGCCTGTAGTGTCCGCCTGTTGTCCGCCTGTGGCCTGGGGCGATTATATTGGATGTCTATACATTAATCCCGGCGCCGCGCTCTGGATTCGCTGGAGCGCGGCGCCTCCCGTACACCCGACGAGCATCTGCATGAAAGATCGGACGGCCTCGAGCGCAAGCACCACTGGCGGGTTGCCGGTTGCGCCATCGATGGGACCCGCCCTCGACGCCGCGCATGTCCCGCACGAGCGCGCGGAAAATCATCGCCGCATCGTGTTCATCAGCGGACTCGCCATTCTCGTCGCGTTCGGGGCGGGATTCGTCGCCGTCGTCCTCATGCGGCTGATCGGGCTGATCACGAACCTGTCGTTCTACGGGCGGTTCTCGACCGAATTCTCGTCGCCGGCGGACAATCATCTCGGGCTGTGGGTGATCCTGGTGCCCGTGGTCGGCGGCGTGATCGTGGGCATCATGGCGCGCTACGGCTCGGCGGCCATTCGCGGCCACGGCATTCCCGAAGCGATGGAGCAGGTGCTGTACAACGAGAGCCGCGTCCCGCCGCGGGTCACGATTCTCAAACCGGTGTCGGCGGCGTTCGCGATCGGTACCGGCGGTCCGTTCGGCGCCGAGGGCCCGATCATCGCGACGGGTGGTGCGTTAGGCTCGCTCGTTGGGCAGCTGGTGCGCACCACGGCGGACGAGCGGAAGGTCCTGTTGGCCGCCGGCGCCGCTGCGGGCATGGCGGCGACGTTCGGCAGCCCGGTGTCGGCCGTGCTGCTCGCCATCGAGCTGCTGCTGTTCGAGTATCGAGCGCGGTCGCTCGTGCCGGTGGCGCTGGCCAGCGCGACGGCAACGGCCGTTCGTATCGCCTTCATGGGCTCGGGTCCGATCTTCCCGATGAGCAACATCGTGCAGCCGGGCGGCGCGGCGTTGGCGACCTACATCGTCCTCGGCGCGGTGGTCGGCCTGGCATCGGTCTACGTCACGCGCGCGGTGTACGCGATCGAAGATGGATTCGACAAGCTGCCGATTCACTGGATGTGGTGGCCGGCGATCGGCGGGCTGGCGGTGGGCATCATCGGGTACTTCGCGCCGCACACGATGGGCGTCGGGTACGACAACATCGAGCACATCGTGGCCGGCAACATCGTCGGTGTTGCGTTGCTGGTGTTGGTGGTCGCGAAATTCGTGTCCTGGGCGATTTCGTTGGGCAGCGGCACGTCCGGCGGAACGCTGGCGCCGTTGTTCACGATCGGCGGCGGCTTGGGCTCGCTGCTCGGCAGCGTGGTGATCGCGCTGGCACCCGGGTTGGGCCTGGACGTGCGGGTGGCGGCGCTGGTCGGGATGGCGGCGATTTTCGCGGGCGCGTCGCGGGCGATGCTGGCGTCGGTCGTGTTCGCGTTCGAAACAACGCGGCAACCGTTAGGCTTGCTGCCGCTCCTCGGCGGGTGCAGCGCCGCCTATCTCGTGTCGCTGCTCATGATGCGCAGCACGATCATGACGGAGAAGCTGGCGCGGCGCGGGACGGACGTGGAATCGGACTATGCCGTCGACTATCTGTCGCAGATTCTGGTGAAGGATGTCGCGTCACCGGATGTCGTCGCGCTCGATGCCGATGATGCGATCGAAGAAGTGCGGGACTGGATGGCATCGCGTGAAGACGAGTCGCGGCACCAGGGGTTCCCGGTGGTGGACAAGGATGGTACGCTGTTAGGCGTCGTGGGCCGCGGGGACCTGCTCGATCTCGAGCTGCCGATCGATGCGAAGGTGCGCGATGTGATCAAGCGGCCGCCGGTGGTGATTTTCGCGGAGAGCACGGTGCGACAGGCGGCCGACCACATGGTGCGCCAGGGCGTCGGGCGTCTGCCGGTGGTGACGCGGGCGGATCCGGATCACGTCGTCGGCATCGTGACGCGCAGCGACCTTCTCGCGGCACACGCGACGCGGCTCGATTCCGCGAATCGGGCCAGCCGAACGATTCGTCTCGAGTTCCGCGCGCTGCCGTGGCGCTTCCGGCGGTCGCACGTGCGCGTCGGCGATGAGACGGCGACGATCACGACCGTCGAAACGGCGCCGTCGACGCTCCCTCCCGAGACGGACGACGACCAGACGCCGCCGCGGAAGGGATGACGGTCAAGCGTTAGGCAGGATGGGTCACGCGTCGAGCGACGCGTTCAGGTCGATCTTCACATTGCCCTTGAGTGCCCCGGACACCGGACAGCCGTCCTTGGTGGCCTCGGCGATCTTTCGAAAGGTGGGCGCGTCGACGTTCGGGACCTTGGCGCGCACCGTGAGCACCATGGTCGTGATCTTGAATCCCTCACCGACCTTGTCGATCGTGCACGCGGCCTTGGTTTCGACGCGCTGCGGCGGTGTGCCGTTCTGCTCCAGGCCGAGCGAGAGCGCCATGCTGTAACAAGCGGCCTCGGCAGCCGCGAGCAATTCTTCCGGATTCGAGCCCGGCGTATTGCCGAACCGCGTGCCGAACGAATACGCGCCGCCGATCTTGCCGCTCTGCCCCGAAAATGACCCTGTCCCAGATTGCAGGCCGCCTTCCCACACGGCCGTCGCCACACGTGTCGGCATCGTTTGCTCCTTGCTGTGTTGTCGATTCGTGACGCCGTCGGGCGTCCATTCCAAGATCTCCCGCGCACCGGGCGGCGGCAACCGCGGCGGCGTTCCGGACGTGCGACAGCGCGTGGCCGGCAGCCCCGGCCGTCGTATATGTTTCGCGCGTGAACGACCTGCGCGGGACGAGTCATATGGCCAACGAATCGACGCCTAACGAACACGACGCCGCGCCGCTGCCGCCGTCTCTCGACCGGGTGCTGCGGTACTTTCGCTCGCTCGGCCGCGAGGAGAAGATGCAGGCGCTCGTCTCGTACGCGAAGAAGCTCGAGCCGCTGCCCGAGCGCTACACGGCCATCGACCGGTCGAATTTCACCGTGCCCGAATGTCAGACGCGCGTGGACATCTTTCCGGAAGTCCGCGAAGGGCGGCTGCATTTTTTCGCCGACGTGAACGTGCGGCAGTCGCCGACGGTGGCGGCGTTTCTCGCCATCCTGTTTTCGGCGGTGAACGACCAACCGCCATCGACGACGCTGGCGATCCCATCGGACATCGTGCCGACGATGATGCACGACATCGGGTTGGGGGCCCGCGAGGCGGGGCTCACGGCGATGGTCGACCGCCTCAAGCGCTACGCGCGCGCCGCGGCATGAGCGGCGCCGCCGCGTTCCGTTAGGCGAGGCGCGCATGGTGCAGCGCCGCGTCATGCCGGCGATGCCGGCGTCCGGGCCCGCGGGTGATCCCGCCCCGAACACCGAAGACGACCTGGACCGGCGGCTCGCCGAGCCGACGCCGGCGGTGCTCGACGCGCTGCGGCCGCTGGGCGGCGACCTGGTGGTGCTGGGCGCGGGCGGCAAGATGGGCCCGACCTTGGCGCGCATGGCGCGGCGCGCGTTCGACTTGTTAGGCCGCCGCGACCGCGTCATCGCCGTCTCGCGGTTCGCCTCTCCCGGTGCCGATGCCGCGCTCCGGATGGGACACGTCGAAACCATTCGCTGCGACCTGTCGGACCATGCGGCGGTGCGCGCGCTGCCCGAGGCGCCGCTGGTCGTGTTCATGGCCGGTCAGAAATTCGGCACGACTGACGCACCCGGCGCCACGTGGATGATGAACACGGTGGTCCCGGCGTACGTCGCCGAGCGGTATGCGGGCGCGCGTATCATCGCGTTTTCGACGGGCAACGTGTATCCACTCACTCCAGCGGCCGGCGGCGGCGCACGCGAAGACCTGCCGCCGGCACCGGTCGGCGAATACGCGGCGTCGTGCCTCGGCCGCGAGCGTGTGTTGGAGTTCGCGTCGCGCCGCGACGGAACGACGATGGCGATCGTGCGCCTCAATTACGCGGTGGAGCTGCGGTACGGCGTGCTCGTCGACATCGTGCGCGCCGTGCTGCGCGGCGACCCGATAGACGTGCGCATGGGCTACGTGAACGTGATCTGGCAGGGCGATGCGAACGCGCGCGCGCTGCAATGCTTCGCGCACGCGGCGTCGCCGCCGTTCGTGATCAACATTACGGGCGGCGAAACACTATCGGTTCGCGATCTGGCCGAGCATGCCGGCCGTCTGTTAGGCCGCACGCCGCGCATCGAGGGCGACGAAGCGCCGGATGCGTTGCTGAGCGACGCGAGCCGGTCGATCGCGCTCTTCGGGCCGCCGGCCGTGTCCGTTGGGCAGATGATGGCGTGGATTGCCGACTGGCTCCAGCGCGGCGGCCGCGTGCTGGACAAGCCGACGCACTTTGAGGAGCGGCGGGGCGCGTTTTGATCCCGGCGCCGTTCGACATCCGCGCGCACCTGGCTGCGGGCCAGGCGATTCCCGCGCATCCTCTGGCGCTGGATGCATCCGGCCGTCTGGACGATCGGTGTCAGCGTGCGCTGACGCGCTACTACGCGAGCGCCGGCGCCGGTGGATTGGCCGTGGGCGTTCACACGACGCAGTTCGCGATTCGAGAGCACGGTCTGCTCGAGCCGGTGTTGTCGCTGGCCGCGGAGGTGTTGGAGGAGCTCGAGGCGGGCGGACGCGCCGCCATCGCGCGCGTGGCCGGCGTCTGCGGCCAAACGACGCAGGCTGTCGCCGAAGCGGCGCTGGCGCGCGATCGCGGATATCACGCGGCGCTGGTGAGCTACGGCGGCTGGGGAGATGCGCCCGATGCGGCATTGCTCGAACACGCCCGCGCCGTCGGCGAGGTGCTGCCGGTGTTCGGGTTCTACCTGCAGCCGGCCGTGGGCGGCCGTCCGTTAGGCTACGAGTTCTGGCGGCGGTTCGCGGCGCTCGAGGCGGTGGTGGCGATCAAGATCGCGCCGTTCAACCGCTATGCCACCTGGGATGTGGTGCGCGCGGTGGGCGATGCGGGCCGCCGCGACATCGCGCTCTACACCGGAAACGATGACGCGATCGTCGCCGACCTGTTGACGACGTTTCCTAACGGGATGCGGATGGCGGGCGGCTTGCTCGGGCAGTGGGCGGTGTGGACGCACCGGGCCGTCGCGCTGCTCCACGAGATCAGGACATCCGCATCCGCGGCGCCGGCGGCGCAATGGCTCGCGCGCGCCGCCGCGCTGACCGATGCGAACGCGGCGATTTTCGATGCGGCCAACCGATTCGCGGGGTGCATTGCGGGCATCCAGGAGGTGCTGCACCGCCAGGGGCTCGTGCGCAGCACGCGGTGCCTCGATGCGCGAGACGTCCTCTCGCCCGGGCAGGCAGAGGCCATCACCCGTGTCTCGGCGGCGTATCCGGAGCTGCGCGACGACGACTTCGTGCGGGCCCATCTCGACGAGTGGTTGCGGTAGCGCCCGGCGGACTCTCGCGCACGTGCGTGCGCGCCGGTAGCTTCACGCCCGTCCGTCCATTCCAACCATCTCCGGGTCGAGCGCATGTCCACCCTCGCGTCATCTCCTCGCCGCTCTCGCCGCGCGTTTCTCGAGTACTTCGCTTCCGTTGGGCTGAGCACGACGCTGCTGCCCGGCATACTCTGGGCGCAGACATCCGCCGGCGAAGAAATCACGAGCGAATCGGTGGCCAAGGCAGCGGAGCTCGCCGGGCTCGAGTTCGATGACGACGAGCGGGCGATGATGGTTGCGGGCCTAACGCAACAGGAAAAACAGCTCGTCACGCTGCACGGAATCACGCTCACCAACGACGTCGTGCCGGCCGTGCACTTCACTCCGGTGCCGCCGGGGACGACCCTCGCGACGGGCGGGCACCCGATCGTGCGGTCGACGGTGGCGCCGCGCGCGGTGCCGGCCTCGCACGCCGAGCTCGCGTTTCTGCCCGTCACCGAGCTCTCAGCGCTCGTGCGGCGGCGCAAGGTGACGAGCGAGCAGCTGACGCGGTTATCGCTCGATCGGCTGCAGGAATTCGATCCGAAACTGCACTGCGTGATCACGCTGACGGCGGACCGGGCCCTGGAGCACGCCCGCGCGGCCGATGAGGAAACGCGGCGCGGCCGATCGCGCGGGCCGTTGCACGGCATTCCCTGGGGCGCCAAGGATTTGCTGGCGGTGAAGGGTTATCCCACGACCTGGGGCAGCACCCCCTTCAAAGATCAGATGCTTCCCGAGGATGCTACCGTGGTGCGCCGCCTGGACGCGGCGGGCGCGGTGCTCGTCGCGAAGCTTTCGTTAGGCGAGCTCGCCATGGGCGACGTGTGGTTCGGCGGCATGACCCGCAACCCGTGGAAGCCGGATCAAGGGTCGAGCGGTTCGTCGGCGGGGCCGGCGTGCGCGACGGCCGCCGGACTCGTGGGCTTTTCGGTGGGCAGCGAGACGTTGGGCTCGATCTCATCGCCTTCCACGCGCTGCGGCGCGACCGGCCTGCGGCCCACGTTCGGGCGTGTGCCGCGCACGGGCGCCATGGCGCTCTCGTGGACGATGGACAAGCTGGGACCGATCTGTCGGAGCGTCGAGGACTGCGCGCTGGTGCTGGACGCGATTCGCGGCAGCGACGGCCGCGATCCGACGGCGGTGGATGCGGCGTTCCCGTTCGACGCGCGCACCGCGCCGTCCTCGCTTCGAGTGGGATACATCAAGAGCGCGTTCGACGCGGATCACCCGACGAAGAAATTCGATGACGCAGCGCTCGATGCCTTACGCGAGATCGGCGCGAAGCTCGTGCCGGTGGAACTGCCCGACCAGCCGTGGGGCGCCATGACGATCGTGCTGCGCGCCGAGGGTGCGGCGGCGTTCGATGAGCTCACGCGGTCGGGGCGCGACAAGGAGATGGCCCAGCAGGGTCCGGACGCGTGGCCGAATACGTTCCGGGTCGCGCGGTTCATCCCTGCGGTAGAGTACGTGAACGCCAACCGGGCGCGGACGCTGGCCATGCGGGCGATCGAGCAGACGTTCGCCGACGTCGATGTCGTGGTCACGCCGACGTTCGGCGCGCAGCTCGTGGCGACGAACCTGACGGGGCATCCGGCGGTGATCGTGCCTAACGGATTCCGCGACGACGGCACGCCCGTATCGCTGACCTTCCTCGGCCGGTTGTACGGTGAAGCGCCGGCCCTCGCCCTGGCGCGCGCCTACCAGAATCACACCGGATTCCACCTCAAACATCCCGACTGGCTGATGACTGCCTAACGGAATCAAGCGCCATCGCGGCGCGCCCGCACCTCATCCAGGAGCCGCTCGATCTTGCCCTCGAGGCGGTCCATGCGCTGCGTGATGACGTCGTGCCAGCCCTCCTCACCGGTCGGATGCTTCAACACGAACGTGAGCGTCCCGCCCACTTCGAGCCGCGCGCACTCGATGGTGCTCAGGTCATCGATGCCCTGCTTGCGTGCCGCCGACGCGAGCTCCGACCGCGTGATCAGCTCCCGGCGCAGACGACGCTCGAGAAGCTTCCCGTCCTTGATCAGCATCACTTCGCGACCCTCGGCAAGGCGATCCAGTCGCGGGTGCAAGAAGAGAAACCGCACCACGGCGTAGTTGAGCACGAGGAGCACTACGGCGCCGAACAACCCGCCAACGAGCGAGTTGTCGTTTCCGATGATCGCGTTCTGCACCGTGTTCGAGAGCACCAGCAGCACGACCAGATCGAACGGATTCAGCTGGCCCAACTCGCGCTTGCCCGCCAGTCGAAGCCCAACGAGCAGGAAGAGGTACACGACGACAGTGCGGATGACCTTGTCGAGCAGCGGAACACCAGGCGTCAGGATGTCGGTCCAGATCGGATGCATATGGGCATGCGAGAAAGAGGGCGAACGGGTGGGGGCGCGGGAAGGCTTGATAGTACTGCACGCCGTGTCGGAGCGACCAGAGGTCGCATGCAAACCCTTCACGCTTCACCAGTGTCGAATCAGTGACACCGATGGTGCGACCCGTTCGGAGCTTGCCGATGAGTACGATGGCCTTGAACCTGTGGATGCTCGATACGGGATTGTCGCGCCGGCGTCCCGTTGCAGCGATGCGCGCGGTCGAGCGGATGCCCGAAACGCAGCGCGAGGGCTGGCTCAACCGCCATGGTATCGAGTCGGCGGATGTCGATTCGACCGGGCGGGGAATCATCGAAGTGCGCAAGTTCGTCGGCACACCGGCGGCGCGCATGACTGCAATTGCGGCGATGGCGCGCGTCGCTCGTGGGGAGCGCTTGATCCTGGATCTCAGGCGCCACCGTGGCGGCGATGAATCGATGGCCGCGTTGCTCACGAGCCTGCTGTTCGACACCGAGCCGCTCTACATCGACGAGCTCCATCACTCGGGAACGCCGCTCCCCGCGACGCGGCCCGAGGTGCGGTGCACGCGGCAAGTGGTGGAAGTGTGGATCAGCGGGGCGACGAGCGCCCTCGGACTGGCGTTCGCCATGAATCTCGGCCGTCTTGGACGCGCGGTGGTGCGCCGACTGAACGACGTGCACGGCTGACGCTCCTGTCCCGCGCGATTGCCCGCGCGGAGCGCACGGCGACATCATTCGGGTCGACATCGACTCGAGGTTCGTTGGGCATGCACGCCGCAGATGCGCCGGGGATGGCGCGACGGATCAGCACGACCGCGCCGGAGCTCGCGCGGTGACGACGCTCGAGGAGTGGCCGCACCGCTGGGTGCCCGGCGCCTCCGGCGCCGCATCGCCCACCTTGCTGCTCCTGCACGGCACGGGCGGCGACGAGTCCGACCTGATTCCGTTAGGCGAAGAGTTGGCGCCTGGCGCATCGCTGCTCAGCCCGCGCGGACCGGTGAGCGAGCTCGGCATGCCGCGCTTTTTCCGCCGACACGCGGAGGGCGTCTTCGACGAGGCCGACATCCGTGCGCGCGTGCCGGCGCTTGCAGCCTTCATCGGCGCCGCGGCGACGACGTACGGATTCGCGCCTGGTTCGGTGTTCGCGTTAGGCTTCTCGAACGGCGCCAACATGGCCGCCAGTCTGCTCCTGCTCGTCCCCGGGCTGTTGCGCGGCGCGGTGCTCCTGCGCGCGGTCATGCCGCTCGAGCCGGCGACCCAGCCGAACCTCGCCGGCACGTCGGTCCTCATCTCGGCCGGGAAGGTGGATCCGTTCTCACCCGTGGAGCGTACACAGCGGCTGGCCGACGTGCTGCGCGCGGCCGGAGCCGACGTGTCGCTCCGTTGGCAACGGACTGGGCATCAGCTCGTTCCCGGCGATCTCGAGGACACGCGTGCGTGGCTGAGCCAGCACTTGCCGCACATCGGCGCCCAGGATTCGGCGCCGGGACCTCGCTCGCGTGGCTGAGAGTCGCTCAGAGCTCGCCGCTGTCCATCAGCCGGCGCGCGAGCGCATCCAGTGTTTGCGGCGTGTCGTAGGCGCCGCTGCGCAGTCGCCGCTTGATCTCATCGACCTGACGGGTCGAGATCGAACGTGCGCCCGACCAGGGGGACCGGCTGCGGGCGAGAGAGCCATTGCGATCCCGATTTTCGCGCGGGTCGTCGGCGTCGTTCCAACGCGGTGTGGTCATCATGCCATGATGATCGGTCAGTCCGCGCGGAACTTTAGCGGCCTCTAGCGCTGAACTACCCGGCGCATTGCGAGGGCGCCGATTCCGCCCGGCAGTCGTGTCTCGGAAATTGTTGCCGCTCGCCGAGTCGGTGCGTCATCCAGACGCATGGCTACCATCCTATGCGTCGATGACGATGAATCGATCTCGCTGCTGCTCGCCGAGACGCTCAAGCAGGCTGGGCACGAACCGCTGAACGCGGCCAACGTGCCGGAAGCGCTGGCGCTTATCGCGCGCGGCGGCATCGATCTCATCATCTCGGATTATCGTATGCCCGGCAACACCGGGCTCGATCTGCTCGCGCATCTCGAGCGCGAAGGCATCGACACGCCCGTGATCATGATGACCGGCTACGCGAGCATCGAGCACGCGGTTGCATCGATCAAAGCGGGCGCGGTGGACTACATCACCAAGCCGGTGCGTGCGGCGCAGCTCGGGCTTGCAGTCGATCAGGCGCTCGAGCTGGTGCGGTTGCGCCGCGAGAACGCGGCGCTCAAGCGCGAGATCATGGAAGCGCGCAGCGAGCGGCAGATCATTGGCGAGAGTCAGGCTATTCGTCGCGCGCTCCAGTCGGCCGCATCCGCGGCGCCGACTCGTGCGACGGTGTTGTTGCAAGGCGAGTCGGGCACGGGTAAGGAATTATTCGCGCGCGCGATACACGAGTTGAGCGACCGGCGCGAGAAGCCATTCATCAAGCTGAACTGCGCTGCGCTGCCCGAGGGCTTGGTCGAGAGCGCATTGTTCGGTCACGAGCGTGGCGCGTTCACGGGTGCGCTCAAGCGAGTCGAAGGCGCGTTCGAGCGAGCGCACGGCGGCACGCTGCTGCTCGATGAAATTTCCGAAATGCGTCTCGATCTGCAGGCGAAGCTGCTGCGCGTGTTGCAGGAGCAGGAATTCGAGCGGGTGGGCGGCACCTCGCCGATTCGCGTCGATGTGCGCGTGGTCGCGACGACGAACCGTGATCTCGCCGCGGAAGCGGCGGCGGGCCGGTTCCGTCAGGATCTGTTCTTCCGTCTCAGCGTGATTCCGGTGCGCATTCCGCCGCTTCGCGAGCGTCTGGACGACATCCCGGTGCTGGCGCATCGCTTCGCGCTGCGCGCGGCGGCCGATGCGGGTAAGGATGTCGCCGGAATTTCGGCCGAGGCGTTGGCGCTGCTGCAGCAGCACGAGTGGCCGGGGAATGTGCGCGAGTTGCAGCACGTGATCGAGCGCGCGGTGATTCTGAGCTCGGATCCCATACTTCAGGCGCGTTCGTTAGACCAGGACACGTTCAAGAACGGACGGGCGGCTGCGCCCGTGCAGTTGGTGTCGACCAACGGCGCGACCAACGGCTCGGCCTCCGGCGCGCTCGGCGATGGCGTGGTGTTTACGTCACTGAGCCTGGACGCTGCCGAAGAGGTGTTGATCGCCAAGGCGCTCGAGGTTACGGGTCAGAACCGGACGCGGGCGGCCGCGCTGCTCGGGATCAGCGTGCGTACGCTGCGCTACAAATTGAACGGGCCGCCGGCGGCGGCGTCGGAAGCCGCCGACGACTGAGCCGGTGCCGGGCGCGGCAACGGTTGCCCGGTCCGGTCCGGCAATACCTGCCGCGGGGCACTCTTGCCCTGCCGTCCGGCCGCCCTCGGGCGCCGGGTCGACGCGATGCCGGCGCCCGTTGAGGGGTCGCCTAACAGACACCCGCACAAGCTGTTAGGCATGCGGCGCCGCCGCCGGCGGACGCATGAAATCCGTCCAATCGAGTGTGGAACACCGGTTGCTTTTGAGGGGGCCGTCCGGACGACGCACCAGTGGTCCGGCCGGGACTCCTTCGGTGAGGCACGATGTCGGACGCGGATCTGTGGCAGCGGTTGGCGGCGGGTGACGCGCAGGGTCGCGAGCAGTTGATGGCGGCCCATCTCAGTCTCGTATACCACGTGGCGCGCGGCGTTCATCGCCGGTTGGGCGGCGCCGTGGAGCTGGACGAGCTGGTGAGCGCCGGCACGCTTGGCCTGGCCGAAGCGATCGACCGGTTCGACCCGAATCGGGGGTTGGCGTTCAGCACGTACGCGGTGCCGCGCATCCACGGCGCGATCGTGGACGAGCTGCGCCGGCTGGATCACGTGCCGTCATCGATCCGGCGCCGCGCTCGGGCGTTAGGCGCGACGCAGGCGGGGCTGGCGCACGACCTCGGCCGGACGCCGATGGCGCGGGAGACGGCGGTGCGGATGGGCGTCGACGTCGAGACGGTGAGCCGGTGGCAGGCGGATGCGGCGAGCACGGCGATGCTGCGCCTCGACGATCCGATGCCCGGCACCGGCGAGCAAGGAGAAATGCGGACGCTGGGCGAGTCGCTCGCGGCGAGCGACGGCATTGAAGTGGAAGCGCGCCTGACGCGCGAGCAGGAGCTCGCCCACCTGCGGGCCGCGTTGCTCGAGCTGCCGGACGTCGAGCGGCGCGTGTTGACGCTGTATTTTCTCGAGGAGCTCAAGCTGCAGGACATCGCGCGGGTGCTCGAGGTGACGGAGTCGCGCGTCTCGCAGATCAAGCAGAAGGCGATGGGCCGGCTGCGCGCGGCGCTGGCGCCGATGCGCTCGGTCGCCTAACGCCTAACTCGCGCCGCGCTCGCGGCGTCGCGCCGCGGCCAGCGTCGGCATGAGGAGCTCGTAGCACGCGCCCCGCGCGGTTTCGGCGATGCCGATCGCCGGCGCGCCGGCTGCGGCCTCGTTCGATTGCGCGCCCGTTGGGCCGGCGTCTCCGGCCGTCGCACGGATGACCACCCAGCGCGCATCGCCCAGCACATCCACCTGGACGCGGGTCGCACGGACGCGTCGTGCGACGCGCATGGCGGCGATCACGAGCGCGGGCACGATGCGTCCAACATGTCCGGTGTCGACGAACGCCGGCTGCACGCCGACGGCGACGCGAATGTCGCTGGGCGTACCCGCGACGTCGGGATGACGCGCCGCGAGCTCGACGAGCGGGGACAGCACGTCAGCGACGTTGAGCGGTTCCGGAGGTCCCGGCGGCGGCGGCGACAGCAGGCGGAACTGCTGGAGCAGCGCATCCAGACGACCGGCTTCCGAGGCGAGCACGCTCCGCGTCGTTACGGCCGCGCCGGCGTCGCCGGCCAGGTCGGAGAGCGTCGCGATGGCCATGACGCGATTGCTCAGCGCGTGGGTGAGACCGCGCAGCAATGCGTCGCGCACGGCGCTCCACGCGCTGTCCAACGGGAGCGTTTCGCCCGGCTGGCCCGTGGGAATGTTCGTGGGAGATCCCTGTGCGGAGGGAAAGAGAACGGCGCGGGCGACACGAAGATAGCACGGGCGCGGCCGGGCGCGAGTGTCGATGCCTTACGCAGCGGCGCGGCGGCGGCGGCGCATGGCCGCGTACACCAGGGGCCCGAGCAGCGCGGCGGCGATGGCGCCGGCAACGGCCGGGCGGCCGTACTCGCCGTCGCGCATCTCGAGCGCGAGCACGCCCAACAGAATCACGAGCGGGAGCGCGGCCAGGAGCGTCACCGTGGCGCGGCCGGCCGGAATGCGGAAGGCGCCGCGCAGCTCGGGCTCGGTGCGGCGAAGCTGGATGAGCGCGCCGAACTCGAGGAAGAGCGCCATGGCATAGAGCAGCACGTCGGCGACGACGAGCCCCTGGATGGAAAGCAGGACGAACACCGAGTAACAGAGCGCGGAGACGACGACGGCATTGCGGGGCGTGCCCCGGTCGTCCGTGCGCCCGAGCCACGCGGGCAAATAGCCGTCGATGGCCATGGCGAGCGGGATGCGCGAGTACGAGAGGAGCAGCGCGTTGAAGAGCGCCAGCGCGCTCACCATGCCGGCGGCGCCGATCCACACGGCGAGGGCCGAACCGCCTAACGATCCGGCCGCGGCGCGGGCGATCGCGGGCCACGCGCCGTCGCTCCAACGGGTCCAGTCGGTGGCGGCGAGCGCCGCCGCGAGCGCCGTGAGGTAGCCGAGCGTGACTAACGGGAGGGCAACCGCGAGGGCGCGCGGGTAGCTGCGCGAGGCGTCGACCACTTCGCCCTGCACCGTCGAGGCGTTGTCCCAGCCGATGTAGTTCCAGAGCGCAATCGAGAGCCCGATGCCCAACGCACCCGCCGGCGTCCGGCCGGGCTTGAGCAGCGGGTGCCACGGGACGTGCGTGATGTGCGGCAGCGCGGCGAGCGACATCGCCAGGAACGCGAGAATGATGAAGGCGCCGGACACGACCGATACGCGCCCAACCGGCAGCGCGCCGCGAAGATTGATCGCGGCCGCCGTCCAGATGACCACCAGTGCCACGAGCCATCGCGCATCCGGGCCGAGGGATGGGAGGAAGAAGCCCAGGTACTGCGTGAACAGAACCGGATAGATCGCCATGTCGACCAACGAGTACATCCAGGTCCACCAGCCGTTCTGAACGGCCCAGAAAGGACCGAACGCCCGCCGCACCCATCGGTAGTAGCCGCCTTCCTCCGGGAGCATGCTGGCGAGCTCGCCGATGATCAGCGCCTCGGGCACGGACCACAGGATCGGTACGAGCAGCATGATGAGCAGCGCCAGCCCCGGTCCGACTTCGGCGACGAGGCCCTCAGTGGTGAACGGCCCGCCCGAGGTGGTGAAATAGAGAACGAAGACGAGCGAGAGGACGGTGAGTGAGCGTTTGAGCACCGGCGCGTTCACCCTGTGAGGTGGAAGCAACAGGCAATGGCTTGTCGCGGTGACTGGACCGCGCGTATCATCGAGGAGCGGCGTGGCATGATAGCTGCCGAAATCATGGCGCGCGATGGACTTGGCCCGTGCCTGGACCATGACGCGCCCCCTCATTGGAACGGGTCACGTTCCACGCGGCACCGTTTGCCGCCCGCCTTATCGTTGGATCGCCTGCTCCCGGATATGACCGACCTCGTGCTGACCAGAGACCTTCCCGCGCCGCGGCGGCATTCGCTGTGGAGCGATCTTCGCCAGATCGCCGTGGACGAGCTGTGGAAGTATCGCGAGCTGCTCTACGAGCTCACGCTGCGCGATGTGCGTATCCGCTACAAGCAGGCGGTGATGGGCTTCGCCTGGGCGATCCTGATGCCGGCGTTGATCGTGGCGGCGGGGACGCTGGTGCGCTTTGCGATGGCGTACATGGGGGGCGGCCACGTGGCGCGCGACGTCATCGCGGGCATGGCGGTGAAAGCCTTGCCGTGGGCGTTCTTCGTCGGCGCGATCGGATTTGCCACCACCAGCCTAACCGGAAATCTTCCGTTGGTCTCGAAGATCTACTTCCCGCGGGAGGTCCTGCCGCTGTCGGCCACGTTCGCGCAGTCGTTCGATTCGACGATCGGCGCGGTCACGGTGGGGATCGCGCTTCCGCTGTTGGGCATTCACTACGGGCTCGCCGTGTTATGGGTGCCGCTGCTGGCGGCGTTGATCTTCTGCGTGACGGCGGGAGCGGCGTTGTTCCTCGGCTGCGCCAATTTGTTCTTTCGGGATGTGAAGTACATTGTGCAGGTCATGCTCACGTTCGGGATCTTCTTCACGCCGGTGTTCTTCGAGCCGCGCATGTTCGGCCCGTTAGGCGCGCGGCTGATGATGTTGAATCCCCTGGCGCCGCTGCTCGAGGGGCTGCGTCTCAGCGTGGTGGAGGGGCACAACCTGCTCCAGCCACTCGTCATCGCGGGCAAGAAGGGCGCGGTGGTCGCCTGGAGCCCGTGGTATCTCGCCTACGGCGCGGCCTGGGCCGTGCTCGGCCTCCTCGTGAGCGTGGTCGTGTTCCACCGGACCGAGGGCAAGTTCGCCGAATATGTCTGACATGACCGGCGCGCCGCGCATCCAGTTCGAGCAAGTATGGAAAAAATTCGCGCGCGGCGAGCTGCACGACAGCCTGCGCGATCTCGTGCCGGCCGCGGTGCGCCGGCTCGCCGGCCGCGGACCGGCGCGGGATGAGCTGTCGGGCGAAGAGTTCTGGGCGGTGCGCGACGTCTCGTTCGAGGTGCGCCCCGGCGAAGCGCTCGGCATTCTCGGGCCTAACGGGGCGGGCAAGTCGACCATCCTCAAGCTGCTCACGCGCATCCTGGTGCCGACGCGCGGACGCTGCGCGATCACCGGGCGCGCGGGCGCGCTGATCGAGGTTGCGGCCGGTTTCCACCCCGACCTCACGGGCCGCGAGAACGTGTTCCTGCAGGGCGCCATCCTCGGGATGAAGCGCAGCGAGATCAAGACCCGATTCGACGAGATCGTCTCGTTCGCCGAGATCGATGCGTTCATCGACACGCCGGTCAAGCGCTACTCGAACGGCATGAACGCGCGGCTCGGCTTCGCGATCGCGGCGCACATCAGCCCCGACGTTCTCGTGATCGACGAGGTGCTCTCGGTCGGCGATATGCGGTTTCAGCAGAAAGCGTTCGACCGTATCCAGGAGCTGTGCACGAGCGGGATTCCGGTGGTGCTCGTGTCGCACCAGCTGGAGCGCATCGCGTCGTTGTGTACGCACGCGCTGCTGCTCGAGCGCGGACGCATCGCGAAGCGCGGGACGCCCACCGAGTGCATCGAGGCGTATCTCGAGAGCGCGCGCAACAGCGAGTCGGCGGCGAGCCATACGTCGGCGCTCACGTTCGATGCGCTGTCGCTCGAATCCGAGCTGCCGGTGCGGTCGGGCGAGCGGGCGCAGTTTCGACTGAGCGGAGACGTGCGGCCGGCCAGCGACGCTGCGTCGCGGGATTTCTCGTTGCGCGTGCGGGCGCTCTCGACGGGGCGGCTCGTGTTCAGCGCGTCGGCCGCCGACTGCGGCGCATCGCTGCCGGCGCGCGGTCCGTTCGAGATGGACGTGGAGCTGCAATTCAACGTGGCGCCGGGCGTGTACAGTCTCGAGCTGGCCGTGTGGGACGCCGAGACGCGGCGCGACGTCGTGGCAGGTCCCGGCGTGACGGTGCAGGTCGAGGCCGGCGCGCTGACATTTTCGGGGACGTCGCACCTGCTGCCGCGGGCGCGGGTGGTGGCGGCGCCCTCGACCGCCGCCGGCGGTTCTCGCTGACGCATCGGGGTCGTGGCCGCCGCTCCGCAGCCGCGCGCCCGAACCGTGATCCGGGCCGATGCCGCGGGCAGCGCGACGGCACTCGTGCAGGCGTTAGGCAGCAGGCTTGACGAGACGGTGCGCCGGCTGCTGGCCGGCGTATCGCAGGCGGCGCTGCTCGATGTGCCGACGCACCAGAACGTCGGCGACAGCGCGATCCATCTCGGCACGCTCGCGCTGCTGCGCCGCGCGGGCGTCCGCGTCTGCTACGCGTGCAGCATCGACACATACTCGCGCGAGACGCTCGCCCGTCAGTTAGGCGACGGTGTGATTCTGCTCTCCGGCGGCGGCAGCCTCGGCGATGTGTGGCCGCTCCACCAGCAGTTGCGCGAGCGGGTGCTGGCCGACTTCCCGGACGTGCCGGTCATTCAGCTGCCGCAATCGCTGCACTTTCGCGATGCGGCCGCGCTGGCGCGCGCACGGACGGCGTTCGCGGCGCATCGGAAGCTCACGGTGCTGCTTCGCGATCATCGGAGCCTGGCCAGTGCGCGCGCGCAGTTCGACGCGCCGAGCGAAATGTGTCCCGATCTCGCGTTCGCGTTGGGCCCGCTTGCCCGAACGGCGGCGCCGCGCTCGCGCGTGGCGTGGCTGGGGCGCCAGGATCGCGAGGCCGCGCCACACGCCGACGCGGGCGGCTACGCGACGTTCGATTGGGCACTGAGCCGGCGATCGCCGATCTCCCGAGCGGAGCGCCTCGGCCACAGCTTCGTGTCGGCGCACCCGAGCATCGGGCCGTACGCGCACGGGCCGTTGATGCGGTTAGGCGTCGCCGCATCGAAGCAGCGGGTGAGGAGCGGATGCAAGATGCTGGCGGCCGGTCACACCGTGATCACGGATCGCCTGCACGGCCACATTCTCAGCCTGCTGCTCGGCATTCCGCACGTGGTGCTCGACAACAGCTATGGGAAGGTGCGTGCGTTCTACGAGACGTGGACGAGGGATGCGCCGATCGTCCGGTGGGCAGAGACCGCGGCGGACGCGGTGCGCGCGGTGGAGCAATGGTCGTGGTGACGACGCCGACCGCCGACGCGGTGGACGCAAGCGTGATCGTCTGCACGCGCAATCGCAGCGGCGCGATGACGCTGCTCCTGGAAAGCCTGCAGCGGCTCGAGGTGCCCCCCGGCGTGCGGTGGGAGCTGATCGTCGTCGACAATGGATCGTCGGACGACACGCCGGCGACGCTCGCATCGTTCGAGACGCTGCTGCCGATGCAGATCGTGCGGGAACCGATGCCGGGGCTCGCGCGCGCGCGAAACGCCGGGCTCGCGGCGGCGCGCGGCCAAGTGCTGCTGTGCACGGACGACGACTGTGTTCCCGATTCCAAGTGGCTGGCGGCGGTCTACGAGGAGTTCAGGCGCGCGCCGACGTTAGGCATGCTGGGCGGCCGGGTGGAGTTGTACGACGCTCGGGACCGTCCGACCACGACGCGCACGTCGCGCGAGCGCCGGCGGATCACGGCGTTATTCGAGCTGGACGACATCATCGGCTGCAACATGTCCTTCCGGCGATCGGCGTTCGAGGCGATCGGGCCGTTCGACGTTGCGTTAGGCGGCGGGACAGGCGCCCGCGCGGGGGAAGACGTGGACTTCGTGTACCGCGCGCTGCGGGTCGGAATCCAGATGGCATACACGCCGGAGGCCCTCGTCTATCACAACCATGGCCGCCGCACGGATGCGCAGGTGCGCGATCTGACGCGCGCCTACACCGTCGCCCGGGGCGCCCTGTTCTGCAAGTATTTGCTGGCCGGCGACGCCGTCATCCTCCGGCGCATCCAGCAGGATCTCGCCTTCCACCGGCGTGCCTTCGCAGCCGATGTTCGCCGGGCGCGGTTTCCGACGCGAGTGTTCCGCCACTACGCGCAGATCGGCGCCGGGGCGGCGTACTGGATCCGGCACGGGCTCCTGGGACAATTTCGCAGGGCGGCGCGAGCTCGCGAAGACGCGAACACGACGCGGCCACGCTAGAGGCGGAACAGGTAGCTCACCTTCACAAACACGCCGTCCGTCGTGCGGTACATCGAGCGCGAAAATTGGAACGCCGTGGGTTCGCTGAGCGACGTGCCGTAGCCGGCAAAAAACACGGTGCCCGGGACCGGCTTGTACGAGAGGAGGACGTCGTTGCGGAAGCTATTGGACGAGAAGGCGCCGAGCGCGGCGTACGCGGCGTTCGTCGAGTCGCGCCGCACGAGCGGCGCGCCGGTGCGCGGATCCTCGAGCGCCGCCTGTCGCTGCGCCACGTACTGCCCGATGTAACGCAGGAAAATCGAGCGCGTGAGCTGGTATTCCACCTGCAGGCGCGGGATGTTCGTGATCGCGAACTCGCTGCCGTCGCGCACGCGAGAGAGACGGTCGTAGATCCACGACGCGTCGAAGCGAAACAGCGGCGTTGGTCGCCAGGCGACATCCAGACTGCCGGTGACCTCGCGGCCCCGGCTCGCCTCGGCGAAGAGGACGGCATCGTCGATGCCGGCGGTCGCATTCACGACGACTTTGCGGTTGGGCGACGTGAGGCTCACGCTCTGGCCGTACAGCGAGTAGAGCCCGTGGGGCAGCACGAACGCGCTGGTGTCTGCGCCGGCCACGACGCCGTAGCCCCGGTACGACGTGCTGTCGAATCGCTGAAAGTTGTCGTTGACGGTCAGACCGATGTTCCAGCCGCCACGCAGCGTCGTCGACGCCTGCGCCGAGTAGCCGCCCTCGAACGTGCCGCCTAACTTGCCGAAGTCGGCGTAGTTCCAGAGCGGTTGGGCGTTGAGAAAAAACGAGACCTGCTCGACCAGCGCGCCCGGACCGCCGTAGAGCGTGTAGCGGTTGAAGATCATGGCGCGGACGAATCCCGTCCGGTTCACGAAGCCGCTCGCCGCCACGAAGTCCGGGCTCACGCCGAGAAACTCGACGTGGTTGCCGTACGCGCGGCCGGTGCGGTCGCCGAGCGTGACATCCCAGAGTGCGCCATTGCGATGGCCCAAACTGTCGTTAGTCGCCGAGCCGACGAACTGCACTTGCGAGAACCAGATCTTGTGCCACAGGAAGCGCGCATCGACGCCGCCCATGCGATTGTAGTCGCCGCCATCGATGCGATCGGTGTAGACGAGTCCGAGATTCGAGCTCGCCCCCAGATCGCGACGCAGGCGCAGAATGTTGTACACGGGGTCGCTGCCGGTGGCGGTATCGCGCTCGTCGACGGCGCCCAGATAGGCAATGTTCAGATCACCGATCTTGCCGGTGAGCTTGGCGCCGGCGTCGGGCTGGACGATGTCGCGCGTGTAAATGAGGCGGTTGGGCGTGTCGTACTGATCGAGACCCTCGAGAAAGAACGGACGCTTCTCCGGAAAGAACAACGCGAATCGTTGGTTGAGCGTGACCTGCGCGACGTCGGCCTCGACCTGTGAGAAGTCGGGATGCGCGGTGGCGCTCAGTCCGAGTCCGTTCGTCACATCCCAGAACATGGACCCGCCGAGCGCGGGCGTCGTGGAATAGCGGTAGACCCCGTTCACCGAGTCGCCGTCCACCTTGGTGGTGGCTTCCGGAATGACGTTCATGACCAGGCCGCGGTGCATGTGCGTTAGGCCAACGAGGCGGCCTGCCTGGATGAGAAAGCTGGCGTTCGCGCGCACGACGGGCGTCCACGTGTCCTCGTAGCCCGAGTGCTGCACTTCACGCACGATCTGTATGCCCCACGTTTGCGGATCGACACCCTGAAAGCGGATGCTGCGGAACGGGATCCGCACTTCGATTTCGTATCCCCAGGATGTGACGTGTCCGCGCGATTCCCAGACGAAGTCGGGATTGAGATCGATCGTGCCATCGAACCGCGCGTTGGGCCCCGAGCCGCCGCCCGCCGCGCCGGCATCCTGTCCTTCGCTGCGCACGCCGTCTTCCTGAACGCCGAGTGGATTGACGGCGAACATGAACGCGCGGCGATGATCGGAGTAGGTGTCGAGCAGAATCTGGATATTGTCGTCCGCGTCGATGTTGTCGCGGTCGGCAAGGGTGGCTCGGACGACGTTGCCGTGGGGCTCGTACGCGCGGATGCCGAAGTAGATCGCATCGCCGGAATACCACACGAGCACGTCGGTGGAGTCGGTCGCCGCCGATCCGTCGACGGGGCGATATTCGGAGAATCCGGTGAGGTGCGCAGCGCGGCGCCAGACGGGCTCGTCGAGCGTGCCGTCGACGGTGATCGTCGTGTCGATGCGCGGCGGCGCGACATCGAGCTGACGCAACCGTCCGTCGTAGACGGTGCTGTCCGATCGAGCGGGGTTCGGCGCGTGGAGGAGCAGCGCGAACGACAGGAGAGAAATGAGCATGCGATATCCGGACGTGGATTCTATGCGGAAGCGTGGGAATCGCCAACGGGTGCGCGGGCTGGCCACTTGTCACGTGCGTGACAGCGCCGTATAAACAGGTGGCCTCGTCGGTTGGCTCACTTCTCTCACCTTCGTTCCTGATGCGATTCGCTCCATGCGTGGCGATTGCGGCAACACTGGCCGCGATCGGCGTGTCGAGCGCGCGATGCCAGGTGGACACGCGCTGGCCGCAGCACTCGATGGATCGGCCCAGGCCGCCGGTCGTTGATCCCGGTCCCGAGCGACCGCCGGTGCCGCCGCCGGCCGATGCGATCGTGCTCTTCGATCACGGCTCGCTTTCGGCGTGGCGTCAGCACGACGGCGGCCCGGCGCGTTGGGCGGTGCACGGCGACTATTTCGAGGTCGAGCCCGGCACGGGCGACATCGTGACGGCGCGCGCGTTCGGCGATTGCCAGCTGCACGTCGAATGGGCAACGCCGACGCCGCCGAAGGGCGAGAGCCAGGAGCGCGGGAACAGCGGCGTGTTCCTGATGGGGCTGTACGAGGTGCAGGTGCTCGATTCGTACCACAACGACACCTATCCCGATGGCCAGGCGGCGGCGGTCTACGGCCAGTTTCCTCCGTTAGTCAACGCGAGCCGACCGCCGGGACAGTGGCAGTCTTACGACATTATCTTTCACCGGCCGCGGTTCGACGCCGGCGGCGCGGTGACGTCGCCCGCACGCCTAACGGTGTTCCACAACGGCGTGCTGGTGCAGGACAACGTGGCGCTGAGCGGTCCGACGGCCAACAAGGTCCGGCCACCCTACCACGTGACGCCCGACAGCCTGCCGCTCGAGCTGCAGGACCACAACAACCGCGTTCGATATCGCGACATCTGGATTCGCGCGATCGACTGATCCGAGGAGATCCATGCAGGCTGCAGGAACACGCAAGACGTACGACGTATGCATCGTGGGTTCGGGGGCGGGCGGCGGAATGTCGGCGTACGTGCTCACGCAGGCCGGCGCGGATGTGGTGATGCTCGAGGCCGGCGGCCCATGGGACAACGCCACCGACTCGAAGATGATGGAGTGGCCGTACCAATCGCCGAGGCGCGGGCGCGGCTCCAGGGAGCGGCCGTTCGGCGAGTTCGACGGCTGTATCGGCGGGTGGGACATCGACGGCGAACCCTACACGACTGCGGCCGGCACGAAGTTCGATTGGTGGCGCGCGCGAATGGTCGGCGGACGCACGAACCACTGGGGCCGCATCTCGCTGCGATTCGGGCCCGATGATTTTCGCCGCCGCAGCCTCGATGGGTTAGGCGACGACTGGCCGATCAGTTACGACGATCTGAAACCCTACTACGATCGCGTCGATCGCCTGATCGGAGTTTTCGGCAGCGTCGAGGGCCTGCACAACAATCCGGACGGGATTTTTCAGCCGCCGCCCGCGCCGCGCTGCTACGAGCTGCTGATCAAGCAAGCCGCGGACAAGCTGCGCGTCACGTGTATTCCGGCCCGGCTATCGATTCTCACGCAGCCGCTGAACGGCCGACCCGCCTGCCATCACTGCGGCCAGTGCAACCGCGGCTGCAAGACGAACTCGAATTTCTCGAGCTCGGGCGTGCTCATTCCGCCGGCGAAGCAGAGCGGCAAATTGACGCTCCTCACGAGCGCGATGGCATACGAGGTCACGACAGACGGGCGCGGCATGGCGACGGGCGTGTCGTACGTCGACAAGAAGACCGGGACGGTCGAGCACGTGCGAGCGCGCGTCGTGGTGCTGGCCGCGAGCGCGTGCGAGTCCGCTCGCCTGCTGCTCAATTCGAAGTCCTCGCGATTTCCGCAGGGGCTCGCCAACTCGAGCGGCGTCGTTGGGCGTTATCTGACCGATACCACCGGAACGGACGTGGCCGGCTACATCCCGAAGATGGTCGACCACATTCCGCACAATGAAGACGGCGTCGGCGGCAATCATCTCTACATGCCGTGGTGGCTCGACAACAAGCACCTGGATTTCCCACGTGGCTACCACATCGAGTTGTGGGGCGGATTGGAGATGCCGGCCTACGGCGCCATGGGCGGCATCCAGCGGTATCCGAACGCGGGCGGGTACGGGAAGTCGCTCAAGGATGCGTATCGCCATTACTACGGCGCGTCCGTCGGATTTTCGGGGCGCGGCGAGATGATTCCGAACGCCGACTGCTATTGCGAGCTCGATCACGAAACGGTGGATCGCTGGGGGATACCCGTGCTGCGCTTCCACTGGAAGTGGACCGACCACGAGTACAACCAGGTGCGCCACATGCAGCAGACGTTCCGGGCGATCGTGCACGAGATGGGCGGCGAGGTGTTCTCGCCGATGCCGACGAAGGAGCGCGGCTACGGCATCGCGAACGGCGGCCAGATCATCCACGAGTTAGGCACGACGCGCATGGGCCGCGACCCGGGCAATTCGGTGCTCAACGCGCACTGCCAGGCGCACGACGTACCCAACCTGTTCGTGACCGACGGCGGCCCGTTCGTGTCGCAGGCCGACAAGAATCCGACGTGGACGATTCTCGCGTTGGCCTGGCGGACGGCGGACTACATCACCGAACAGCGCAAGGCAGGGGCGATATGACGGATCACGACGACGAACGCGAGGGGGCGGAGCCGGCATCGCCTAACGGCAACGGCATGTCGCGCCGCTCGATGCTCGAGCTGGTGGTGCTCGGCACGCTCGCCACGGCGTGCAACAGCGCGGAACGCACGGCGACGAAGGTGGCCGCGACGGCCGGCGCGGACACCGCGCGCTCCGTCGCGGGCGCCTATCAGCCGAGCGTCTTCACGCCCCATGAATGGGAGACGGTGAACGTGCTGGTCGACATCATCATTCCGCGCGACGAGCGATCGGGGAGCGCGACCGACGCCGCGGTGCCGGAGTTCATGGATCGCATCCTGACGCTGTACCCCGAGGACAGTCTGCCCATTCGCGGCGGCCTGGCGTGGCTGGACCACGAATGCGCGGATCGATTCGGGCACCCCTTCGTGCAGTGCACGACGAACGAGCGCAACGCCGTGCTCGACGACATTGCGTGGCCGAGCCGCGCCAGGCCCGAATTCAGCCAGGGCGTGGCGTTCTTCAACCGGTTTCGCGACTTCACCGCGTCCGGATTTTACTCGAGCAAGATGGGCGTGGCCGATCTGCAGTACGAGGGCAACGTGTACGTCCCGCAGTGGACGGGGTGTCCGTCGGCCGCGCTCCACAAGCTGGGCGTCGGTTAGGCCGTTAGGCAGGCCGCGCCGGCGGCGCGTCGAGGAGATCGCGGATCCGCCGCGCCAGGTCGTCGGGGCGAAACGGCTTCTGGATGAAGGCCGCCCCCGGCTCGAGCATGCCCTGCCGCAGCACGGCGTCGTCGGTGTATCCCGACATGTAGAGCACCTTGAGATCGGGCTTGACGGTCCGTAGCTCGCGAACCAGGTCCCGGCCGCTCAACTCCGGCATCACGACGTCGGTGACCAACAGATCGATGCCGCCCGGCCGGCGGCCGGCGAGCTGCGCTGCTTCGCGGCCGGTCGCCGCTTCGACCACCGTGTAGCCATGGCGCTCCAGCACATCACGCACGACCGCGCGCACCGCCGCGGTATCCTCGGCGACCATGATGGTTTCGGTCCCGCGCAGCGATCGTGCAGGTCGCTCGCCCGTCTCCAATGATTCGGGCGGCCCATCGACCCGCGGCAAATAAATCTTGAAGGTCGATCCCTTTCCCGGCTCGCTGTACACCCAGATGAATCCGTCGCTCTGTTTGACGATGCCGTATACGGTCGCCAGGCCTAACCCTGTCCCCTTCCCGATCTCCTTGGTCGTGAAGAACGGCTCGAAGATGCGCGCCTTGGTCGCCTCGTCCATCCCGATGCCGGTGTCGCTGACGGCCATCAACACGTGTGGTCCGGCCGCGGGGCCGGGCCGCTCGGGCGCGAATTCCGTATCGACCATCACGTTGGCGGTCTCGATCGTCAGCCGGCCTCCGTTAGGCATGGCGTCGCGCGCGTTGACGGCGAGATTCATGAGGACCTGCTCCATCTGGCCGGGATCGGCCCGCACCGACGCGAGCGCCGGGTCGAGCCGCGTTTCGACCGTGACGTCCTCGCCGATGAGTCGGCCCAACAACTTCTGCGCGCCGGACACCACCGCATTGAGATCGATGATCCGCGGTGCGAGCACCTGCCGACGGCTGAAGGCGAGCAGCTGCCGCGTGAGGTCCGCCGCCGCGACCGCCGCGCGCTTGATCTCGGCCACGTCCTGACGCCGCTCGTCCTGCGGATCGAGGTCCATGAGCAGCAAATCCGAGTAGCCGGTGATCGCGGTGAGAAGATTGTTGAAGTCGTGCGCGACGCCGCCCGCCAATCGCCCAACGGCTTCCATTTTCTGCGCCTGTCGGAATTGCTCCTCGAGTTGGCGGCGTTCCGTGACGTCCACCCAGACGCCCACCACCTCGGCGTCCTCGCCGAACGTGTCGCCGACGACGCGTGACTCATCCCGGATCCAGCGATACGTGCCCGAGCGCTCCCGAAACCGGTACTCATAGACCATGCGACCGGTTCGCGCCAACTCGTTCTGCGCCTCGAGGGTGCGCGCCATGTCGTCGGGGTGGACGCCGGCGATCCACCATCCGTCGGCCAGAACTTCCTCGACGCTGTACCCGATGAACCGCGTGATGTTATCGCTCACCCACACGCCGTGAAAGTTTGCGCCTCGCAGCTTCGTCACGTAGAGCACCGCGTTGCTCGAGGTGAGCGCTTGCGCGAGACGGTTCTGCACCTCGCGCAGCTCGCGCTCGGCACGCTGGCGCGCCGTGACGTCGTTGATCACTACGAGATCGGCTACGCGGCCGTCCCACGTTAGGCTGCAGGCGCTGATCTCGACGTCCATCACCACGCCGGATTTGGTGCGGTGGCGCCACGTGCCCGCGGACTGGAGGCCGTGCGGCGGCTGCTCGAGCTCGCGGTGCAGCCGCTGCACTTCCTCGGGCGGCCGAAGCGCATCGATGGTGAGCGACAGGAACTCGTCTTTCGTGTACCCGTAGGCCTGCGTCGCCGCGACGTTCACCGCCAGGATGCGGTGCGTTTCGCGATCGAAGACCCACGAGGGCAGCGGCGTGTGCTCGAACAGCAGTCGATGGCGTTGTTCCGAGCTTGCCAGCTGCTCGAAAATGCGGCTCAGCGCGATCGCTTGCCCGACCTGGAACGCCACCGTGCGGGCGAACGCGAGCCATTCGTCGCCGCCTAACGACTTGCTCGCCGAGTCGAACAGCAGCACGCCCTGCTCCTCGCCCCGAGCACTGATCGGCGCCAGCATCGCTTCCAACGTGCTCGCGCGGTGCAGGAAATCACCGGCCACGGCCTGCGGCACGCTGGACGATGGTATCGCGATTGGTTTGCCTTCATCGAGGACCAAATCCAGCAGATCGGCGTGCCCGAACAGCGTCGGAAGTCCCGGCGCGATGTCTTCGCTGTAACCGACCTGAGCCACGCAGCGCCACCCATCGGCGCCGCGCACGAGGATCGCAGCGCGGGACAGCCCGGCCGCATCGACGCACTGCGTCAGGACATCCTGCAGCGAGCCCTCCGCATCGCCGCGTTGGGCAAGAGCGTTGGCGATCGTGTTCAGCACAGACAGAGCTGCCGCCCGCAGCGACACGCGGCGGGAGATGTCGGATCGCAGCGCCACCTGGCGCTGCAACTGATGAATGAGCGGCGAATCGTATTCGACGCGTTGGACCGCTGGCGCCGGCCCGACCGCCTGGTCTGCGGGCGGGGTACGGATCGCCACGCCGATGACCGAGCGAGATCCGGCATCTCCGGCGAACGGCTCACGAGGTCGAACGCGCCTGATTGGCGTGCGAGGTGGCGCCGCTCGTCATCGACCGTCGTGGGGTCCGGCAAGGTGCGCGTGTCGATCGGCGTCTGCACGTAAATCAATACCAGGTGCGGCGTGAACTCGCGCCAACCTCGGGATCGACATTCATCGTGACATCGATTTGCTTTTCGGTGGCCATCGATGGCAGCATGCGTTCACTTTCTGAGTCATCGTCGTCAGGGCGAGGCATTCGGGCCGGATA
>Ga0207695_10002514_pt1 | contig 26948 bp, 32 predicted proteins | sample KBSC54metaG_FD_184354 | JGI IMG/M metagenome (GOLD analysis project Ga0207695, IMG submission 184354) | Corn rhizosphere microbial communities from Kellogg Biological Station, Michigan, USA - KBS C5-4 metaG (SPAdes) (version 2) | ecosystem: Host-associated > Plants > Roots > Rhizosphere > Soil...
GCGCGCAGCGCGCGCGCATCGAGGCTCGCTACCAGGTCGCCCGCTCGCGGTGCGCCGCGGTGCGCGGCTTCGAGCGCGACCAGTGCTACATCGCCGCCCACGCCGCGCGCGGCCGGGCGCTCCTCGAGAGCCAGGACCCCTACTCCGCCCGCGCGGACTGAGGCGCCCCGTCCTCCGGTGATCCCCGCGCGCGCGTCCCGGATCGCGGCGGCCGGCCTCCTCTTCGCGGCCGCGGCCGCCGGCTGTGCGAGCACGCGCATCACGAGCGCGTGGCAGGATCCGGCGCTGCGGGACGTGCCCTTCCGCAAGGTGCTGGTGGTGTTCCAGAATCCCGACTCGCGATTGCGGCGCGTGGTCGAGGACGAGATGGCGCGCGACATCCCGGATTCCGTGCCGGCCTACCGGGTGATCCGCGACGAGGACCTGCGCGACATCCCGAAGGTGAAGGCACGCGTGCGCGAGCTGGGCTTCGATTCGTCGGTGATCATGCGCGTGGCGGGGGTCGAGCACGAGCGCACGTACATACCGGGGCAGGTCATCAGCGTGCCGGGCTACTACCGGGGCCTCTGGGGCTACTGGGGATACGGATGGACGGCGGCCTACGAGCCCGGCTACCCGGGTAACGACCGGGTCGTACGGATCGCCACCAACGTCTACGCGGTCCGGGCGGACAAGCTCGTGTGGGCGAGCGAATCGGAGACCTTCGACCCGGCCTCGCTCAGGAGCGCCGTGGCGGAGGTCGTGCACGTGACCGCGAAGGCGACCGCCCACGCGATGCGCGAGCGCGGCTGATCAGCAGGCGACCGCGCGCTGGACGAGCATCCCGGGCGCGCGCCCGAACCCGTCCCTCTCCTCCACGAGGAAGCGCAGGAGCTCCGGCTCCGGCAGCGCGGGACGGCAGAAGAAGCCCTGGAACTCGTCGCAGCCCTGCGCGCGCAGGAGGTCGAACTGCTGCTGGTGCTCGACGCCCTCGGCCACGACCGTCATCTTGAGGCTGTGCGCGAGCGCGATCACCGCGCCCGTGATCGCGACGTCGTCGCCGTTGTGCGGGAGGTCGCGGACGAAGCTGCGGTCGACCTTCAGCCGGTCGATCGGGAAGCGCTTGAGGTAGCCGAGCGACGAGTGCCCGGTGCCGAAGTCGTCGATCGACAGGCGCACGCCCATCGCGCGGAGCTCGCCCATCACCGCGACGGCGCGCTCGGGGTCGCGCATCACCATGGTCTCCGTGATCTCCAGCTCCAGGTGCTGCGCCGGGGCGCCGGTCGCCCAGAGGATGTGGGAGAGCTCGCGCACGAGCTCCGGCTGGTGGAACTGCGTGGCGGAGAGGTTCACGGCGACGGACAGGGAGAGCCCCTGCTCCTGCCAGCGGCACACGCGCTCGCAGACGCGGCGAAGCGTCCAGTAGCCGATCGCGACGATGAGCCCCGTCTCCTCCGCGAGCGGCACGAACTTGTCCGGCATGAGGAGGCCCAGCTGCGGATGGCGCCAGCGGATGAGCGCCTCGACGCCCGTCACGCGGCCGTGGCCGAACTCGATCTTGGGCTGGTAGTGGATCTCGATCTCCTCGCGCTCGAGGGCGTGCTTCAACGCCGCCTCGAGCGAGAGCCGCTCCTGCGAGAGCTCGTTCAGCTCCGCGGAATAGAAGCAGTGGCGGTTCCTGCCCTGCTCCTTCGCGCGGTACATCGCGATGTCCGCGTTGGAGAGGAGCGTCTGCGCGTCCTGCCCGTCGCCGGGGAAGGTGCAGATGCCGACGCTCGCGGAGAGCGCCAGCTCCTGGCCGTCCACGACGAGCGTGGGCTCGAAGGCGCCGCGGATCTTCGCCGCGACGTCGGAGAGGTCGGACGTGTCGCCGAAGTCCTCGACCAGCAGCACGAACTCGTCCCCGCCCAGCCGCGCGACCATGTCGCTCTCGCGCACCGCCGCGGTGAGCCGGCGTCCCGCCTCCTGGAGCACCCGGTCGCCGATGCCGTGGCCCAGCGTGTCGTTGATGTTCTTGAAACGGTCCATGTCGAGGAAGAAGAGTGCCAGCGGCCGCGAGTGGCGCGCCGCCTGGCCGATCGCGTGGACGAGCGTCTCGTTGAAGAGCGCCCGGTTCGGCAGCCCCGTGAGCGCGTCGTGGGTGGCCATCTCCTGGATCATCTCGAGCGCGGCGGTGAGCTCGGTGTTGCTGCGCCGCAGCCGCCGCCTCAACTCGCTCAGGCGCCCGCCCACGATGGCGAAGCACGGGAGCACGAGCGCCAGCGTGAGCCAGCGATACGCCTCGAGCGGCACGTTCACCACCGAGGGCTTCATCCACATGAGGAGGTTGATCACGAGGAGGTAGCCCGCGAGCACCAGGCCCGCGGCGTTCAGGAACTCGCGCGTGCTGAAGCGGAAGGCGCCGAACGCGAGGACCACGAGGCAGATCATGAGCGCGATCGAGCGGTCCTTGTCGAAGAAGTAGACCGAGTACATGAGGATCACGATCCCCACGACCACCTGCGGCCAGGTGAGGCTCGGGTCCTCCGCGCGCTGGTTGAAGCCGCTCCTGAAGATCGCGAAGAAGGCGGCGTTGGCCGCGATCACGAAGCCCGCGATGCGCAGCATCGGCCCCAGGGGGACCAGGTCCAGGTAGTGCGCCGCGAAGAGGAGCGGCAGGCACATGCCGTAGGCCCCGACCGCGAGATAGAACCGGCGCATGCGCACCGCCTGCTGGTTCGCTGTCGATTCGGGCCGCGCCGCGGATTCCATGCTGGGGCTTTCCTTGTTGTGCCGCGATTATCCGGTCGGTCGATTTCCGCCGGACGTGAACCACGTCACACAAAGCGCCGCAGCGTCGCTACGGGTGTAATTCCCTCGTCCGCGCGAGCGCGTGGAGGAGCCCCACCGCGCAGGTGAAGACCACGAGCGCGCCCGACTGGTGGAGCGCGGCGAGCGGGAGCGGCACGCGCAGGAGGAGCGTCGAGATGCCCGCCGCGAGCTGGAGCACGACGGCGGCCGCGAGCGCCGCGGCCCAGCGCCGGTCGCGGGGGCGCGCGGCGGGATCGCGGAGCACGCGGGCGGAAAGTGACAGCGCGGTCGCGGCCACGGCGAGGGCGAGGATCCGGTGGTTGAACTGCACCGTCGCCATGTTGTAGACGAGGTTTCGCCACCAGGGGTCGAGGAGGAGGATCTCCGGCGGCACCCAGTGGCCGTCCATGAGCGGATACGTGTTGTACGCGAGGCCCGCGTGGATGCCGGCCACCAAGGCCCCGGAGAGGACCATCACGAAGACGAGGACGGCGAGCGCCGCCGCATGCCGCCGCGTCCGGAGCCCCGCGCGCCGCGCCATGCCGAACGCGAGGCCCAGGGCGAGCCAGAGCATCGCGGCGTAGATGAGGAAGGCCGTGCCCAGGTGGGCGGCCAGGCGCACGGAGCTCACGCGCGGGTCGTCCACGAGGCCGCTCTTCACCATGAACCACCCGAGGGCCCCCTGGAGCGCGCCCAGCGCGAAGATGCCGGCCAGCCGCCACGCGATCGGCCGCGAGATCGCCCGCCGCGCGAGGAAATAGAGGAAGGGCACGAGGAAGGCCACGCCGATCACGCGCCCGAGAAGGCGGTGCGCGTATTCCCACCAGAAGATGCGCTTGAACCCCTCGAGCGTCATGTCGAAGTTGCGCAGGCGGAACTCGGGCGTGGCGCGGTACCGGGCGAAGGTGTCGCGCCACTCGCCTTCGTTCAGCGGCGGGACCGCGCCCACGAGCGGCTGCCACTCGACGATGGAAAGGCCGGAATGCGTGAGGCGCGTGATGCCGCCCACCACCACGATCGCGAAGACGAGCGCGCAGCAGGCGAGGAGCCACGCCGCCATCGCGCGGCGCGGCGGGCCCGTCCGGGAGTTCATCCCGGCATTCTACAAAAAACCGCTCAGGCGGCCTTGCGGTGCTTCGCCTGGTCGAGCTGCTGGGCGGCGAAATCCCAGTTGAGGAGCTTGTCGATCACCGCCGCGGCATACTCCGGGCGGCGGTTCTCGTAGTCGAGGTAGTACGCGTGCTCCCACACGTCCAGCGTGAGGAGCGGCGTCTGTCCCTGCGCGATCGGTGTCCCCGCGTTGGAGGTGGCGACGATGTCGAGCTTCCCGTCCTTCTCCACGAGCCACGCCCAGCCGCTGCCGAAGCAGTTCACGGCCGCATCGGCGAGCTTTTTCTTGAACGCGTCGTAGCCGCCGCAGTCGGCGTCGATGCGGCTCGCGAGCGTGCCGGCGGGCTTCCCGCCGCCCTTCCGCAGGCAATTCCAGAAGAAGGTGTGGTTCCACGCCTGCGCGGCGTTGTTGAAGATCTTCTGCTCCTTGCCCGAGCTTTCCTTCACGACCTGCTCGAGCGGCATGTCGGCGAAGCGCGTGCCCGCCACGAGCTCGTTCAGCTTCTTCACGTATGCCGCGTGGTGCTTGCCGTAGTGAAGGCCGATGGTGCGGGCGGAGATGACCGGGTCGAGCGCGTTCTCGGCCCAGGGAAGGGGGGGAAGCTGGAACGGAGCGGATGCATTTGCCATGGATCGATCCTCGGTAGCGTTTGGGGAGCTGGAATGGAAAGCGTGCCAGAAGGCGGCGCCCGCGTCCGTCGGACCGGGCCTACATCAGGCATCTCCGGGTGTAGGAAAGTTCCGACAAAGCTATCAGCGCATTTCTCTTGCCGAATTCGCCTGCGCCGACAGATTCGGCGTGTCCTACAGATCGATCATGTGCATGGCGCCGGGACCGCACGTCCGGCGCGAGACGCATGCCAACCCTTTCACAATCAGGTGACGCCATGAATTGGGACCGCATCGAGGGCAACTGGAAGCAGCTGAAGGGCAAGGTCCGCGAGACGTGGGGCCGGCTGACCGACGATCAGCTGGACACGATCGCCGGGCAGCGCGACAAGCTCGCCGGCAGCCTCCAGGACTCGTATGGGATCGCCAAGGACGAGGCCGAGAAGCAGATCAAGGACTTCGAGACCCGTTGCGAGCGCGATCGGTGGGTCCAGTGACTGGAATCGCATAAGGAGACAAGCATGAAAATGACAGCTCTTTACGCCGCCCTGTCCGGGGCCTTCCTGCTCGGTACGGCGGCACTGGTGCCCGCGCAGACGACCCACGCGACCACGGGCGACAACAGCAGCATGACCAGCTCGACGACCCGCGCCACCAAGGCGAACGCCGGCGCGCGCGACGAGTACAAGGCCGACAAGGACAGGATCGCGGCCGACTACAAGGAAGCGAAGGCCAAGTGCAAGACCATGTCCGGCAACGCCAAGGACGTGTGCGAGAAGGAAGCGAAGGGCAACGAGAAGGTCGCCAAGGCCGAGCTCGACGCCAAGAAGAAGGGCAACGACGCCGCCACCGACTACAAGGTGATGGAGGCGAAGGCCAAGGCCCAGTATGACGTCGCCAAGGAGAAGTGCGAGGACATGAAGGGCAAGGAGAAGTCCGCGTGCAAGAAGCAGGCGAAGGCGGACGAGGACAAGGCCATGGCCGACGCGAAGGCCAATCGCAAGAACGTCGCGTCCAACGCCGGCGCGAAATCGTCGCGCGCCAACATGGCGCCCGGCGACACCACCGCCGGCACGACGACGAAGAAGTGACCTCGCACGCCGCGTGAGCGGCGCGAGGAGCAGCACGGCGCGTGCAGGGCCGGTCCCCGGACCGGCCCTGCGCGCCTGAAACGCCGCAGCAGGAGCGCACCATGAAACGCACGTCCGCCGCCTTCGCCGTCGTCATGCTCGCCGTGGCCTTCTTCGCGGCGGCCGCCTGGGGCATCCAGTCCGCCATGGACACGCCGCCCACGCTCATGTCGCGGGTCGACCACGACCGGCAGTGGCGCGCGATCGACCGGCACACGCGCGAGGGCCTGGGCGCCTGCCGCGCGAGCCCCGAGGCGATGCGCGAAGCGTGCCGGGCGCGGGTGCGCGCGGAGGATCGCGTCGCGAAGGCCGACCTCGATGCGCTCTATTTCGGGACGGTGCAGGCCGCCGCCCGGGCGCGGGACGTGCGCGCCCGCGCCTCGTTCGACGTGGCGCGCGCGGGCTGCCTCGCCTCCGAGGGCCCGGAGCGCACGCGCTGCCTCGCCCACGCGCGCTCGGAGCAGGCGAAGGTCCTCGCCTCCACGAAGCTCGCGGCTACCTGAAGCTGTACTTGAAGACGATGCGGTTCGGGCGCAGCTGCACGTTCTCGGGCGTGAGCTCGCCGATCTTCGGCATGTAGTGCCGCGCGGGCCGGTAGACCAGGCGCGCATCGGCCACGTCGTAGCAGACATCCCGCGTGGAATATTCGCACGAGCCCCGCGGCCCCCTCGCCTCCTTCTCCTCGTGGCGCGCCGGTTGCGGCCACGGATCGCGGCCGGCCGCCACCGCCGTGAACGGGGCGCTCGCGGGCTTCACCGGTTGCGAGGCGGCGACCGCCTTCGCGCGCATGGAGAGGTCGACTACGGGCTCCGCCGCCCGCGCGGGGAGGAACGGCGCGGCGAGGAGGATGGCGATCGCGAACGAGCGGCGCATCTGCGGCTCCCTGCGGCCGCGCGTTGCGTACAGGCCCGCGGCCACGGAGCCATGTTCCGCCCGGCCCCCCGCCGGCGCCATTTCCCGCGACGACCGGCCGTCCGCGACCGACGGTCGGCGCCTGTCTCCGCTACACGACGGCGCCGGTGTGACGGCCGTCACAACGTGAGGAAGCCGCGCGCCGATCCCGCAGCGCAGCTCGACCGCCTTCGCGAGGAGGCCTCCGGCTGCCGCGACTGCCCGCTGTGGGAGCACGCCACGCAGACCGTGTTCGGCGAGGGAAGCCCGCGTGCGAAGCTGATGCTCGTGGGCGAGCAGCCGGGCGACTCCGAGGATCGGCAGGGCCACCCCTTCGTCGGCCCGGCCGGGCGCATCCTGGACGAGGCCCTGCGCGACGCGGGAATCGGCCGCGCGGACACGTACGTCACCAACGCGGTGAAGCATTTCAAGTGGGAGCCGCGGGGGAAGCGCCGCCTCCACAAGACGCCGGCGCAACGCGAGATCGACGCGTGCCGCCAGTGGCTCGAGCGCGAGATCGCGGCCGTCCGGCCCGCCCTCGTCGTGTGCCTGGGCGCCACCGCCGCGAAGTCGCTCCTGGGCGCGGCCTTCCGGATCACGAGGAGCCGCGGCCAGGTGATCCCTCGGGAGGGCCTCCCGGACGTCCTCGCGACCTACCACCCGTCGTACCTCCTGCGGCTCAGGGACCGCCCGGGCGGCGAGGAGGCCTACGCGCAGTTCGTGGCCGACCTGCGGACCGCGGCAAGAAGGCTCGTGCCGGACAAGTCCGATAAGTAATTCAGCCCCGCGGCGACAGATCGCGTCGCGAATCGACGGGATCATGTGTCCATCGGACTCCCGTTCCGGAGTGCGACAAAAAAGGAACCCGCCATGAAGGTGCACAGCTTCCGGCACGCCCGCGCCCTCTCGCGCGAATTCTTTCCCACGTGGTCGCGGCGCGCCCGCGCGCGCTGGGTGCTCGCGAAATTGAAGGCTCCGGCCCCGAAGGTCCCGATCTCGGCCGCGTGGAGCCACGACACGCGCGCGTACTGGTTCCAGCGGACTTCGCAGACCTGAGCGGGCTCGTCCGCGGCGGCGCTAGCGCTCCGTCGCGCGGCGCAGGACGGCGGCGGCTTCCCGCCGGCGCATCCAGAGCGCATAGACCATGAAGGCCACGACGAGGGTGTTGAGCGCGAAGGCGATGGCCGGTACGAGATGGCCTCCGTGCAGCAGCCGGTAGATCTCGAAGGGCATGTAGATCGCGCCGCTCAGCGCGGCGAATCCCTCCGCCCACCAGCGCTCGCGCCAGAGGCCGTACGCCTCCACGAACCGCACGGCGCAGTACGCGAGGGCTCCCGCGACGAGCGTCCAGAGCGCGCGGTCGGTCGTCCGCTGGGCGGCGTGGAGGAAGATTCTCGGATAGTGCTTGGCGGGATCGAGATGCAGGTGGTGGACGATCACGTCGGCCACGTGCTGCGCGTCGTGGTGGATGAGCGAGAGCACCCCGAAGCCCGCGAGGAGGACGACCGCGCCCTTGGCCGCCTCGAAGAGGGCGACCGCGCGGATGGCTTCGGCTCTGTGGTGGGGAGTCAGGACGGGACCTGCCGGGGCACGGCCGTGGCGGGCGGGCCTGCCTCCCCATTTTGCCTCAGCTTCGCAGGCAGGCGCCGACGAAGGCGCTGCGCTCGTCGCCGTGGAGCTTGCGGCGGTCCGCCTCGGCGTCGCACCGCTGGAGCGTCCCCTCGCCCGCGGCCTGCGCGCCGCCGGCGTGCTTCTTCAGGCACTCGCTCATGAACTCGTGGCGCGCATCGGCCTTCATGCCGCGCGACTCGTGCGCGCAAGCGGCGAACTTGTCGCGCTGGGTGGCGGGATGGGGGCTCGCGTCCTCGGCGCGCAGCGGCGTGCCGCAAAGCGTTGCGGCCACGGCGCAGGCGGACAGGTACAAAAGTTTGGTCTTCACGTTTTCCTCGACTCGAAGGGGCTGGGATGGATGGGGTGTTTCGCGCCGCCCTGGGCGGAAACCCCGCCCGGCGGTGGCGACATGAGACGCCTCGCCGCCGCGCGCCGCCACCGAAAATCGATTCGCGAGCCGGGGAATAAACGCGCCCGGAAAATCTCCCACACGCCGCCGGGATCAAGGACTACCCCCTGAATCGGAGGATATCGGCCCGCGTTTGGGAGTTTCGCCCATGGCGGGCGGCCCGCAGCGCGGGGAGACTGGTTCCATGAACCGCCGCCACCCGCCACGAAGGAGACCTCGATGAAACCGCTCAGCGCAGACCGGCTCCAGCACGAGAACCGCGTGCACCAGGATACCGGCGGACGCAGCGAGGACAACTGTGGCCTGGGCTTCCGTCCCGCGTTCCTCGACTTCGAGACGCAGACGGTCTATCCCTGCCGGTTCGCCAACGGGATGCCGGCCCCTTTCCACGTCCTGGACGGCCTGCCCGAGGAGGTCGTGATCGACCGCGCGCCCTCCGGCCGCGTGGTCGCCGCGAAGGCGACGCTCATCTCCGGCTTCGTGCGGAACGGCTTCTTCTACACGCGCACCGCCGCCGCCCGCGCCGCGGCCGAATGGCGCCTCTGAGCGGCGCTCAAAGCTGCTTCAGGTACTCGATCAGGTCGCGTTTCTCCTCCTCGGAGAGCCCCAGCCGGAAATGCCGGTCGTAGTGGTCGACCACCGCGCGATAGTCGCCGAACCGCCCGTCGTGATAGAACCCGCCCTTCGCCCGGACGAAGAGGCCGGAGAGCGGCGTCGTGCGGTACATGCCATCGGGCGAGCGGCTCGCCTGGAAATCGTCGATCCCCAGCTCCTGCGCGCTGTGCATGGACCAGCCCGGCTCGGTGAAGAGCGGCGGCACGTGGCACGTCGCGCAACGCCCCTTGCCGTCGAAGACCTCGCGCCCGCGCGCGGCGGCCGCGGCATCGTACGTGCCCGGCTTCGCCTTCGGCGCCGGGATCGCGAGCTGGTAGTAGTGCAGCGCCGCGAGCTTCCCGGTCACGCGATCGTCCGCGCTCCGGACGTTCCACAGGCGGTTCTTCGCGCTGACGGGATACCTGGCGGCGTCCGAAAGCCGCGGATCGAAGAAGGTGCCCGAGCCGTGCATCTGGGTGACGGCGACGTACGCGTTCCAGTACGGGACGCTCCCCCAGCCGTTGTACGTGTGCAGGTTCACGCCCGCGAGCCCGAAGGCGGCCGGGATGAGGGTCGCGGCGCTCTTCCCGTCCGGACGAAGTCCTTTTCCGTCCTTGTCGAGCTCCGCGTCGTAGCGGCCGGGCCCCCAGCTCTTCAGCACCTTGAGGACCGTGCCGCGATCGGCGCCGAGGAGGTCCTGGATCGCGGAGAGATCCGGCGCGATGGAGACGATGGCGCCCACGTCGAGGTCGCGGTTGGGCCAGCCGTCCAGGCGCCGCCCGATCCCGTGCGCGAGCGAATCGTCCACGGTGGAGTGGCAGAACGCGCACGTGATGCCGATCGAGGCGATCCGCCTGCCGTCGAACTGCGCCTTCACGCCCACCACGGCGTTCGCGCGCAGGAGCTCGAGCGTCGTGTCCACCTTCTCGAGGCTCACGTGCCCGCCCCGGATCGCCTCCACGAGGATCGCGGGAAGGCGCGCGACATCCACCTTGAGGCCCAGCTGGAGCGCCTGGTGCGCGGTGACGCCCGGCCCGACGCCTCCGTGCTCCGCGCCGGCGATCGCTTCGTGGAGCCTCAACGTCCCGCCCCAGAAGGCCTCGCTTCCGAACGTGTCGTGGCGGAAGGTCTCGCGGCCTTCGCGCAGCATCCGAGCCGAGTTCCCGGCGATCTCCCGCGACCACGAGGAGGCCTCGCGCTGCTCGTGGCGGACGGCGGTGTTCGTGGAGACGTCCCGGGGCGCGTCGACGCAGCTTGAGAGGGGGAGGAGCGCGAGGGAGACGGCGAGCGCGAGAGGACGGGACATGGGGACCTCCGACGGGTCGAGGCGGGGCGGGGCCGCGAATGCGTCCGGACTTCGCGGCAATCGACGAACAGGCCTACCATGCCGGAACATCCCGCCGATGCCGTCGGACGGACACCGATTCGCGCGTCGGGCGATTCCTACCGGCACGGGAACGCAGGTCCGCCGGCGTTCATCGAATGCGCTCCCGAGCCCCAACCGGAGATCCCATGTCCCGCCTCGTGAAACGCAGCCGCACGCAACCCTACGAAGTGACCGTCGGCGGGGAGACGCAGTACATCTGCGCCTGCGGCCTGTCCGCGAACCTCCCCTTCTGCGACGGCACCCACGCCGTGACCGCGGAGGAGGAGCCCGGCAAGCTCTACTGGTACGACGGCGATGCGGAGCCGCACGTCGTGGCGGATACGTTCAAGGGCATCCGCACGGACAAGCCCGCCTAGCCTCATGGCGATCCACGTCGCGACCTTCCTGGGCGCGGAGCCGCTCGCCGAAGGCACGCGGGGCTTCCGGTTCGCGAAGCCGGAGGGCTTCGCCTTCCGCGCGGGGCAGGCCGTGAACGTGACGCTCCTCGAGCCGCCGGAGACGGACGGCAAGGGGAATTCGCGGACGTTCTCGCTCGTCACCGCGCCGCACGAGGCGACGCTCGCCATCGCGACCCGCATGCGCGATACGGCGTTCAAGCGCGTGCTGGGCGCGCTCGCGCCGGGGACCACGGTGAAGCTCCGCGGGCCGATGGGCACGTTCACCCTGCCGGAAGATCCCGCACGCCCCGTGGTCTTCCTCGCCGGCGGCATCGGCATCACGCCGTTCGTGAGCATGCTGCGCCACGAGGCGAAGGCGGGCTCCGCCCGGCCGCGACTCCTCCTCTACTCCAACCGCCGCCCCGAGGACGCGCCCTTCCTGGACGAGCTCCAGGGGCTCGCGGGCGCGAGCGGGCCGTTCCGGCTCGTCGGCACCATGACCGAGATGGAGCGCTCGGCCCGCGAATGGACGGGCGAGCGCGCGATGGTCGACGCGGCCTTCCTCGCGCGGCACCTGCCGGCCGACGCCGGCCCCGCCGCGGTGCACTACCTCGCGGGTCCGCCCGCGATGGTCGCGGCCCTGCGAGGCCTCCTCAAGGCTTCCGGCGTCGCGGACGCCGACATCCGCACCGACGAGTTCTTCGGCTACTGATCCCCGCGGGCGGTCAGTTGAGGCGCGGCTGGCTCGCGGTATCGCGGTACCAGTCGAAGGGGCCCTCGTCCACCTTCACCATCACGCTCTTCGTCTGGAAGTGCGCGTCGAAGGACTCGGTGCCGCACTCGCGCCCGATGCCCGAGAGGCCCACGCCGCCCCAGGGGGAGGCGGGATCGAGCCGGTGGTGGTCGTTGATCCACACGATGCCGCAGCGCAGCTTCGCCGCGACGCGATGGGCGCGGGCCACGTTCATCGTGCGCACCGCCCCCGCCAGGCCGAACGGCGAATCGTTCGCGAGCGCGATGCCCTCGGCCTCGTCGTGGAACTTCGTGATCGAGGTGAAGGGGCCGAAGACCTCCTCCTGGAAGATCCGCATGCGCGCTCCCACGTCCGCGAACACGGTGGGCTCGACGAAGAAGCCGGCGGCGAGCGCGGGATCGGCGGGAACGCGGCCGCCCGCCACGAGGCGCGCGCCCTCCTTCAGGCCGATCTCCACGTAATCGAGCACGCGCTTGCGCTGCTTCGCCGAGATGACCGGCCCCAGCTGCACCGACGGATCCGAGGGGTTCCCGATGCGGAGGGTCTTCGCCTTCTTCGCGAGCTTCTCCACGAACTCGTCGTAGACCTTCGCGTGCACGATCTGGCGGCTCCCGCAGATGCACGTCTGCCCCGCGCCGATGAAGGCGCCGAAGGCGGCGTAGTTCACGGCCTGGTCGACGTCGAAATCGTCGAACACGAGCACCGGGGTCTTCCCGCCCAGCTCGAGCGTCTGGTGCACGAAGCGCTCGCCCGCGAGGGCGCCGGTGATGCGGCCGGCCTCGGTGCCTCCGGTGAGCACGAACTTGTCGAGGCCCGGGTGCGAGGCGAGCGCCTTGCCGGTCGTGGGCCCCAGCCCCGTCACGAGGTTGAAGACGCCGGGCGGAAGGCCCGCCTCGGTGAAGATCTGCGCGAGGCGAAGGCTCGTGAGCGGCGTGTATTCCGACGGCTTCACGACGGTGGTGCAGCCGGAGGCGAAGACCGGGCCCAGGCTCTTCACCATGATCATGAGCGGATGGTTGAACGGCGTGGAATTCCCGACCACGCCCAGCGGCGTGCGCAGCGTGTAGTTGAGGTACGGTCCCTGGACCGGGATCACGGCGTCGCGCCGCGCGAGTGCCAGGCCCGCGTTGTAGCGCAGGAAGTCCGGAAGGCGGCTCACCTGGGCGCGGGTCTCGTTCACCGGCCGGCCGTTGTTCGCGGTCTCGAGCTGGTAGAGCTCCTCCAGGTTCGCCTCGAAGGCGTCCGCGAGCTTGTTCACCAGGCGCGCGCGCGTGCGCTCGTTCAACCCGCCCCACTCCTTCGATTCGAACGCCCGGCGGGCGCTCTGCACCGCGCGGTCGACGTCCTCGTCCGTGCCGTGGGCGATGCGCGCGAGGACGGCCCCGGTGGAGGGGTTCAGGACATCGAGGAGCGCCCCGCCGCCGGACGGCGACTCGCGACCGTCGATGAAATGGCCGTGCACGGGCACGTCGCCGGCGGGCTGGGGCTGGGAACGGGATGGGGACTTCTCCGCGACGTTGGACATTCGGGCTCTCCGGGAATCGGGTTCGGGAAAAAGGGCTATTCGACGATCGCCAGGCGGGCGAGCGCGCCGCACACGCGCTTCTGCGCCTCGCCGATGTGGCGCGTCACGAGCGCCGAGGCGCGGCGCGCGTCCTGGCGCTGGAGCGCCTCGACGATCTGCGCGTGCTGCAGGATCAGGCGCGCGGGCTCCGCGGGGCGGAGCGCCCCGAGGCTCAGCGTGATCACGCGGTCCATCTGGTCCATCTGGATCGCCACCGCCGCGAGCAGCCGCGCGTTGCCGCAAAGCTCGGCCAGCGCGGAGTGGAAGTCGCGGTTGTAGCCGATGAAGCCGTCCGGGTACGCGGCGGGATCGAACTCGCGGAAGCGGTCGAGCCCGCGCAGCGCTTCCGCGTCCGCGCACTGCGCGGCCGCGCGCAGGCAGGCGCTCTCCAGCACGGCGCGGTACTGGAACATGTCGCGCACGTCCTTCATGGAGATCGGCGCCACGCGGTAGCCCTGGCGCGGCATCACCATCACGAGGCCTTCGTGGACGAGCCGCGAGAGGGCATCGCGCACCGGCGATTTGCTCACGGCGAAGCGCTCGGCGAGCTCCGCCTCGCGCAGCTCCGCCCCGGGGGGCAGGCGGCAGGCGAGGATGTCCTGGCGCAGCTCGCGGAAGATGTCGAGGCGCAGAAGCCTCGATCCGGGCGCGACGGCGACGGGTTGCAAGGCGGGAGGGGCGGTGGCGACGGGCATGGCGTAATATCTTAGCATCGGTCCCCGCTACCTCGCAACCGATTGATTGGCAAAGAATATAGAACGATGATCCCCCCAAGGAAGGGCGTTTTGTTGACGCCTTTTCCCCGCTGGAATATCATCTGGCGCGAATCGCATCCACAAGAAGATCCTGGAGGAAAGATGGTCACCCGCCTGTTTTCGCTGGTCGTCTCCGCGGCCGCGACCGCCGCCCTGCTCCTTCCGCCGGAGGTCGCCGCGCAGGGCGAGCCCATCCGCGTGGGGTTCCTCACCGTGAAGTCCGGCGCGCTCGCCGCGGGCGGCCGCCAGATGGAGGAAGGCATCACGCTCTTCCTGAAGCAGCGGAACAACACGCTCGCCGGACGCAAGGTCGAGCTCTTCGTGGCGGACACCGCCGGGCAGCCCGCGGTCACGAAGTCCAAGGCGCAGGAGCTGGTCGAGCGCGACAAGGTGCAGGTGATCATCGGCCCGCTCGCCGCGTTCGAGGCGCTCGCGATCGACGACTTCATCCGGCAGGTGAAGGTCCCGATCATCTCTCCCTCCGCCGCGGCCGAGGACCTCACGCAGAGGAAGCCCAACCCGTGGTTCGTTCGCGCCGTCGGCACCTCCGCCCAGGCCTCGCATCCGCTCGCCGACTACGCCGCGAAGACGCTGGGCTACAAGCGGATCGCCACCATCGGCGACGACTTCGCGTTCGGCCACGAGACGGTCGCGGGCTTCCAGCGCGCGTTCGAGGACGCGGGCGGGAAGATCGTGCAGAAGCTCTGGTCGCCGTTGAACGTCGCCGACTACGGCACCTACATCTCGCAGCTGAAGGGCGACGTCGACGCGGTCTTCGTGAGCTTCGCGGGCGCCAACGGCCCGCGCTTCCTCAAGCAGTACCGCGCCTACGGCGTGAAGACGCCCATCCTCGCCAACATGACCGCGGTGGACGAGGGCGTGCTCAAGAACATGGGCGACGAGGCGCTGGGGGTGATCTCCAGCGGCTGGTACTCCGCGGCCACCGACAACCCCGCGAACAAGGCCTTCGTCGAGGCCGTGAACAAGGCGTACTCCGCCGATCCGGGCTACTACACCGTGGGCGCCTACGCCTCCGGCCTCATGCTGGAGCGCGCGCTCGAGGCCGTGCACGGGAGGATCGAGGACAAGGACGCGTTCATGAAGGCGCTCCGCTCGGCGGTGATCGACAACGACCCGCGCGGCACGATCCGCCTGGACGAGTACGGCAACCCGGTGATGAACGTGTACATCCGCAAGGTCGAGCGCCGGGGGGGCAAGCTCGTGAACGCGGTCGTGAAGACGTACCCGAACGTGAGCCAGTTCTGGACGTACGATCCGAAGCAGTTCCTCGCAAGCCCGGTGTACTCCCGCGACTACCCGCCGGCGAAGAACCTCGAGTAACGCCAAGGGGGGCCGGCCCGACCGGCCCCCGGGGAAACGCCCGCCGTGGGATTCTGGATCACGCAGAGCCTGAATAGCCTCGCCCTGGGCGGGCTCCTCTTCACCCTGTCCGCGGGGTTCTCGCTCATCTTCGGGCTCATGCGCATCGCGAACCTCTCGCACGGCGCCTACTTCATGCTGGGCGCCTACATCGGGTTGACGCTCCTGCGCACCGGGATGAACTTCTGGCTCGCGATGCTCCTCGCGGGCGCGGCGATGGCGATCTTCGGCGCGCTGATCGAGCGCTTCGTGCTCCGGCGCCTCGCCGGGCGCACGCTCTCGCAGGTTCTCGCGACCCTGGGCATCGCCTTCATGATCGCCGACGCGTGCCTCTGGATCTGGAGCGGAGACCCCATGCCGCTTCCCGGCCCCGCGAGCCTCGAGGGCGCGGTGCCCGTGCTGGGGGCGCGCTTCCCGCTCTACCGCCTCGCGGTGATCGCGGTGGCGGCGGTGATCTACGCGGGCCTCCTCCTCGTCGTCGAGCGCACGCGGATCGGCGCCATGATCCGCGCGGGCGTGGACGACCTCGACATGGCGCGCGCGGTGGGCATTCCTGTGAAGACGCTCTTCACGGCGGTCTTCGCGCTGGGCGCGGGGCTCGCCGGGGTGGGCGGCGTGATCGCGGGCCCCATCCTCTCCGTCTATCCCGGGCTCGACGCCGACATGCTGCCGCTCGCACTCGTCGTGGTGATCCTGGGCGGCGTGGGAAGCCTCACGGGTGCCGCGATCGGGAGCGTCGTGATCGGCTTCATCTACACGTTCGGCCAGGCGCTCCTCCCGGACCTGGCGTACGTGATCCTCTTCCTGCCCATGGTGCTCGTGCTGGTCGCCCGGCCGCGCGGCCTCTTCGGCCGGGTCACCACGTGATCTCGCCGCGCGTCCTCGCCCGGCTCGCCGCCGAGGCGATCGCGCTGGCCGCCGTGCCGCTCGTGGCCGGCAACGACTACTACGTGAACCTCGGGAGCCAGGTGCTCATCGCGGCGATCTTCGCCATGAGCCTGAATATCCTCGTGGGATACGGCGGCATGACCTCCCTCGGTCACGCGGCGTACCTGGGCGTCTCGGCGTACGCCACGGCCTGGCTCGCGCAGCGCATGGGGATGGGGCCGCTCGCCGCCGGCGCCTGCGCGCTCGCGATCACGACGCTCCTCGCGGCGTTCTACGGCGTGCTGGCGCTCCGCGCGAGCGGCCTGGGCTTCCTCATGATCACGCTCGCGTTGGGCCAGATCCTCTGGGGCCTCGCCTACCGCTGGGTCGCCGTCACCGGCGGGGACAACGGTCTCTCCGGCCTCGCCCGCCCAGCGCCCTTCGGCTGGGACCTCGGGAGCGCCACCGCCTTCTACTATTTCTCGCTCGCCGTCTTCGGCATCGCCTTCGCCGCGATCGGCCTCTTCGTGGGCTCGCCCTTCGGCGCGAGCCTGAAGGGCGCGCGCGACCAGCCGCGCCGCATGCGGGCTCTCGGCTACAACGTGTGGCTGATCCGCTGGATCTCGTTCGTGGTCTCGGGGTTCTGGGGTGGCGTGGCGGGGCTCCTCTACGTGTACTACAACAACTTCATCAGCCCGCACGCGCTCTCGCTCACGCAGTCCGCGGAGGCCCTCCTCATGGTGATCGCCGGCGGGCCCGCGACGCTCCTCGGGCCGCTCGTGGGCGCGGCGCTCGTGATCGTCATGAAGAACGTCGTGAGCGCGTACGTCGAGCGCTGGACGCTCCTCCTGGGCGCGGTCTTCGTCGCGATCGTGATATTCCTTCCGGACGGCCTCGTGCCCGGCGCGCAGCGCCTCTGGGCGCGATGGGCGTCGCGCCGAGGCAAGGGCGGCCGATGACCGCGGCGCTCTCGATCGCGGACCTGCGGAAGTCCTTCGGGGGCCTCCCCGCGACGGACGGCGTCTCGATGGAGATCGCCGCCGGGGAGCGGCGCCTCATCATCGGTCCCAACGGCGCGGGAAAGACCACGCTCTTCAACCTGATCAGCGGGGACCTGCGCGCCGATTCGGGCTCCGTGCGCCTCTTCGGCGAGGAGGTGGGGCATCTCAGGCCGGACCAGCGGGCGCAGCGCGGGCTCGCCCGCACCTACCAGATCATCACGCTCTTCCCGCGGAACACCATCGCCGAGAACGTGATCCTCGCGATGCTGGGCCTCACGCCGTCGCGCTGGCAGCCGCTCCTTCCCCTCGCGCGGCGCCGGGACCTGCGGGAGCGCGCCCGCGAGGTGCTGGCCCGCGTGGGCCTGGAAGCGGTCGCGGACCGGCCGCTCGCGGCCGCCTCCTACGGCGAGAAGCGGCGCGCGGAGATCGCCATGGCGCTCGCCCAGGATCCGCGCCTGCTGCTGCTGGACGAGCCGCTCGCCGGCCTCTCGATGGAGGAGCGCAAATCCGTGCAGGCGCTCCTGGAGGCCATCCCGCGCGACGTGACCATCGTGATGATCGAGCACGACACCGACGCCGCCCTCGCCTTCGCCGAGCGGATCACGGTGCTCCACTACGGCACGGTGATCGTCGAGGGGACGCGCGCGGAGGTGGTGGCCCACCCGCGCACGCGCGAGGTCTACCTTGGCGCCTGAGGCCGCCGTCCCGGCGCTGCGCCTCGCGGGCGTGAACGCGCTCTACGGCGAGAGCCACGTGCTCCGCGACGTCTCCTTCGCGGTGGGCGAGGGGCGCGTGCTGGCGCTCCTCGGCCGCAACGGCGCCGGCAAGACCACGTGCATGAACGCGATCATCGGGTGGCTCCCCGCGGCGAGCGGCGACATCGCGCTCTTCGGCGAGACGATCCGCGGGCTTTCGCCCGAGGCGATCTCCCGGCGCGGCGTGGGCCTGGTGCCCCAGGGCCGCCGCATCTTTCCCAGCCTCACCGTGCACGAGAACCTCCGCGTCGCGGAGCGCCGCCGCGGCCCGCGCGCCGCCCGCGGCGCGATCGACGAGGTGCTCGCGCGCTTCCCCGTCCTCGCGCAGCGCCGCGCCCAGCTCGCGGGATCGCTCTCCGGCGGCGAGCAGCAGATGCTCGCGATCGGCCGGGCGCTCGTGGGAAACCCGCGCGTGCTCCTCCTGGACGAGCCCTCGGAAGGGCTCGCGCCGCGCATCGTGCACGAGGTGGGCGAGACGCTCCTCGCGTTGAAGGAGCGCGGCTTCTCGATCCTCCTCGTGGAGCAGAACAGCGCGCTGGCACTCCGGGTCGCGGACGACGTCGCGATCCTCAACACCGGCCGCATCGTCCACGAAGGCACCGCCGCCGACGCCCGGGCGCGGCCGGAGCTCCTCCACACCCACCTCGGCATCCTCTGAAGACCCCCATGCCCACCGCCACCGTTGAGGGCGCCGCGATCGAATACACGCGATCCGGCGCCGGTCCCGACCTCCTGCTCCTCCACTCGCTCCTCACGGACGCGTCGGTCTTCGACCGCGTGCGGCCCGCGCTCGAGGCGCGCCATCGCGTGACGTGCCTGAACCTCCCCGGGTTCGGCGCCTCCGCGCCGCGCGCGCTCGCCTCGGTCGACGACTACGCGGACCACGTCGCCGGGGCCCTGGACGCGCTCGCCCTTCCGAAGACGACGGACGTCTTCGGCAACGGCTTCGGCGCCTTCGTGACGCTCGCGCTCGCGATCCGGCACGGCGGGCGCATCGGGCGCGTCCTCGTGGCCGACGTCGTGCCCGCCTTCCCGGAGCCCGCGCGCGCGCCCTTCCGCGGGATGGCGGCCAAGGTGCGCGAGGCGGGCATGCAGGCGGTGCTCGATACGGCGATCGGGCGCATGTTCCCGCCGGAGTTCCAGGCGAGGTCGCCGGAGGTGGTGGCCGAGCGCAAGCGCAGGCTCGCGGGTGTGGACCCGGCCTGCTTCGCGCAGGCCTGCCTGGGCCTCGCGGAGCTCGACCTCCGGCCGGACCTCCCCTCGATCCGCAACCGCACGCTCGTGATGTGCGGCGCGCTCGACCAGACGACGCCCCCCGCCCTCGCGCGCGAGGTGGCGCAGGCGATCCCCGGCGCCGCGTACCGCGAGATCGCGGGCTGCGGCCACTGCCCGATGCTCGAGGCGCCGGAAGCCCTGGTCGAGGCGATCGCCGGCTTCGAGCGCGAAAGCGCGCGGCCGTGAAGACGGCGCGCTCGGGCCGCTACGACATCGCGTACGCCGAGGCGGGCGACGGATTCCCGCTCCTCCTGCTGCACGGCCTCGCCGGCGACCACCAGGCATGGATCCCCCAGATGGAAACGTGGAAGGAGCGATTCCGCGTCGTGGCGCCGGACAATCGCGGCGCGGGGGCGAGCACCCAGGTGGACGAGCCCATCACGACGCGCGACATGGCGCAGGACATGCTGGCCCTCCTCGACCACCTGGGCATCGCGCGGGCGCACGTGGTCGGACGCTCCATGGGCGGGGCGATCGCGCAGCACCTGGCGCTCATGGCGCCGGACCGCGTGGCGTCGATGGTCCTCTGCGCGTCGTTCGCGAAGCTCGATGCCTTCGGCGCGCGCGTGCTCGCCAACATGCGCGACGTGCTCGAATGGACCGGCTCGTGGGCGGACCATGCGCGCCACTCGGTGCGCAACTTCGTCTCCCCGGAGTTCTTCGACGCGAACCCCGAGCGGGTGGCCGCGATCGAGCACCTGATCGGCGGCGAGGAGCGCCTTCCCGCCTGCTACGTCCGCCAGAACCGCGCGTGCCTCGAGCACGACACGCTGGCGGCCCTTCCCTCGATCCGGTGTCCCACGCTGGTCCTCTCCGGCGGGCGCGATCCGATCTGTCCGCCCGTGTGCGCGCGCTGGATCGTGGAAGGCGTCCCGGGCGCCGAGGCCGTCGCGTTCGAGGCCTCGAGCCACTTCTTCCTGATGGAAGAGCCGCGCCGCTTCATGGAGGTCATGGCGGACTGGCTCGGGCGCCACACGCCGCGGGGCTGACGCGCCTCGGGCAGAATGGAAGCCATGGCACAGCTTCGCATTCCCGCCGTGTACATGCGCGGCGGAACCAGCAAGGGCGTCTTCTTCCGCGCCTCCGACCTTCCCGCCGATCCCGCGGAGCGCGACGCGATCCTCCTGCGCGTGGTGGGAAGCCCGGATCCGTACGGGAAGCAGATCGACGGCATGGGCGCGGCCTCGTCCAGCACGAGCAAGGTCGTGATCCTCGCGCCCTCGGCAAGCGCGGAGAGCGACGTGGACTACCTCTTCGGGCAGGTCGCGATCGACCGCCCGCTCATCGACTGGTCCGGCAACTGCGGGAACCTCACGGCGGCCGTGGGCCCCTACGCGATCGCCGAGGGCTGGGTGAAGCCCGTGGGCGACGGCCACGCGCGGGTGCGGATCTGGCAGCGCAACATCGGCAAGCGCATCCTCGCGCACGTGCCCGTCGCGCAGGGCGCCGTGGTGGAGGAAGGAAGCTTCGAGCTGGACGGCGTCGCCTTCCCGGCGGCCGAGATCCGCCTCGAGTTCCTGGACCCGGGCGGGCTGGGCGAGGGCGGCGCTTCCGGCGGGGCGATGCTCCCCACGGGCCGCCTCGTCGACACGCTCGACGTCCCGGGCGTGGGGCGCGTGGAGGCGACGCTCATCACCGCCGGGAATCCCACCGTCTTCGTGGAGGCCGCGGCGCTGGGCCTCCAGGGGCACGAGCTGCAGGCGGCCGTGAACGGCGATCCCGGCCTCCTCGCGCGAAGCGAGGCGATCCGGGCCGCGGCCGCGGTCGCGATGGGCCTCGCGGGATCGGCGGCCGAGGCGAGCGCCACGCGCCTGCACACGCCGAAGATCGCCTTCGTCTCGCCGCCGCGGGCCTGCACCGCATCGAACGGCAAGTCGGTCGCGGCGAGCGACGTCGATGTGACGATCCGCATGCTTTCCATGGGCCAGCTCCACCATGCCGTCACCGGAACCGGCGCCGTCGCGGCCGCCGTCGCCTGCGCGCTCGAAGGAACGATCCCGCACCGCATGCTGCGGCCGGGCACCGACCCCCTCGCGACGCGCCTCGGGCACCCCTCGGGAATCCTTGCGGTGGGCGCCGCGGTCGCACGGACGCAGGATGGCTGGGTCGTCGAGAAAGCGGTGATGAGCAGGAGCGCCCGCCGCCTCATGGAAGGGTGGGTCCGGGTACCGGCGCTCTTGACTGCCGGTGCGGAAAAAATCCGGGCTCCATGCTAGGCTTGGCGCCCGGACCCGACGCAGGCCCGGCATAACCACGACAAGCAGGAGGACGCATGAAACTCGCACGTCTCGCGGCCGCGCTTTGCGCGCTCGCCCTCGCATCGATCGTCCAGGCCGCGCCGATCATCGTCAAGGTAAGCCACGTCGTCGCGGAGAAGACGCCGAAAGGCCAGGCCGCGCTCAAGTTCAAGGAGCTCGCCGAGAAAAAGCTCCCCGGCAAGGTCGAGGTGCAGGTCTTCCCGAATTCCCAGCTCTTCGGCGACGGCAAGGAGATGGAGGCCCTCCAGCTGGGCGACGTCCAGATCATCGCGCCCTCGCTCTCGAAATTCGACCGCTACACGAAGAAGCTCCAGCTCTTCGACCTGCCGTTCCTCTTCGACAACATCGAGGCGGTGGACCGCTTCCAGCACAGCAAGGAAGGCGTAGCGCTCCTGGACATCATGAAGCCGAAGGGCATCAAGGGGCTCGCCTACTGGCACAACGGCATGAAGCAGATGAGCACGAACCGCGACCGCCTGCGCCTGCCGGAGGACGTGAAGGGCCTCAAGTTCCGCATCCAGCAGTCGGACGTGCTCGAGGCGCAATTCCGCGCGCTGGGCGCCAACCCGCAGAAGATGGCCTTCAGCGAGGTCTACCAGGCGCTGCAGACGGGTGTCGTCGACGGGCAGGAGAACACGTGGTCCAACATCTACTCGCAGAAGTTCTACGAGGTGCAGAAGTCGATCGCCGAGACCAACCACGGCATCGTCGACTACATGGTGATCACCAACGCCAAGTGGTGGGATAGCCTTCCGCCGGACATCCGCAAGGGCCTCCAGGAGGCGATGGACGAGGCGACCGCGTACGGCAACAAGCTCTCGTTCGACATCGACCAGAAGGACAGGAAGTTGGTCGCCGATTCCGGCAAGACGAAGATCCAGACGCTCACGAAGGAAGACATCGCGAAGTGGCGCAAGGCCATGGAGCCGGTGTGGAAGAAGTTCGAGCCGGACATCGGCAAGGACCTGATCGCCGCGGCCCGGAAGTCGAACCGGTAGCGCCGGCGCCGGCGCGGGGAGACACGCCGTGCGCTTCGACTGGTTCCACCGGCTGGAGGAGTGGCTCATCGCCCTCCTCCTCGCCGCCATGACGCTGGTGAGCTTCGGCCAGGTCGTCGCGCGCTACGTCTTCAACTACAGCTTCACCTGGGCGCTCGAGCTGAGCATGGTGCTCTTCGCCTGGCTCATCTTCCTGGGCATCCCGTACGGAGTCCGGATCGGATCGCACATCGGCGTCGATTCGCTCGTGAAGGCGCTGGGACCGAAGGCGGGCCGCGTGGCGGGCACGGCGGCGGCCTCGCTCTGCGTCGTCTACTCCGTGATCCTCCTCGTCGGGAGCTGGTCGTACGTCACCAAGATGTACGTCCTCGACGTGAACATGGACGACCTCCCGATGGTGCCGATCTGGGTGCCGCGCGTGATCCTCGTCTTCTCCTTCGCCCTCCTCGTGGTGCGGTTCTCCCAGGTGCTCTACCGGATCGTGACGGGCCGCGAGGTGCGCCTGCACCTGAGCGACGAGGCCGAGGAGCTCCTGCGCGAGCGCCGCGAGGCGCTGGACGCCGGCAATGATCCTTCCGAGGGCCGGAAATGACCACCGCCCTCCTCTTCATCCTGCTCTTCGTCTTCATGTTCCTGGGGATGCCCATCGCGATCGCGCTGGGCCTGTCCTCGGTGCTCGCGATCGTGTGGGTGGGCCACGATTCCCTCGCCTCGCTCTCCCTCAAGCTCTACGAGACCTCGGAGCAGTTCACGCTGATGGCGATCCCGTTCTTCATCCTGGCGGGCGCCTTCATGACGACGGGCGGGGTCGCGCGTCGGATGATCCGCTTCGCCAACGCGTGCGTGGGCCACCTGCACGGCGGGCTCGCCATGGCCTCCGTCCTCGCGTGCATGCTCTTCGCCGCGGTCTCGGGCTCCTCGCCCGCGACGGTGGTCGCCGTGGGCACGATCGTGATCGGCGGGATGGTGAAGGCCGGCTACTCGAAGGAGATGGCCGCGGGCGTCATCTGCAACGCCGGCACGCTGGGGATCCTCATCCCGCCCTCGATCGTCATGGTGGTGTACGGAGCGGTCACCGAGACTTCCGTGGGCCAGCTCTTCATGGCGGGCATCGTCCCGGGGATCGTCCTCGGCGTGATGCTCATGGTGGCGATCTACTTCCGCGCCCGGCACCTGAAGCTCCCGCGCCAGCCCCGGACCCACGCACGCGAGCTCCTCATCGCCGGCCGGGACTCGATGTGGGGGCTCCTCCTCATCATCATCATCCTGGGCGGCATCTACGGCGGCATCTTCACGCCGACGGAGGCCGCGGCGGTCGCGGCGGTCTACGCCTTCTTCGTCGCGATCTTCGTCTACCGCGACATGGGGATGAAGGACGTGCCGCGCGTGCTGGTGGACGCCGGGCGGGTCACGGTGATGCTGATGTTCATCATCGCCAACGCCCTCCTCTTCGCCTACGTGCTCACGACCGAGCGCATCCCGCAGACCATCGCGGAGCAGATCGTCTCCTGGGGCATGGCGCCGTGGGAGTTCCTGATCGTCGTGAACGTGATGCTCCTCATCGCCGGCAACTTCATGGAGCCGACGGGCATCATCCTCATCCTGGCACCCATCCTCTTCCCCATCGCGCTGCGGCTGGGCATCGACCCCGTGCACCTGGGCATCATCGTCACGGTGAACATGGAGATCGGGATGGTGACGCCCCCCGTGGGGCTCAACCTCTTCGTGACCTCGGGCATCACCGGCATGTCGATGATGCACGTGGTGAAGGCGGCGCTCCCCTGGCTTTCGGTCCTGATGGTGTTCCTCGTGATCGTGACCTACGTGCCGCAGCTCTCGCTCTGGCTTCCGCACCTCATGTTCTGACGGCGACGCCGGGATCTCGCGGCTCCAGCGCCTCAGGCGGCGACGGCCTTCCAGCGGCGCGTGACGAGGAGCCGGAGCTTCCGGCATTCGGCCTCCGGGAGGGCGCCGCCCTGGGCGCGGAGCGCCGCCTCGAATTCGCCCATCGCCTCGCGCGTCGCGGCGGCGAAGAGCTGCGCCTTCAACGCGTAGAAGAGCGGCGAGTACTCGCCGAAGAGCTCGCCCATCACCGGGAACGACTTGCGGTGCACGGGCGATCGGCCCAGGCGCACGAGCGCCTCGCGGTGCTCCGCCGTGGGGTAGCCCTTGTGCCCCGCGAGACCGTAGCCGGGGTATTGGCGGTCGAGCGCCTCCATCATGGCGTCGCGCGCGGTCTTCGCGATGATCGAGGCCGCCGCGATGGTGAAGTTGATCCCGTCGCCCTTGTTGAACGCGTTCTGCGGCATGGGGATGCCGGGGACCGTGCGCGCGTCCACCAGCACGTGCTGCGGCGGCCGCGGAAGGCCCTCCACGGCCCGGCGCATCGCCAGCAGCGAGGCGTGGTAGATGTTCACCGTGTCGATCTCCTCGACCGTGGCGATCCCCACCGCGACGCCGGAGGCCTTCGCGCGGATCTGCACGGCGAGGCGCTCGCGCGTCGCGGCGTCGAGCTTCTTGGAGTCGTCCACGCCCGCGATCTCGGTCTCCGGCGGGAACATCACCGCGGCCGCGACGACCGGCCCCGCGAGGGGCGCCACGCCGGCCTCGTCCACGCCCGCGATGTCGCGGACGCCGGACTTCCACAGCACGCGCTCGAAATGGCGCATCGCGTCCAGGCGCACGCGCTCGTCGCGCTCGCGCTCGAAGCGCTTCTTCAACACCGCGTGGAGCTTCTGCACGCCCTGGCGCTTGTCGCGTTGCAGGCGCGTGAGGATCTGGGCGGAAACGGGGTCCTTCGACTCGACGTAGCGCTTGCGGATCTCGTCGACGGAGAGCTCTTCGACACGGGCCATGGATGCGATTTCGGGCGATGCGGCCGTCTCGGGACGGCTCGAGGAACGTTCGGGGATCGAGATCGATTCTATATCAAGGCGGCGCCGGATCGGCGCTCCCAGGGTTCGGGGGCGGATCGGGCTCCCGGCAGCCCTCGCACGGGCGAAAAGGGCGGAAAGCCGCCTGTCTTTCGCCCCTCTTTTGCTCCGCCAAGGAACGGCCCGCCGCAGGATTTGACTAAGGCGGGAATGACAACGCGAAAACCGCCCCTGCTGGCCTGCCCCGAATGCGACGCGCTGCAGCGGGAGCCCGCGCTCGATCCGGGCGGCTGCGCGGACTGCGTGCGCTGTGGCGCGGAGCTCTACCGGGAGAAGCCGCACAGCCTCGACCACACGCTCGCCTTCCTCCTGGCCGCGGCGGTGCTCTTCGCGTTCGCGAACGCCTTTCCGTTGATGGAGATCGACGCCCGGGGCCTCGTCTCCACGACCACGCTCGCGGGGACGGTCCAGGCGCTGTACCGGGACGGGACGCCCAGCGTCGCCGCGCTCGTGCTCGCCACCGCGATCGTCTTTCCGGCCGTGGAGCTCGCCGCCATGACGTACATGCTCCTGGGGCTTCGCCTGCGCAGGGTGCCGCCGGGGCTTCGCATCGCGTTTCGCATCGTGAACGCCGTTCGCCCGTGGCGCATGGCCGAGGTGTTCGTCCTGGGCGCTCTCATCGCGATGGTGAAGCTCCGGGACGTGGCGACGGTGCATGCCGGGATCGCCCTCTATGCCGCGGGGGCGTTCGTCTTCCTCCTCGCCGCGGCGGACGCCGCGTACGAGCCGCGCGCGGTCTGGCGATGCGCCCGGGAGCTCGAGGCGTGATCGCGACCGCCGCCAGGAGCGGCCTCCTCGTCTGCCAGGCCTGCGGGCTCCTGAACCGCCCGGGGGACGAGGCGGGGAGCTGGCACTGCGCGCGCTGCGCCGCGGCGGTGCACTGGCGCAAGCCCGCGAGCATCGCCCGCACCTGGGCCTTCCTCCTCGCCGCGACGATCCTCTACATCCCGGCGAACCTGCTGCCGGTGCTGCGCACGGGCTCGCTCTTCGAGTCGGAGAACAACACGATCCTGGGCGGCGTCACCTACTTCTGGAAGACGGGATCCTGGGCGCTCGCGATCATCGTCTTCGTGGCGAGCATCGTCGTGCCCGCGACCAAGATCGCCGTGCTCTCGCTCCTCCTCGTGACCGCGCGGCGCCGCTCGACGTGGCGCCCGTTCGACCGCACGCGCCTCTACCGCCTCACGAGCTACATCGGGCGCTGGTCGATGGTCGACATCTACATCGGGGCGGTCTCGGTCGCGCTCGTGCAGCTGAAGCCCTTCGCGTCGATCGACCCCGGCCCCGGCGCGATCTTCTTCGGCGCGGTGGTGGTCCTCACGATGCTCGCCTCCGAAAGCTTCGACCCGCGTCTCATCTGGGACCCGGTGGACGGGCGCCATGACTGATATCCCGCCGCCGCCGGAGTCGCCGGAGGACGTGCCGCGGGCGGTCGCGCGGAAGGAAAGCCCGCGCACGCTGCAGCTGGTCTGGATCGTCCCGATCGTGGCGGCGCTCGTGGGCGCGGGCATCGCCGTGAAG
>Ga0207695_10002515_pt1 | contig 26937 bp, 21 predicted proteins | sample KBSC54metaG_FD_184354 | JGI IMG/M metagenome (GOLD analysis project Ga0207695, IMG submission 184354) | Corn rhizosphere microbial communities from Kellogg Biological Station, Michigan, USA - KBS C5-4 metaG (SPAdes) (version 2) | ecosystem: Host-associated > Plants > Roots > Rhizosphere > Soil...
AGCATCTGGACGAGTGGATGCGGTACTGGGACGGGCACGTGCGGAATGGGAAATGACTCGCCGTGTCGCGCGGAGCGCGACGCGACGAGTCATTTCCCATTCTCGCCGGGAAGCGGCGGGCGGGCCGAAGGCCCGCCCGCCTGCGGGAAGCAGCCGGCCGCCTGCGGCGGCGGCTTGGGGGAAGCGCCCCGGCGGCCTGTGGCCGCGGGGCTGCGGGAAGCGGGCGGCGAGGGCGCCCTGCGGACGTGAGTCGTGAGTAGTTCCCCAGGCGGCGAGTCGCAGGCGCAGCCGCCGGTTCCCGCAGGCGCGCAAAGCGCGCCGCTTCCCGCAGGCGGCCGACAGGCCGCCGCTTCCCGCATCAGCCTCGTCGCACTCACCCGGCTATTCGGCAAGCGCGCCGCCGTTGACCACCTCTCGCTCGAGATCAAGGCCGGCGAGCTCATGGCGCTCATCGGGGCGAGCGGGTCGGGCAAGACCACCACGCTGCGCATGGTGGCGGGGTACGAGACGCCGACGTCGGGGCAGGTGCTGCTCGACGGGGAGGACATCACAGCGCTCCCGCCGCAGAAGCGCGGCTTCGGGATGGTGTTCCAGCACTACGCGCTCTTCCCGCACATGACGGTGGGCGACAACGTGGCCTTCGGACTCGAAGCGCGCGGGGTGGGGAAGCGTGAGCGGCGTGAGCGCGCGGATCGTGCGCTCGCATCGGTGGGGCTGGAGGGCGCGGCCGGTCGCGCGGTGCAGGCGCTCTCCGGCGGCGAGCAGCAGCGCGTCGCACTCGCTCGGGCGCTCATCATCGAACCGCGCGTCCTGCTGCTCGACGAACCGCTGTCGAATCTCGATCCGACGCTGCGCCGCTCCACGCGCGAGGAGCTGCGCGCGACGCTGCATCGGCTGGGGGTGACGGCGCTCTTCGTGACGCACGACCAGGAGGATGCGTTCGCCGTGGCCGATCGCGTCGCGCTCATTCGACAGGGAAAGCTCCTGCAGGTAGGTACGCCCGATGAGCTGTACGACCGCCCCGCCTCGCGCGCGGTGGCCGAATTCATCGGCCGCGCCGCGCTCATCCCCGGCACACTGGACGGCGACACGGTGACGCTCTCCGTGCAGGGCGTCGCGCGCCGCGTTCGCGCCTGCCCGCCGCCCGGCTTCGACGGCCGCCGCGACGTGCTCGCCGTGCTGCGCCCCGATGCGATCGGCTTCGTGGAACGCTCCACTCCCGGCTCCTGGCCCGGCGTCGTCATGGAGCGCCGCTTCGCCGGCTCTCTTCTCGCATATCGCGTCCGTCTCGCGACAGATCTGGATGTCGAGCTCCACACGCCCGAACGCAACGTCAGGGTCGGCGACACCGTGAGTCTCGCGATCATTCGCGAACCCCTCGCCGTCGTATGATGCGTCCCGCAGGCGCTGCGCCGCAGGCGCAGCCGCCGCTTCCCGCAGGCGCGCAAAGCGCGCCGCGTCCCGCAGGGCGCCGCAGGCGACCGCTTCCCGCAGGCGCGCTCCGCGCGCCGCTTCCCTACCTGCTGGTCGCCCTCCTCCTCTGGACCGTCGTCTTCCCCAACATCGCGGTCATTGCGGGCAGCTTCGAGCACGGGCTCCAGTACTGGCGCGACTTCGTCGCGAGTCCCGCGGACATGGAAGCGCTGCGCACGACGCTCATCATTGCCGTCGGATCGGTCATCGCGTCGGCCATCGTGGGCATCCCGCTGGCGTTCCTGCTCACACGCTACGAATTCCGGGGACGACGGCTACTGGGCGCAATTGCCACGCTGCCCGCCGCGCTCCCGCCGCTCGTCGGCGTCATCGCGTTCCTCTTTCTCTACGGAGAGAGCGGCGTCATCACACGCGCGGTGCAGGATGTGCTGCACCTGAATCACGCGCCCTGGACGCTCAACGGCGTGGCCGCGATCATCTTCGTGCACGCGTACACGATGTACGTGTACGTCTTTCTCTTCGTCTCCGCCGGACTCGAGCGGCTGGACAATTCGCTCGACGAGGCGGCGGCCGGACTCGGCGCCTCGCGCACGAGGCGCATGCTGCGCGTCACGCTGCCGCTGCTCACGCCGGCGCTCGCCGGCTCCATGCTCCTCGTCTTCATGAGTGCGCTGGGCAGCTTCTCGGCGCCCTACATCTTCGGCGGCGGCATCCGCGTGCTCTCCACGCAGATCGTGTCGTCCAAGCTGAATGGCGCCATGGGCATGGTGTATGTGGAGACCACCGTGCTCGCCATCACCGCCGTGCTCGCGCTGCTGGGCATTCGCTGGTTCGAGCGACGGCGCAGCTACAGCATGTCGGGCAAGGGCGTGGTGAAGCGCGCGCCGCTCCAATCGCGGCTGTCGCGCACGCTCGCGCCGCTCCTCGGCGCGGTGCTCGTCGTGATCCTCGTGCTGCCGCACGCCATGGTGGTGCTCGTGTCCTTCGCGCGCGATGGCACGTGGACCACGCAGGTGCTGCCGCCGGAATACACGCTCGACAACTTCCGCAATCTGGCGAGCGACCCACAACTATGGGTCCCCATACGCAACAGCGTCTGGATGGCGGCGCTGGCCACCGTCGCCGACATCATCATCTGCTTCCTCGCCGCCTACCTGCTCGTACTGCGTCGCTTCCGCATGCGCAGGCTGCTCGAGCTGCTCGTCGCGCTGCCGTGGGCCATCCCCGCCACCGCCATCGCGATTGGCCTCGCATCCACCTTCGACCGGAACTCGGCCGCGGGACTGCGCGTTCTGCTGGTAGGCACGTTCTGGATTCTGCCGCTGGCCTACTTCATCCGCGGCATCCCGCTCGTCTCGAGCGCCACGGAAAGCTCGCTGCGTCAGATGGACCCGTCGCTGGAGGACGCGGCGCGCGGGCTGGGCGGGAGCTGGTGGCTCACGCTGCGCCGGGTGATTCTCCCGGCCGCGCGTCCCGGTCTCGTCGCGGGCGCCATGCTCGCCGCCATCATGGGCGTGGGCGAGTTCGTGGCAAGCATCGTGCTGTTCACCCACGCCAACCGTCCGATCTCCATGGAGATCCTCTCGCAACTGCGGAACTTCGCGTTCGGCACCGCCGCGGCGTACAGCGTATTACTGATTGTACTCGTGCTGCTCATCACCGTGGGTGCACGGTGGGCGGAAGGACGTGCGGTGATCGCGGCGGAGGGCGTGCAGATCGGCTAGCGGCGCGCGCGAAGCGCGCCGCCAGCCGATGGGAAGCGGCCGCCTGCGGCGACCTGCGGGAAGCGCCGGCCTTGCGGCCGGCTGCGGGAAGCGTCGCGCGACGCGCGACTGCGGGAAGGGGGCAGCTACCAGCTACCAGCTACAACACAAGGCATGAAGCCGAGAGTCGTCATCGTGGGATCGGGGTTCGGGGGACTGTACGCCGCGCGGGCGCTCAGGCGCGCGGACGCGAGGGTGCTCGTGCTCGATCGCACGAACTACCATCTCTTCCAGCCGCTGCTCTACCAGGTCGCGACGGCGGTGCTGGCGCCGACGAGCATCACGTCGCCCATCCGGTTCCTGTTGCGCAAGCAGCGGAACACTGAAGTGCTGCTGGAGCAGGTGGCGCGCGTGGACACGGCGCGGCGCGTGGTGATTGCCGAGGACGGGCGCGAGTTTCCCTACGACTATCTCGTGCTCGCCACGGGAACGGGGCCGTCATACTATGGGCACGACGAATGGAAGCCGCTCGCGCCCGGACTCAAGGGGATCGAGGATGCGCGCGAGATCCGGCATCGCTTTCTCACTGCGTTCGAGAACGCGGAGAAGACGGACGACCCGCAGGAGCAGGCCGAGTGGCTGACGTTCGTGATCGTGGGCGGTGGTCCCACTGGTGTGGAGCTGGCGGGGATGATTCCCGACACGGCGAGAAACGTGTTCCATCCGGATTTCCGGCGTGTGGATACGCGGAGGACGCGCGTGATCCTGCTCGAAGGCGGGCCGCGTCTCCTTCCCGCATTCCCCGAATCGCTGGCGGAGCACGCGCGGCGCGATCTGGAAGAGCTGGGCGTGGAAGTGCACACGAACGCGCGCGTCACGCGCGTGACGGACCACACGGTGTACTTGGGCGACACGCAGTACGTGGCGCGCACGGTGCTGTGGGCCGCGGGCAATGCCGCGTCACCCGTGGGGGGCACGCTCGGCGCGCCGCTGGACAGTGTAGGACGTGTGCTGGTCGAGAAGGATCTCTCGGTCCCGGGTCATCCGGAGATCTTCGTGGTGGGCGATCTCGCGGCACTCGATCAGGACGACGGCACGCCCGTGCCCGGCGTCGCGCCCGCCGCGATGCAGATGGGGCGCACAGCCGCCGCGAACATCCTGCGGCTCCTGGATGGCAAGCCGACGGCGGACTTCCACTACTTCGACAAGGGAAATCTCGCGACGATCGGGCGTCACAAGGCCATCGCGGATTTCGGGCGCGTGCATGTGACCGGCTACGCCGCGTGGTGGACGTGGCTGTTCGTGCACATTCTCTATCTCGCCGGATTCACCAACCGTTTGAGCGTGCTGTTGCAGTGGGGGTACGCGTACATCACGTACCAGCGCGGAGCGCGGCTCATCACGGAGAGAGAGGATGGGTGAAGAGGGGCGGGAAGCGGGAAAGCGGGAAGCCGGGAAGGAGGAACGGCAGCCGTCCCGGCGTGCACGTGTGCTGGTTGCGCTGGCGATCGGCGTCTGCAGTGTCGGGTTGCTGCTCGTCTACCGGATGCACAGCGCAAGGCCGAGCGACTTCGATCAGGTATGGTTTGGCGCGCGCGCGATCTGGTCAGGTCGGAATCCGTACGATCTGATCGGTCCGGGTCGGGAGTTCCAATGGGGATGGCCGCTGTACTATCCGGCCACCGCGCTCGTGCTGATGTCGCCACTGGCACTGCTCCCCGTGGCGCTGGCGCGCTGCCTGTTCGTCGGCGCATCGGCTGCGCTGCTCGCGTACGGAGTGACCCGAATCTCATGGGCGCGGCTGCCCCTCTTTGGGAGCTGTGCGTTCATGGTAGCCGCGGTCGCGGCGCAATGGTCACCGCTCATGACCGCGGCGCTCTGCATGCCGGCGCTCGCCTGGATCGTGTCCGCAAAGCCGAATATCGGGTTCGCGCTGTTCGCCGCTGATCCTTCCCTGAAGGTCATCTACAGGGCTGCGCTGGGCACGATCGTGCTTGCGCTGATCGGATTGTTGCTGCTGCCGTCATGGCCGGGCAACTGGATGACCATCACTCGCGCCGCCCCTCACTTCACAGTGCCCCTGCTGCATCGTGGTGGCTTTCTGCTTGCGCTCGTGTTGCTGCGCTGGCGACGCCCCGAGGCCCGCTTGCTCGCCGCGCTGGCGGTACTGCCGCAGAACATGGTGATCTACGCCACGCTTCCGCTCTTCCTCATTCCGCGCACCTTTCGCCAGGCGCTTCTACTGGCCGCGCTCAACAACCTGGCGTTCATCGTGGGACTTCTGTTGATCAGTCCGCACCCACGCAGCGTTGCGGAGAACTATTACGCTGGGGATCTGCTCGTGGCGCTGTGCTACATCCCGGCGCTGGTCATGGTCCTGATGAGACCGAACGAAGGCAGCCTTCCCGCCTGGATCGTGCGCGCCATTCCCAGGGTGAGCGCCAAGGGAGAGAGTGAGTCTTTCCGCACCGGATAGAACTGCGGCAGATCACCCATCTTCGACGTCGCCGGCCGAAGCAGGTACACGGGACGATCCGGATATCTGTTCATGAGCAGCGTGTCCCGCGCACCCAGATCGCGCGCGTAGATGTTGTCGCCGCCGTGCGCGAGCAGCAGAGGGAGAAACAGCGTGAATCCGGCGTTGTCCCGCTGCACCATGGCGACGCATGCCGGCGCGTACGGCGTGTCTGGCAGCGCGCGCTCCGAGGGATCGGGCGAATACGGCGAGATGGTTGTGCGCGCGGAGTCCGCGAGCAACGGCTGCAGCGCGGCGAACGCGGTCGCTCCGGTCAGGCCGCGCTCCTCGGCCCGCGTAATGCCCAGCTCCAGCCGGCACGCATCCACGTGGTTGTAGAGCAGCTCCGTCTCTGAGCGCGTCACGCCGAGCGCCCAGAGCCGCGCGACCATCTGCGCTCCCCAGCTCTCGCGCACGAACACGAGCGCGTGCCGTACACCCGCTGACTCGGCGGCGGCATTGGCGTCCCACTTCATGGTGGGATACTGCGACGCATACTCCGCGGCGCGGAGCGGCACGAGCATCACGAGCGCCATGGCGAGCGCGCACAACGACGCGTAGACCGTCGTGCGATAGGCACGTCCGCGGCCGAATCGCTCGCGCACGCTCGCGAAGAATCGCGCGGTGAGGATCGCGAGCACCGGGAGCAGCGGGTACATGAAGCGCGGGCCCAGATAGAATCCGTTGTGCCAGTACGCCCAGTAGAGGCCCACGAGCAGCGCCGAGCTCGTGAGCAGGTAGCGATCGAAGCGATCGAGCGTGCGCGTGAGCGCGAGCGTGACGATCGCCGGCACGAGCGACGGGACGGGCGTCTCCAGGAAGAACGTCTGCAGCCTGAGGAAGTAGTCGTTCACCAGCTCGAGCCCGCGCACGGGCGTGTGCGAGAAGCCGAGCGGCGACGTGTGGAATCCGATCGCGTGACTCTTGCCCCAGAGCAGCTCGTAGCCGAAGAGCAGGGGAGAACCCGTGGTCGCCGCGTTCGCCCACAACAGGACGCACAACGGAATCGCCACTCCGATCGCGGCGGGAATCGCATCCTTCCAGCGGGCCGGCGTGCGCACGGCGCGTGCGAGGTACCACACGCCGGCCGGGAGCGCGAACGCCACGGCGTCGGCCGGGCGAATGGTGGCGGCGATGCCGAAGCCCAGTCCGCTGAGCAAGGCGAGCCAGGGGCGCGGTGTGTCGGAGGTCACGACCTTCGCCAGGGCTGCCATGCCGATCACGATCCAGGTGAGGACCGTGACGTGGTTCATGTACGAGCCAGCCATGAACGCCGTGAATGGCGCGAACGCGAGCAGCAGCAGCGCGCCGAGCGCAATACCCGCTCGCGGCTCGGCGATGCGGAGGTATGCGGAGAAGGCGAGCACGGTGACTGCACCGAAGACCGGGCCCACGAGCCAGGGCGCGTGCCAGAGCACACCGAGGGCGAGCATGGCCGGGCCGCCAATGGGAAACTGCGCGAAGTAGCGGCCGTTGGTATCCACGATGTTGATGCCGCTGAAGAACTCCGGATGCGCGGCGACAGGCTCGGAGAGATGTCCGTGCGCGAGCAGGTTCGCCTGCACCATCTGCACGATCTCGTCAATGAGCAGCGGGTGGGCGTTGAAGACGAGGCGCGAGATGAGTGCGTATGCGAGGAAGGCGACAATCGCGACGGCGGCTGACGTGGCGAGCGGGCGTCGCGAGAAGAACGCGATGGGGCGCGCGGCGGCATCGTCGCGCCAGAGCCAGGTGAGGCCGCGCGAGGAGGATGAAATGGCGAGCACATAGCCAACCCCGAGCGCGATGGCGCTGCCGTAGATCCAGTCCGTGAGATTCTGCGCGTAGCCGGGTGCGCTCGCGCCACCGGGGATCCAGTTCGCGAACGGGAGAAAGGCGAGGGCGGCGATGAGGATTGCCGCGAGCGCGAAGGGCGCGCGGCGGAGCGACCGTGGCATCTGCGCTATCGCGTGGCCTCGCGCTGCACCATCTGGAATACCGGCATGTTGCCAACGTCCGAGTCAGGCGGCTTGAGGAGGTACACGGGTCTGTCGGGGTACCGCCGCAGCAGCAGCGTGTCACGCGCTCCGAGATCCCGTGCGTAGACATTGTCGCCGCCGCGGGCGAGCAGCAGCGGCGGGAAGAGCGTGAAACCCGACTGATCTTCCTCGATCCTGGCTGTACACACGGGGGGGTATGACATGCCGGGAAGCGCGCGCTCGGTAGTGTCCGGCGAGAAGGTGGACGCGACGGTGCGCGCCGAGTCGGCGAGCATGGGCCGCAACGCTGTGAACGCCGCCGCACCACGCACGTTCTCCTGCTCCAGATGCGTGATTGCCTGCTCGAGCGCGCAGGCGTCCACAGTGTTGTAGAGCAGCTCTGTCTCCGGCCGGGTGACTCCGAGGGCCCAGAGGCGTGCCACAAGTTCTGCGCCCCAGCTTTCGCGCACGAACACGAGCGCATGTTTCACGCCGCTGGCCGACGCGGCACTGTCCGCGTCCCACCGCATCGTGAGCATGCCCTGCCGGTATTGCCTGGCACGCAGCGGCACGAGAGCGATGACGGCGATGGCGAGTGCGCAGAGCGTGGCGTACACTGCGGATCGGTACACCGCATGCTGTCCGAATCTGTCGCGCATCGCGCCGGGGAAGCGGGCCGTCCAGAGGGCCAGCGCCGGGAGCAGCGCGTACATGAAACGCGGTCCGAGATACAGTCCCTTGTGCCAGTAGGCGAAGTAGAGTCCGACCAGCAGCGCACTGCTCGCGAGCAGATAGCGATCGAAGCGGTCGAGCCGTGGCGCCAGCGCAAGTGCAATGATCGCCGCCAGGAGCGATGGTACCGGCGTTTCGAGGAAGTACGATTGCAGCCAGAGGAAGTAGAGATTCACCAGCTCCAGCCCGCGTGCGGGCGTATGCGCCATGCCCCAGGGCGCGGCGTGGAATCCCAGGGCGTGGCTTTTACCCCAGAGCTGCTCGTAGCCGAAGAGCAGGGGAGAACCCGTGGTCCGCGCGTTCACCCAGAGCAGCAGCGCAAGCGGAATCGCCACGCCAATGGCGGCGGGAATCGCATCCTTCCAGCGGGCCGGCGTGCGCACCGCCCGAACGAGGAACCACACGCCGGCCGGGAGCGCGAACGCCAGCGCATCCACGGGGCGAATGGTGCCCGCGATGCCAAAGGCGAGTCCGCTCACCAGCGCCATCACCGGGCGTGGCGTATCGGAGGTCATGACCTTTGCCATTGCTGCCATGCCGATCACGATCCACGTGAGCAGCGTGACGTGATTCATGTACGAGCCGGCCATGAACGCGGTGAATGGTGCGAACGCCAGCACGAGCGTCGCGCCGAGTGCCACGCCGGGGCGCGGTTCCGCGATCCGCAGGTATGCAGCGAACGCCAGTACCGTAATAGCACCGAACAGCGGGCCAACGAGCCAGGGAGCGTGGAGCCACACGCCCAGAGTGAGCATGGCCGGACCGCCAACGGGAAATTGCGAGAAGTACCGGCCGTTGGTGTCCACGATGTGCATGCTGCTGAAGAACTCCGGGTGGGAATCCACCGGGAGCCAGAGATGGCCGTGGGCCAGCATGTTGGCCTGGACCATCTGCACGATCTCGTCAATGAGCAGCGGGCGCGCGCCGAGCACCACGCGCGCAATGACGGCGTAGAGCAGGAGCGCCAGGCCGGCAATGCACAGTGACGCGGCGATCGGCCGGCGCGCGAACGCGTCGGCCGCACTCTCCGTGGCGTGGTCGCGCCAGAGCCACGCGATCTTGCCCGAGAAGATGGCGAGCACGATGCCGACGCCGAGCGCAATGGCGGTGCCGCTGATCCAGGTGGATCGCTCGGACGCATACCATGGCGCGGCGTGTCCGCCGGGAATCCAGTTGGCAATGGGGAGGAACGCGAGGCAGGCGACGAGGAAGGCCGCGAGCGCAGCGGGTTCAATGCGTCTGGGCAACTCTCTGTCCGGAGTCGGATGTGACATGCGTGGGAGCGGCGATCGTATCCATGCGCGCAAAGCTGTTCGCGGATTGATTGAACAGGTACGGAATGCGACCTGGTGCCTGACGGATGAGACGGATGTCGTCGGGGCCGCGGTCGAAGACCGTCCAGACGCGTGCCTGGTCCAGATCGGGCTCGTTGGAAATGAGTGTGAAATTCGGGTCGTGCCGGGGGCTGTATCTCACGAAGACCATGATGCGATCACCCGGGAGCTGGGTGAGATACGAGTTGAACACGTCTGTCTGCAGCGAGTGCAGCCGGTGCAACTGGCGCGACATGCGCGCGGAAGAACCATAGAGCGGGAGAAACAGGATGCCAGTGATGAGGATTCCCATGGCGGCCTGGCGCGATGGCATGAGTGCAGGAATGTCCCGCAGTCGCGGATGGGGGCTGCCCAAAAACGCAAAGAACCGCCAGACGCCCAGCGCCAGTACGCAGGCCAGTACCGGGAAAATCTCGAGGTAGTAGAGCGTCCAGTTCGCCGGGTGGGCGTAGAGCGCGAATCCTGCGATGACGACCACGGCCGACGCCAGCGCGAACCCCAGCTCGGCGGTGATCCCTGCAAGCCCGAGCAGTGCCAGAATTCCCACCGGATAACGCCAGTCTCCCCAGACGTCGCCAAGGAGCATCTGCACTTGTCTCATGAGACGGACCGGAGCCGCTGTCACCGTATGCTGCTCGTGCACCCAGCGAACCGTTGACGCGAAGCGGACCATGTCCTGTGGCAAAGCACGCAGCGGCGGCGTACTGTCCACAGCGAAGCCGATGGCGTCCACTGGGATGTACGTGCGGGCATACACGCTCCATGGAAAACGAAGCGGGCGCCCCATGGTGGCCGTGTTCCACGCCAGAAGTACGAGCACGAACGCCGTTCCCAGCGCGGCCGCGTACGCGAGATCCAGCCACTGGCTGCGGCGAAAGACAGTGACGAGCACCGCGACCCCGGTGGGGATGGCGTAGAGCAGCCCGATGAACGGGTGCGTCAGCACGCTGCAGCCGATGCACGCGGCGAGCAGCAGCAGCCACCGGCGACTTCCCTGTTCGCGCCAGCGCAGCAGTGCCCACCATCCCAGGAGCCACAGCGCGCAGATGGTCGTTTCCGAGAAATAGGAGGGAAGGAATTGCATGACTCCCGTCGCCGTGACCCACAGCATCCAGGTAGCGAGCGCCACCCATTCATTGGTGATGCGGCGAGTCAGCGCAAACGTGAGTGCCCCGGTTACTCCGGCGAGCACAAGAGGCACGAGTGCCGGGAGTCCGAGCCAGATCCCGGGAACGAGGGCAGCCGGCTGGCCGGGAGGATACTTGGCCATGAAGTGCGGCGTGACGAACATGTGATACTGCTCGAAGAACTCGGGCAGTGGCCGCGCTGCCGCGTACAGATGGAAATTGGAGTAGATCCTGGCCTGCGTGAGGTACGCGATCTCATCGTGAAAGACCGGCGCGCCGCGGAGTGAGCCCCATACCCACGCCATGATGCATGCCGTCGCCACACCAGCGACCGCGGGCGCCCAGCGCCAGCGGAGCGCGGCGGAGATCCGGTCCAGAAGAGACGCCGGCGTCCAGCGGCGGGCCACCAGAAGCGCGACGAGCATCGCGGCGACCGCGAGCGTTCGCTGCGTCAGCATGTAGGTCACGAACCCACCGCGCGACGGGCGACGCTCACGCGACTCGCCGCCGCTTCATGCCCAGAATGCTGATGAAGAAGCTCGAGAGGACAGTCTGGAACCCCAGTGTCGCGAGCGTGACACCAGGGATGACCAGGCGCAGCGTGCGCGGATAATCCAGGTCGCCGAAATGCAGGTGATACCACTGCACCACCGCCGTGGCGAGCAGCGCGAGCCCCAGCACGATGAGCACGGCGCCCGCCATCAGGCCGCGCTCGAGGTTCACGATCTCGAACAGCCGGGTCATGCGCCGGTCCCAGGGCAGCATGCCTTCGGCAATCGCGAAGACCTTCGTCATGACGGCGAAGATCACCGACTGGTAGCCCCAGATGATGGCGAGACTCGCGAACAGCAGCGTGTGCACGTCGAAGGTGACCCCGTCGATGCGGAGCCGCGGCAGCGCGATCGCGTAGCCCAGTACCCCGAGGCCCAGGAGGAGGACGCCGGGCAGGAGGAAGAGCCAGCGCGGGCAATACATCAGATAGAATCGCAGATTTCGCCAGCCGTCGCGAAACGTCCTGAGATGCGGCGGGTGCGACACCCGTCCGTCCGGCCGCAAGGTGATGGGCACTTCCGCGATGCGCGCACCGCCCAGGCAGGACTTGATCATGTTCTCCGAGATGAACTCCATGCCCGTGCAGCGCTGATCGAGCCGGTTATAGAGTTCCTTCGTGAAGGCGCGCATGCCGCACTGCACATCGTGGATGGGTGCACGGAACCACATGCGCGCCATGGCGGAGAACATGGGATTGCCCCACACACGGTGGAGCAGCGGCATGGCGCCCTTCTCCACGGTGCCGCCACCCGATTTCAGGCGGCACCCCTGTGCCATGTCGTATCCATCGCGCAGCTTGTCGAGAAAGCGCGGAATCCCGCTGAAATCGTAGCTGGCATCCGCGTCGCCAATGAGAACGTAGATTCCCCGAGCCGCCGCGATGCCGGCCATGAGTGCGCTGCCGTATCCGCGCTCGGCCACGGCGATGACGCGCACGCCCATCCGCTCCGCGATGCGCTGCGAGCCATCCGTGCTCCCATTGTCGGCCACCACGATTTCACCGCAGATCTGGTGCTCCACGAGCGCCTGCTGGGCCGCGCGAATGCACGACTCCAGTGTATCCGCCTCGTTCAGGCAGGGCATCACGATAGTGATCTCGGGATGGTCATCCGGCGCGCCGGTGATGCGCGCCGTTTCCAGCTCGAGAGGGAAGGCTGTCATGACATGTAGATTCGGGAGAGAAACGGAGGCGAGTCGCGTCCGTACCTCACGAAGACGATGCTTGAGACAGGCAGGCAACGGGGGCACAGCAGTGCTGCTGGGAGACCGGAGTCCCGTTGGCATGGCTTGTTCGAGAAACCGCGGTGGCGGCTGCAACACGCTGCGCCGCGACGGAGCTGCTGTCCAGGAGTGCGAAGGTGTTGGTGGCTTCATCGAAGAGATACGGCACGCGAGCAGGTGCGAGGCGCATCAGGCAAATGTCATTGGCGCCTCTGTCGTGGACGCGCCAGGCACGGGCATCCTCGAGGTCGGCATCGTTCGTGACCAGGCTCCAGTTGACCGGGTGGGTGGGAGCATATCTCACGAAGATTATGATGCGCTTGCCAGGCAATGCCGCAGCAGCTTTCGTGAAGGTCACGATGGGATGCTCTGACAGCGTGGGAGCTCGTCTGTTCATCCAGATGGAGCTTGCGCACACCGGCAGCAGCGCGCCCGCGAGGACAAGCATGGCGATGTCGGCGTGATGAGAGAACGTGCAGGTACCGATCTCGCGGAGCGTCATCTTCGGTTGGTGCACGGGGCACATGAAGCGCCACAGGCCAAGTGCCGTTGCGAACGCCAGCACCGGATACAGCTCGACGTAATAGGCAGTCCACTGCGGATCGTATCCATACAAGAGGAAGCCAAGTATGACGACGCCGACGCTCACGAGCGCTAACCTCAGCTCGGACCCGATGGCGATGAGACTGATCAGTGCAAATGGTGCAAGGATCCGCCGCCAGTCGCCCCATTCATCGCCGAAGATTGCGATGAGGCGTGAAGCCAGTTGCGACGGTAGTGTGTCGACCGTGTGTCCCGCACGAAACACGCGCTGTGACGCTGCAAAGCTGACCATGTCGGAAGGCAACTCGCGCTTGGGTGACGTGCTATCGTCCGAGAAACCGAGTCGGTCCCAGGGGAAGTAAGTGTCGGCGTAGACGCTCCATGGCATTCGCAAGCCGGTGCCCATGGTCTCAGCACTCCAGCCGAAGAGCAACCCAAGACCGATGCATCCAATCATGGAAGCGAGCGCCAGATCTTTCCATGTTCGCCGTCGCACGACAATTGTGAGCACTGCGACACCGGCGGGAAGGGCATAGAGAAGCCACGTGAACGGGTGGGTGAGGATGCCCAGCGCGATGCAGGCCGCCAGCAGCAATAGATATCTGCGGCGATTGTCGTCACGCCATCGCAGCAGCCCCCACCAGCCAACCAGCCAGAGGGCACTGGTCGTGGTCTGCGACAGGTAGCTGGGAAGGAAATTCAGGACGCCGGGAGCGGTCGACCACAGCATCCATGTCAGCAGCGCGACCCACGCATTTGATATGTGGCGCGCGAGCGCGAACACCAGCGCGCCTGTGACCCCCGCGAGCAGGATGGGCATGAGCGATGGGAGCCCGATCCACACCCCCGGCACGAGCGACAGCGACTGTCCCGGCGGGTACTTGGCCATGAACTTCGGCGTGACGAACATGTGATACTGCTCGAAGAACTCGGGCAGCGGACGAGGCCCGCCGTAGAGATGAAAGGTCGAGAAGATCCGGGCCTGCGTGAGGTAGGCGATTCCATCATGCAGGAGCGGAACCTGGCGGAACGATCCCCACACGAACGCCACAATGAGAGATGTGACCACTCCTGCGACGATCGGCGCCCAGACTCCGTTGAGCGCCGCCGAGAGCCGACCGAACAGGCCGGGGGGCGACCAGAATCGAGCCGCCAGGATGGCGGCGAGGATCGCTGCTGCAGTCCACAGAATTGAAGCCAATCCGCCCATGACTCGTCCCGGGCCTCGCTGTTTAAGTGTTCAGCGCACAGCGGGTTGTTGTGGAGATTGGAGCTGAGGTGAAGCGATCAGACTGCAGGAGTGGCCGTGTTCGAGCGAACAGCAGTAATGAGCGCATGGAGCGACCCGCCGAAGATCCACGAGGCGGGTGGGGGGTAGAGATCGAGGTCCTGACGCCATTCCTCGACGCGGAGGCCGGCCTGCGCGAGGAGCTTCAGCCATTGTGTTTGCGACTGGTAGTTGTACGGCAGCGCGACGCCGTGCGGAGCGTTTCCCACCCAGTCCATGAATCGCAGGATGGGCACGCTGCCCCAGCGATCCGTGAGGTGATCCTTGATCACTACTCTGTCGCGCGCAACGCGTGCCGTCTCCTTCAGCACCGCGCCCGGGTCGGGCGTGTGATGCAGCACATCGACGAGCATGACGACGTCGAAGCTGTCATTGGTGAAGGGCAGGTGCAACCCGTCATACTGCCTGGTGGGAATGGCGGTGACAGGCCGGACCAGGACATCCACTCCCTCGACACTGATGTCAGGGCGCGCGTCGGCGATCGTTCTGGCAATGGTGCCATCGCCCGAGCCCACATCCAGGACACTCGAGCCCTGCGGGATGCGGCTGCGAAGATAGTCGCTGAGGATGCGGACCCGGCGCGTCATGACGTATCGGTCATGCATGCCGCCGATCACGTTGGTCATCTGCGCCTCAGCCCCAGAATGCTGAAAAAGAAACTCGAGAGCACCGTTTGAAATCCCAGCGCTGTGAGCGTGGCTCCGGGGATGACCCATCGCATGGTGCGCTCGTAGTCCAAATTGCCGAAGTGGCGACCGTACCATTCGGCCACGGCGACGGCGAGCAGGACCAGTCCGACGAGCATCAGGAGTGCGCCCGCGATCAGTCCGCGCTCGAGGTTCACGATCTCGAACAGCCGCGTCATGCGCCGGTCCTGCGGCAGCAGCGCCTGACTGATGGCGAAGATCTTGGTCATCACGGCGAAGAGTACGGACTGATACCCGCAGATGATGGCAAGGCTCGCGAACACGAGGGTGTGCACGTCGAAGTTGATGCCATTGATGCGCAATCCCGGCAGCGCGACGGCGTACCCCAGAATCCCGAGCAGGATGAGCAGGATGCCCGGCTGGAGAAAGAGCCAGCGCGGACTGTACATGAGATAGAAACGGAGGTGTCGCCAGCCGTCGCGGAACGTCTTGAGATGCGGTGGATGCGACACGCGACCGTCGGGGCGGAGCGTGATGGGCACTTCGGTCATTCGAGCACCAAGCAGGCTGGCCTTGATGATGTTCTCCGAAGCGAACTCCATGCCAGTGCACTGCTGATCGAGGCGTTCGTAGAGTTCTCTGGTGAAGGCGCGCATTCCGCAGTGCACGTCGTGAATGGGTGCATGGAACCAGCGCCGTGCCATGGCGGAGAACATCGGGTTGCCCCAGATCCGGTGGAGCACGGGCATCGCGCCCGGCTGCACGGTGCCACCACCGCTCTGCAGGCGGCATCCCTGCACGAGTTCATATCCCTCGCGGAGTTTGGCCAGGAAGCGCGGCGCCTCTGCGAAGTCATAGCTATCGTCAGCGTCCCCCATCAGGATGTACTTGCCGCGGGCCGCCGCGAATCCGCCCATGAGCGCGCTGCCGTAGCCCTTTTCTGTTACAGGCACGACCCGCGCGCCGAGGTGGGTGGCGATGTCCTGCGAGCCGTCAGTGCTGCCGTTGTCGGCGATGACGATTTCGCCGGAGATGCCGTTCTGGGCGAGCGCGCGCTGTGCGCCGATGATGCACGACTCGATGGTGTCCGCCTCGTTGAGGCAGGGCATGACGATGCTGAGCTCAGTGCAGGCGATAAGCGCTATAGCTGCGGCCCTTGGCTGTGTGCTGTCGCTAGTACTGGCCATATTCAATTCACCTGCTTCTCATTTACAAGAAGTAAAGGCGAGAATTGCAATGCCTAATGCTGGTTCCGATCCTCATGCCATGCGAATCGCGCCGGGTGCGGGTTTGTGCCCAGCATCGGTGCCGTTTCGTGCTCACGCTACGCCCACCACCCGGAGCAGGTTTGGTCGCTCCCTCGCCGGGCTTGCACGACGGACGCCAGAGGACGGCATCCGACCTGCTTCGCACCAGCCGCTCTTCTCGCTCGCGGCCTTTGTCCATCCGTCACTCTTGACGAAGCAGGCCGGCTGCTGACATATCTGTCTCCGCACCGCGGCTGCTTGTATGCGCTCATATAACCTTCTGTATCTTCAATCTCGTGTGTGAGCATGCACGAGCTGGCGCGACGCTGCCAGCGTGAGTTGTAGGCACCCTTTGCGTCGTCGAACATTGAGTGTTCGCCCATCAGGTTACCAGCCCTTGCCACCATCTGCTGTGGGTGCCGACTGTGTCGGTCACGTCGGCCTGATGAAATCGCGCCATCCGGCATGGAATATGGTGACGACACACATCGACCCCTCGTACGAGACGATTCTCTGAAAATGGCCGCGCGCCGATGGACCGAATAGGTCATGCGACTATTGATTACGGGAGCTTGCGGGTTCGTCGGGTCATCGCTTGCGCTGTATCTGCAGACGCATCTCAGTGACATCGAGATTACGGGGCTGGACAATTTCTCACGACCCGGAAGCGAAATGAATCGCACGCGCCTTCGCGCCGCGGGGGTCCGCGTAGTGCATGGCGATGTCCGGTGTGAAAGTGATCTTCACGGCATTCCCCCTACGGATTGGGTGATCGACGCAGCCGCAAACGCATCTGTACTGGCGGGAGTCGATGGAGAAACTTCTCCTCGGCAGCTTTTTGAGCAGAATCTTCTCGGCACCATCAATACGCTCGAATACTGCCGCCGTCACGGCGCGGGACTGATCCTTCTGAGTTCCAGTCGGGTGTACTCTCTGACCGCACTGCGCCGTGTTCCTCTTGTTGCATGCCCCGATGGCTTCAGGCTCGCAGACGGTGCGGCCGAGCGTGGCCTTACTTGGGCGGGAATCTCTGAGAGCTACCCTGTTGGTGCGCCCGCGACTCTGTACGGAACAAGCAAATTCGCATCGGAGCAACTCGCACTCGAATACTCGGGAACGTACGGCTTTCCTGTTTGGGTAAACCGCTGTGGAGTCATGTCTGGTGCAGGGCAATTTGGCCAGCCCGCGCAAGGTATATTCGCCTGGTGGATTCACCGCTGGTTCCAGCGCAAGCCGCTCAAGTACATCGGCTTCGGTGGGCGCGGCTTGCAAGTGCGGGACTGCCTGCATCCAGTTGATCTGGCCGGTCTGATCGCGATGCAACTGGGAGACTCTGGAGCTGCCGATGCTACACGGGTTTTCAATGTTTCTGGTGGAACACCAAACGCCTGTTCTCTGGCGCAGTTGAGCACCTGGTGCGAATCGCACCTGGGCCCTCACACCGTGACGGCCGATGCCGCCGACCGCGTGAACGATGTCCCATGGCTCGTATTGGATAGTCAAGAGGTCAGTCACCGCTGGGGCTGGAAGGTTTCGTATTCCCTGGAGCGAATCTTCTCCGAGCTTGCAAGCCATGCGCAGGAGCATCCAGAATGGCTGACGCTATCCGAAGGATGACCGCTCCTCAGCCGCTTCAACTGCTGACCGTGGTAATTCCGGCGCGGAATGAAGCTGGATGCATTGAATCGACCGTCGAGCATCTGCATTTGGAGCTTCGGCTTCGCGGCGTTCCCCATGAGATCATAGTGGTAGACGACGGCAGCACCGATGACACATGGGCATGCCTTCAGGCAGCCGCAGTGCGCATCTCGAATCTCAGACCTGTGCAGAATGCCGGTCAGCATGGCTTTGGGCGTGCCGTAGTTCGCGGATTCGATGCAATGACTGGTGATGCTGCGGTCATCATGATGGCAGATGAGTCGGATGACTGTCGCGATGTAGTGACGTACTGGAATCGTCTGAACGCTGGATTTGATTGTGTGTTCGGCAGTCGCTTCGTCAAGGGAGGCGGGACGATTGATTATCCGTTATTGAAGCTGCTGCTGAATCGGGCAGTGAACACGCTACTACGTTTTGCCTTCCGCACCAGGTACAACGATGTCACGAATGCCTTCAAAGCGTATCGCCGAACGGTGATCGAGGGATGCTCACCGCTGATAGCACCGCAATTCAATCTGACTGTCGAATTGCCTCTCAAGGCAATCGTTCGCGGCTACAGTTGGACGACGGTTCCCATTACCTGGCGCAATCGCCGAACTGGTGAGACCAAGCTGGATCTGCGCGAGATGGGAAGTCGATATCTCTTTATCGTGATCTACGTATGGCTTGAGAAGCTGCTCAGTCGCGGTGACTACCGGCATGCTACCACGCCGGTCCAGGCGCGTGAGAGTGCATGCGCCGGCATCGAAGGTGAAGCCTCAGGATTACCCAATCACTGACACGCACACCGTGGTGTCTCTTGCTTCAGTGGGAATTGGAGTGTCCGTACGCACTCGGCTCGAGCGCCGCCAGCAAGCGATCTTTGACGCCAGCGATCGCAAGCTCGCTCGCGCCCATGACCACCGAGCGGCGCTTCGGCAAGGCAGACACGATCCGCTTCAGGCCGGCTACCGAATCCGAATACCCCGCCACTCCCTTCCAGGCTGAATCATACAATTTGACAACCCATGCGCTCGCGGTTGCGTGCACTCTTGTCGCCCGGCCGGAACACTTGCCTTGACGGGCTGGTTGCCAGTCCGTCATATCTCTCTCCCCGCCGACCAGCTCCGATCACTCAATATGCATTTTGCGACGGTAGTCAACCAATGTTTCTGACATGAGGTCGCCTAGGGCTGGGTGCTCTGTTACAGCGCAAGGACCAATCGTTCATGATCTCCATCATCACGCTCGGACTCCAAACCATATCATTTCCGCAGTCACATGCCGACTCTGTTGGTCACGGGATCATCGGGCCTGATCGGCTCTGCAGTTGCAGAGCACTTTCATGCATTGGACTTCGAAGTCCATGGAGTGGACAATAATCAGCGCGAGATGTTCTTCGGACCGTCCGGCAGCACGCTGTGGAATCAACGGCGCCTCGAGGCAATGCTTGACCGTTTCAGTCATCATGTTGTCGACGTTCGCGATCGACAAGCAGTCAACTCATTAATCTCCGCACTGCATCCCGACTTGATCGTGCACTGTGCTGCTCAGCCCAGTCACGATCTCGCGGCGAAGATCCCATTTGACGATTTCGATACGAACGCGGGTGGTACAATGAACGTGCTTCATGCCGCCCGAGCCTTTTGTCCGGAGGCTCCGTTCGTTCATCTGTCGACCAACAAGGTATATGGTGATCGTCCCAACCGGATCCGCTTGCAGGAACTTGCAACTCGCTGGGACTATGCGGACGAGACCTACAAGAACGGTATCAACGAAGAATTCTCAATCGACCAATCCACGCACTCCCTGTTCGGCGCATCGAAACTCGCCGGTGATGTGCTTGTCCAGGAATTCGGCCGATATTTCGGCATGCGCACCTGCTGCCTACGCGGCGGCTGCCTGACCGGGCCACAGCACAGCGGCGTGGAATTGCACGGGTTCCTCAGCTACCTGGTGAAGTGCAATGTTGAAGGCCGACCCTACACCGTCTATGGCTATCAAGGGAAGCAAGTGCGCGACAACATTCATGCGCATGATGTCGCGCGTTTTGCGGAGGCGTTCTGGCGCGCTCCCAGATCAGGTGAGGTGTATAATCTCGGTGGAGGTCGCCCCAACAGCGTTTCCATGCTTGAGGCGTTCGATCGTATCGCACAGCTCAGCGGACTCCCGATGAATTGGAGTTACCAAGACACGCCTCGAATAGGAGATCACATCTGCTATATCAGTGACCTGACGAAGATGCGAACACACTACCCTGATTGGGAGATTACGAAGTCACTCGACGACATTTTTGATGAGCTTTACCTCGCCGCACGGGCACGGACAACGTAAGGCGGTGGTTGAGGACGGATGCCGATTACTGGCGCGCACGGCCTCACAGGGTCTTCCGCTTCTTGATTTTCGCAAGGTTGGGACGCGGTGGACGAACGCTTGTCCTGCAGAAGGGTGGTATCTATCCTGATGAATTTGTCGTTCTTCTGGTCGAACAGATACGGCGTACGCCCTGAAGCGATGCGAATGAGTCGAATGTCATCGGAGCCTCGGTCATACACTTGCCACGCTCGCGCGTGCGTCAGATCGGGCTCATTGAACACAAGGCTCCACGGCTGTTCGTGAAGCGGATCGTACTTCACGAACACGATAATTTGTTCATCAGGCAATGAGGCGACTCTCGCGCGAAACCTCTGTACTTCCGCAACCAGCCGAGAATGGTTCTTCCGAGCCGCCGCGATGGAGGAGAGATACTCGGGAAGGAGAGCCAAATTCAGCAACAGTATACCAGCTGCCGCACGTTGGGATGACAGCCGTCGCAAAGTTTCCTGGATCGCACTTGTACGGTCGAGAGTGAGGCAGATTACGCGCCAAATACCAAGAGCCATCGCGAACGCAAACAGCGGATACAATTCAAGGTAGTACATGGTCCATTGTGGCCTGTGCGCATAGAGCAGATAACCGCCAATGACGATCACGCCGCTCATGAGGCCGAAACTGAATTCGAGAGGCAACGCGACGAATCCCAATAGCGCAATCGGGACAAATACGACGCGCCAATCTCCCCACACATCACCCACGATTCTAGTGAATCGATGCATGAGTTGAGCCGGGAGAGTGACAGGAGTGTACGAGGCATGGTAGTGAAGAAATGCGGCCGCGCCCGAAGCCATGTTTGGAGGCAGGGTGCGCAGCGCAGGAGTGCTGTCCGCTCCGAAGCCGATCTTGTCCCACGGTGAGTACATCTGAGCGTACACGCTCCACGGAAGCGTGAGGCCGTGGCCGACAGTTCTCTCGCTCCACGTCATGAGTAACGCGATGAAGGCGAGGCCGACGATCAGGGAAAAGCCGAGATCCTTCCAACATCCGCGACGCGCTGTATGAACCAGTACGACCCACCCAACAGGGAGCGAGAACAATACCCAGGTAAATGGGTGTGTCAGTGCCCCCCAGCCGATGCAACAGGCCAGAAGCAGCAGCCACCCTCGTCGCTCGTTCTCCCACCAGCGCAAGAGACTGTACCAGCCGATGAGCCAAAGCGCACTGGTAGTCGTCTGGGACAGATATGTCGTCGAGGACCAGTCAACACCCGCGGCAGTGACCCACATTAGCCATGTCGTAGTGGCAATCCAGCCGTTGGAAATTCGCCGAGCCAGACCAAAGGTGAGCGCTCCCGTCACTCCTGCCAGGACGATCGGCCCAAGCGCCGGCAGGCCGAGCCATACACCTGGCACCAACAGGAGCGAGTGTCCTGGTGGATACTTGGACAGGAATTTTGGTGTGACGAACATGTGAGGTTGCTCGAAGAACTCGGGCAGCGGACGGGCGCCGGCAAATAGATGAAACGTTGAGAAGATCCTGGCCTGTGTGAGATAGGAGATTCCGTCCGTGATGACTGCCTGCTGTCGGAGAGAGCTCCAAATCCACGCCATGGTCAGCGATGTTATCGCTCCTGCGGCGATTGGAGTCCACGAATAGCGCAGACACTTGTCAACGCGATCGACCATTGCTCCTGGATGCCACCAGCGGGCGACTATCAGCGCGCCGACCAGGCTGGCCAGAGCCAGCACGATTTCGGTTGCAGGATCCATTATCAGGCGGCGATTGGTGGCGACTGTTGTGTATCCAGATCTTGGACACGATCAGTGAGCAACGTTGATACGGGCATCCGAGGATTCACCGAACAGCCAGAAAACCGGCCAGGTAAGGAGCCTGAGATCCCGCTGCCAATCTGTTAAGCACAAGTTGCCAAGGTGTTTCATCGATCGACCACGTCATCCCTCTTCAGCATTCAGCGTCGCGCGCCACGACTCGGTTCACGACGAGCGGCATCTGGATCCTTCGCCTGCTGGAGCAAGTCAACGAGCCGCACGACGTCCAGGCGAGCATGGTCGAATGGGAAGGAAGTCCATCGTAATTGAGGGCAAGAATAGCAGTACGTCTGCCACTGGGCACGAGGACATTCAAGTGGCCGACAGAAGCCATTTCGCTGATCAGATGCACACTCGTTCGGCGAGGTTCGGCCCTGTTCTGGCCCAGCAGTTCGCCATGATCTCGGCAACGTCAGCGTTGATCAGAATGTGAAATCGATGGCTCGGCGATTACACCAAGGGGCTTCAGGTTGACGCCATAGATAGTTGACGCACTATCCCGAGCTAGAGTGCGAAGGATAGTGCCATCATGTGCAAGCTTGGCAGGCAGCCACTGTCCCTTGCTCTTATCTCTTGAGAAAACCAGGTATGACGGAATGCGGTTTGAGAAGGCATCAATGTCACGTATCCGAAGAGCATAGTAATGCTGTAGAAGGAGTAGCTGACGATCCCCTGAATCAGTCCGAATAAATGCGACTGAAGCGCGAGGGTCCGCGAGATATACCAGTCGGCTGCTCAAACCAGGCGATGCGTAGTACGCGAATACGAGATAGTCCCGCGCGTCAGCGACAGCGATTGGCAGCGTTGAGTTTGCCGCCGCCCCAAGCAGTCCTTCCAGAGCAGCTGTCGGTCGCTGCACTCCCCGCAGCTGACTGCCTTGGTCTCTCCAAAGCGTTGACTCGCGATATGCGACGACCGCAAGCAACAACAAAGCGATAGAACCCGTGATACGGCGAGGTAATGGGCGAATGACGTAACCAACCGTGAGAGGAAAACCCAAAATGCCCGGAAGGACATAGCGATAGGTAAATCCCCCCTTCGCTGCACCGGTGACGATGAACCCGATCACAGGAAGGAGAAGAAGCGCGATGATCAGTACCTTCTCTCCGATCAAGCTGTTCTCAACCCGAATGCTCACCGCGTTCGCCACAGTTAGCGGTTGTCGGATGAATGCTGAGCCGACGAGAGCGCCAAACGCTATCAGGAGACCGATCAGTGGAGAGATATTCCAGTAGAATCCATAGGAGCCGACGGCTGTGAGAAATAGCGGCTCTGCCCAGTAGTGCGATCCGTATACCACCTTGAACTGCTGAAGGAGCGGCCAGTAAATCGCGAGTGGGGCCAAGCCGATCGCATAGGCAATCCAGACGCCCGACCGTACGTTGCGGTTCCGAACACAATACGCAATTTCGGCCAATCCAAAAGCAATAATGGCTAGTACGCCGTAGTAATGGACACCCTGGGCGAGTGCGAGACTCACGGCCAGAAGAACTACCCAAGCGCGACTCGTAGCTCGTTGGTAGCACACGCATGCCAGTGCGATGCAGCCCACCAGGAATGCATAGGGCCTGGCTTCGACAGCGTACGGAAATAGCAGGACCGTCAGGAAGGGAATGCACGCGCAAGCCAAGGCCGCGACTCCACCGCTGCGCCGTTCAACGAATACGAACACGCAGAGGATTGTGAGGCAAAATCCAACGATGGAGAGTGCTCGTAGTCCGAGCTGCTCGTTGGTGAACACTGCGCTTATGCCACGCTCGAGGATGTAGTAGAGCGGTGGCTGACCGTCTGCCGCGTGCGCGATGGCATGCCAGATAGCCGCCGATCCAGGCTGGTGAGCAATGATCAATGTGCAAAGCTCATCGTACCAAAATGGCCGGTGCAATGCGGCGACGACGCTCCGCACAACCGCATAGGCGACGAGCGCCCAGAGGGGAACGCGCGCGAGGCTGTTGAAATGTTTCGGGAAAGGATCGTCAGTCGGCACGGGTCATCGCAGAATGCGATTTGCGGTGGTAGCTCGGAGCGACGCAGTGGGTAGCGAAATGTGTTGCGATCGCGCTGACCGCGAGAATTGACGGTCCCTCGTTCACTGTTGGGTGACTGATTTCGTCACGTCAACTCCGAACAACTCCTCGTATCGCGATCCTGCCGCGACAGGTGAAACGACGACCCCAGCGTGGGACCACTTCGACTCTGACGCGACGTCAAGCTCTGAGGACATACGTGCTACTCGGCCCCGTGACGTTTGATTGATTTGACGTTCGAATGCGGTCAGTACCATCGATGTCTATTTGCATTTGGGTGCGTGTTTTCGCGATGGGGGCGAATTCTCAGAGCGAGATGGACTGCATGCTTAGCACATGCAGGGCCTGACAGTCTGACCCGAACAGCAGCCCTTTTCTGCCAGGAAGACGATCGGTGGCCGTTTCGGGGGGATCCCAGCGACCCGCTCGCGCAGCAGCCCGAGACGTTCCCGTCCCCCGCGTCGGCCGCATACCGCCAGACGGTCGGCAGCGCTCCACTGTTTCACGAGTCAAACGCTCCGGGAACCCCGCGTCGGTTTACCGTGGTCCGATGGTAATTTTGATCATCATATCGTCCGCGATAGGAAAGCTCGCACAGGATAACGACCTGCACAACATGAATTCATAGTCCCGGCGTGGTGGCATCGGCACATCCCAGCCAATTCAACTCACTATTCGTTGGCAACAGTATTCGCGGTCCTATCCGGAACGCACGATCCGGGCGTAGCCATGGCGCGGATTCCCTTCGCGGATATATACGCGCCGTACGCTCCTGCGACATAAAACTTCGCGCGCCAAGACCGCTTGTCGGAAAATTGCTCTGCGACGCAGTGAGCATCTGCTAGCGCCAGGCGTAGAAGTAGAACGCAACGACGCAGCCCACCATGTAGATCGCGTAAATCGCGCAGGCAATCGACCAACCAATGCGCTCCCACATCTCCCTCTTGGCACTCATGGAATTTCCCCATCATGGATAAGCCGAACTTATCTCGTTGAATCGGTGAAGTGCATGTTGCGGCCGCATTTGTTCAAAATCGCAGTATCGGCGCGTACCACCGCTTCTGATCGTCCGTGTGGTAGTAATAGTTGAGCTGTACCTCACGCCACATATCCAGATCATGCCTCAGGATGTCCCGCACGGCCGGCAGCGTTTTGGTGAGATCGTGCCGCTGCAACGGATGCTCCACTCCTCAAATAGCAGGCTCTTCCGGGTTTCGAGTGGGTGGTGATTAATCGAGTCGGGGTTCGAGATCAAGGCCGCCGCAATGGAAGAGAATCGCTGTCTTGAACTCGTCGCGGTTCCGGTAGCCGCGTGCGGAGAACTTCACCCACTGGATCTTGGCGTTGAGCCCCTCGGTCACGGCATTCGTTATTCGGTGCGTGAGGTAGGTGAGAATGTGCTCCAAGTGACGCTTCAGCATGCGCGCTACCTTGATCATGGGTTCCAGCCTGGTATGCGTGGCCCAGGCGTACCAACGCTTGAAGAACGTCCGCGCGGCCTCCACGTACGTGTACTCCCGGAGCCGCCGCAGGCTCTCCTTCAGCGCCCAGGCACGAGCCGACTTGAGGGTGCTCTCTCGTAGGGCCGCGAACGCACGCCAGGCCTTCCGGCTGAAGTGCTTCGGGTTCTTGAGCCAGGCATACTGGCTGCCCGTGAGCGTCAAGTCCCCCTCCGCCGAGAGGGCCTTGTGCTCCTGCTTCCGGACATGATCCACCGCGTCGCCCACATGTTGCATCACGTGGAACTTGTCGAAGACGATTTTCCCCTCCACGTCCGGGACGTGCGCTCGCACCACCGTCTGGTACGGCTCCCACATATCCATGGCGATCGCTTCGATCCCACGCCGCTCCGCCGCGCTGAGCCCCGCGAAGTACGGCCCCAAGCTCTCCGCCTTCCGGTCATCGGCGACATGGAGCACCCGCCGCCGATCCAAGTCCGCGACCACACTCACGTACTGGTGCCGTTTGAGGAAGCTCTTCTCGTCAATGCCGATCCGGGCAACCGGCTGGGCCACGGCCTCCGCGCTCCGGCGGGCCAGCCCGCGCCGGACGGCGCGCTCCTGAATGCCACGGGCTTCATCCCTGTGCAAGTACATCCAAATTCGTGTTCTCCTACAATCCCAACTGAGCCCGAGGCGTCGGGCGACGGCTGCGGGCGTCGCCTCCTTCAATCACACGATGGCCAGCCGCTCGAAGAGCAGCGTGAAGCGGGATCCCCCCTCCGCCCACGGCACGCGAACCGTCTTGACCCCATGCGTCGGGCACTGCACTCGGGGTACCAGGTCACAGAGGCGGGTGGTGAATTGGCAGGTGTCCAGGTGCCGCCAGCGCCGCTCGACTCGAAAATAGAGCGGCGTGGCCGCTCCGCAGAGCGGACACCAGAAGACAGTCCCCGCCGCTTCCCGAACCCAGACGTCCACCGCGTGCACGGCCTCGCGCAACTCCACCAGCTCGACCATCCACGGGGCACGGAGCCCGAAGATGGTCTGATACAGCTCCCAGTCTTCCACGCATCGCCTCCTGGCGCCAGATCCGCCCGGGAAACTACCTACCCACTCAATTGTCTGAAGAGCCCTATTTTTTCATCGCAGCTCAACATGATCCGCAGAGCCAGTGCATGATTTCAGCATCGTCATTCGATATGGTGTCCTGGATCCGCATGGCCGCTGCGGGACTGTCTACAGGTTCAATACAGTGACTCGGCGCACCGAACTCCTTACGGCCGTTGTGATCGGACTTGTAGCGGGAGGGTATTGTGCGCTCACGGGTGCGCTGCGCCAAGGTGGCGAGTGGCTTACCCTCCGCTCTACCGGCGGAGATTTCTTC
>Ga0207695_10002516_pt1 | contig 26927 bp, 26 predicted proteins | sample KBSC54metaG_FD_184354 | JGI IMG/M metagenome (GOLD analysis project Ga0207695, IMG submission 184354) | Corn rhizosphere microbial communities from Kellogg Biological Station, Michigan, USA - KBS C5-4 metaG (SPAdes) (version 2) | ecosystem: Host-associated > Plants > Roots > Rhizosphere > Soil...
GAGATCTTCGGGCCGGTGCTCGGCGTGATCCGCCTGAAGTCGCTCGACGAGGCGATGGCGCTGATCGACGCGCACGAATACGGCAACGGCACGTGCCTGTTCACGCGCGACGGCGAGGCCGCACGCTACTTCAGCGACAACATCCAGATCGGCATGGTCGGTATCAACGTGCCGCTGCCGGTGCCCGTCGCGTACCACTCGTTCGGCGGCTGGAAGCGTTCGCTGTTCGGCGACCTGCACGCATACGGCCCGGACGCCGTGCGGTTCTACACGAAGCGCAAGACGATCACGCAGCGCTGGCCGTCGGCCGGCGTGCGCGAAGGGACGGTGTTCAGCTTCCCGTCGAACCGCTGACGCGCATGCCGGCTGCATGCGTCGCCGGCCTGTCGGCTGGCGATGCAAGGCGGCCGGCGTGAAGATGCGAAGGCCCGCCCCGGTCGACGACGATCCGGGCGGGCTTTTTTACGTCCGCGCCGGTTGCGCGGACGGCGGCGCAATAACGCTTACGGCGCGACCACGTGCCACATGTCCTTGAAGTTGTCGCCGTTGCGGTCGCCCTGTTTCATGTCCTTCGAGAAGAAGTACAGCGGCTTGCCCTTGTACGCCCATTGCGGGCTGCCGTCGTCGCGCTTGACGATCGTGTAGGGCCCGACCGGAACGTCGGTCGCGCTGGCCTTGTACGGCGGCCAGAAGGTTTCGCACTGGCCCGTGCACGCACTGGTGCCGGCGTTGGGCTTGTCCTTGTCGAAGGTGTAGACGGTCATCCCGTTCGCGGCGACGAGCGCGCCGTTTTCGACTTTCGTGATCGAGCCTTGGGCCGAGGCCGAAGCGGATGCAATGGCGAGCAGGGCGGAGCTGACGAGCAACGCGGCTTTCATGAATGCCTCCTGTAATCCGGTGGGCGGCCGCGATCGTGCGCACGGGCGAGCGGGCGCGACGATCGCGATGAATGGTGCCGGAACGCGGTGCCGTTGCCGCCGGTGCGAGCGACTCAGGGTCGGATGGCGACGAACGGGGCGCTTCATTCACGATAGGCGGTTTTTGGCAGGGCTGCGAGAAAGTCGGGGGCGCGTGTCGGCGACGCGTAGGCGGCGCGCAACGGTGCTGCGAGTGCCGTCGCATCCGGTATTCGGGATCCGTCCCCGAGCCTGCGCGGCGTGTGCCGATGCGTCAGCGCCGTGCGCGATTGACCAGAGCGACGCCCGCGATCACGAGCGCGCGCGGCCGACGATGTCGAACCGTGCGATGACTGGCCAGCAGGCTGATTCAGTGGGTATCGGGCGGGGCGGCGCCGTCAGCGAAACGCCGGTGCCGACGCGAGCGCCGTCAGCACGACCGGCATCGCGAGCGCCGCGGCGACCGTCTGGAATGCGGTGATGCCGGCCATCAGCGCTGCATCGCCGCCGAGCTGGCGGGCCATGATGTACGACGCCGACGATGTCGGCAGCGCCTGGAACAGCAGCGCGACCGTCAGCGCCGCATCGCCGAGCCCGAACAGGCGGCCGGCCGCGAGCGTAATGAGCGGCATCGCCATGAACTTGAACGCCGACGCGACGCACACCGGCTGCAGCCATGCACGGGCCGCATCGAATTTCAGCGCCGCGCCCACGCACAGCAGGCCGAGCGGCATCGACGCGGCGCCGAGCGCGCGCACGGCCGGCTCGACGGCAGCGGGAAATGCAACACCGCCGGCCTGCATCGAGATTCCGAGCGCGCACGCAACGACGAGCGGATTCGACAGGATCTGCCGCACGAGTGCGCCCGCGCCGAGCCGCGTATCGCCATACCGCGCGAAGACCAGCACGCACATCAGGTTGACGGTCGGGACGATCGCCGCGACGCAGACGGCCGCGAGCGCGATGCCTTGTGCGCCGAACAGCCCGGCGGCGAGTGCGGTGCCGACATAGTTGTTGAAGCGCACCGCACCCTGGAACACGGACGTGAAGCCGGCGCCGTCGACCCGGACGAACCGACGGACCAGCAGAAGAAGCGCAGCGGCGACGGCGGTCGAACCGACCAGCGCGGCCGCGAGCGGTAAAACGGGCAGCGCTTGGAGTCGCGCGTTCGCGAGGCCGTCCGCGAACAGCGCCGGCAGCAGCACGTAGTAGCAAAGGCGCTCGGCCTGCGGCCAGAACGCATCGGCGATGAAACCCGTGCGACGCAGGCCATGGCCGAACGCGACCAGCAGCGCGACCGGCGCCAGCGCGAGCAGGATCGGGCCGATCATCGGCGCGCCTTCATGCAGGCTGCGTGCAGCGGCTGGCAGGCGGAGCGGCGAAACGACGCGGGAATCCATCCGGCGGGCAACATGGCGACTCGCAATCGAAAGAGTGACGATGCCGCCAAGTTAACACGCGAAATCAACAGGAATAATTGTTAATTATCGGGCGTTCAATGAGAAATTCTCATCGATGACGCGGTGACTTCAGCGGCCAGCGCGCGTGCGAAACGCTCGGCCGGACGCGACTGGTGTTCGAGCAGCACGACCGCGCGCCCCATCTGCGGCTGGCCGAACGGCAAGCGCGTGACGGGCGGCAGGCGCGCGAGCGTCGCATCGGGGAGCGCGACGATCGCGGCGCCGAGCCCGCGTGCCACCATGCGTGCGATCGTTTCCGCGCTGTCCAGCACCATCTCTTCACGCACGCGCACGCCGATGCGGCGCAGCTCGGCCGCGATCATGCGGCCGGCCCAGGCCTGTGCGTCGAAGCGGATGAACGGCAGAGCTTCGAGCAGCGTGCCCGCGTCGCGTTCCGCATGGTCCGGCGGCGCGAGCAGCCAGAAGCGATCCTCGTACAGCGTCGTCCACGTCAGCTCCGCCGGATGCGGGCGCACGGGGCGCGTCGTGATCGCCGCATCGAGTTCGCCGGCCGCGACGCGGTTCGCCAGCTCGGCCGACATGCCGGCCGACACGTGCACGCGCAGCGACGGATGTGAGTTGCGCAGCGCGAGCAGCGCGTCGGGCAGCGGGCCGGACAGCGCGGTCTGGATCGCGCCGATCCGCAGGCGGCCGACGAGCTTCTTCTCGTCGCTGAGCGCATCGGGAATCCGGTCGACCATCGCGAGCACCTGCTCGGCCTGCGCGAGCAGGATGTTGCCGGCTTCGGTGAGCACCGGTTGCCGGCGCGAACGGTCGAACAACTGCACGTTGTATTCGCTTTCCAGTGCCTTGATCTGCAGGCTCACCGCCGACTGCGTGAGCCCGATGGCTTCGCCGGCGCGTGCGAAGGTCCGGTATCGGGCGATGGCGACCAGCGTTCTGAATGCGCGTAGTGACATGGACGAAGTGACGTTGGCGACGGGGCCGGCATGCGGATTGCTCGCATGACGGCGGCAGCGTTCGTGTGACACGCTGCACAGGTGCGGCGAGGTCGGCGAGAACCAGCGGAACAAGCGGCCGGCGAGTTCGCGGACATCATGCCCGTGCCCGTCGAATCGGGCAACCGCGGCATTGCCGGCTTACGATGGAAAGCGCGGGCTGCCGGCCGATGCGGGTTCGCGTGGATGGCCACGGACGCGTTCCGCCGAAACATCTGCACCGGTGCGAGCGAGGCTCACGCCGATTCTTCGAGGAGGACACGACGATGCTTCAGAACCCGGGCGACGTTGCGCGCGCGAGCTACCGCGCGTATGCAGACAAGAACCGCGACGCGATCGAAGCGCTGATCGCGCCGGATTTCCATTTCACGAGCCCGCTCGACAACCGGCTCGACCGCGACACGTATTTCCGGCGCTGCTGGCCGAACAGCGTGACACTGGCGCGTTTCGATTTCGTCGACGTCGCTGTTCACGGCGAGCACGTATTCGTCGTGTACGAGGCGGAAACGAGCAGCGGCAAGCGGTTCCGGAATGCGGAGCGGTTGCGCGTCCGCCACGGGCGGATCGTCGAGGCGGAAGTGTATTTCGGCTGGAACGTGCCGCACGATGCGCCCGACGGCGGCTTCGTCGAACCGCGCGGTTGAGTGGAGGACGCGAGCGGGCCGTGCATTGCGAAACGGCTCACCAATGCGGGATCGGCCGCCGCCGCGTCACACCCAGAGCCGATACATCCAGAACGATTCGTCGTCGATGAAGCGTTGCGTGAATTCGCTCGGCGAGAATCCCGTGATGCGCTTGACCTCGCGGCTCAGGTGCGCCTGGTCGGCGAACCCTTCGTCCAGCGCCAGCGTGGCCCAGTTGAACGCGGCGCCGGCTTCGAACCGGTCGCGCGCCGCGAAGAATGTGCTTTCCGTCCTGACGAGCGCCTGCCATTCGCGCAGCGATCGGCCGCTGTAGGTCTTGATGCGCCGTTCGACCTGACGCGGGCTGCGCGTGCCTCGCCACTCGCGCGCTTGCAGCGCGAGCCGCTCGACCCAGCTGCGCCCCGCGTTGCGCAGCGATGACAGCGGCGTCGAGGGCCGAAGCGCCTGCCAGCGGGGCGCGAGGTGGCGATCGATCGCCGCCAGCGCGTCGGCGTCGCGATCCGCGCCGATCAATGCATCGAGCAGCGGGTGCCAGTCGCGGCCGAGGCACGCGTGCGCGTCGAGCACGCGGTCGTGAATGCCCGGCAGCGCGATGCCGAACAGCGTCCGCGCCGCATCGGCGGTGAAACAGATCATGCCGATCAGCCCGCCCGTCGGCGCCCATGCGACGGTGGGGGCCGAATGGCTGCCCGACAGCGTCGCGGCCGCGCCGAAGGGTCGCCATTGCGGGCCGTCGGCCGTGGGTTCGATGAAGCCGACGTCGAGATCCCGATACCACGACACGCAGACGAGCGGCGTGGCCGGAAAGTGCGAGAGTCGCTGCGTGTCGCTCAACGCGAGGCCGCGCGTGTCGTACAGGACGATCGCGACCACCGCGCCCTGCAGCGCGGCCGGCGCGGGATGCAGCCGCGCATGCGGCGACTGTCCGCCGCTTTGCACACGGGGCGCGCGCGCAAGCGGATCGGGGCATGACGGCGGGATCGATGGCGGTCCTGAGAACATGACGCCGGAGTATAGGGACCGGCCGTACGCGTGTCGATGTCGTTTGCGTTCAAGACCGCCGGCTCGCCGATGCGGACAATCCGGCGCATGAACACACGATCCTCTTCCCAATGTCCATTCCATGCGGGCACCGCTGCGCCGGCGCCCGTGCTTCACCCGCCCGGCGTATGGCCGCCGGGGCCGCGTGCCGGCCTGACGGGGTGGGCGCTGCTGCGCGCGATGTCACGCGACCTGATCGGCACGCTGGCCGGCTGGCAGCGCGATTACGGCGACGTCGTGCACTTGCGCGTGTGGCCCGAGCACGCGGTGGTCGTGACCGATCCGGCGCTCGCGCGCGAGCTGCTGGTCACGCATCACGATGCGTTCGGGCGCTGGGAGCGCGCGATCCGCGTCTTCGCGCAGGTCCACGGCCATAGCGTGCTGGTCGCCGAGGGCGATGCGTGGCGCGACAAGCGGCATGCGTTGCAACCGAACTTCATGCCGAAGCCGGTTCAGGCGTTCGTTCCGGCGATCGCGGCGACGGCTGGTCATGCACTCGCGCAGTGGCCCGCGCGCGATCCGGACTGGCCGATCGAAAGCGCGCTGACGTCGTTGGCGATGGACGTGATCATGCGCACGATGTTCTCCGATACGATCGGCGACGATGCGCGTGCGGCCGAGGAGGCAGTGCGGGCGGTGAGCGCTGCGGCCGACGCAGAGTTCTATCAGCCGGCGAGCACGCCGGACTGGATGCCGTGGAAGCGCGGCAAGGCGCGGGCAAAGGCGGTGCTGAACGGGCTGATCGACCGGCAACTGCGTGCGCGCGTCGACATGCCGGAGCGTACGTGGCCCGACGATCTGCTGTCGCGCCTGTTGCGGCTGCATCGGGCGGATGGTCGGAAATGGCCGCTGCAGGCCGTGCACGACGAATGCATGACGGCGTTCCTGGCCGGCCACGAGACGACGGCCGGGGCGCTGACCTGGTGGGCATGGTGCATGGCCACGAATCCGGCCGTGCAAGCCGCCGCGCGCGACGAGGTGTCCCGCGTGCTGGGCGGTCGAGCGCCGTCCGCCGAGACGCGATCTTCGTTGCGCTATCTGGCGCAGACGCTGGACGAAACGCTGCGCCTGTATCCATCCGCGCCGATCCTGATCAGCCGCCGTGCATCGCGGCCGGTCGCGCTGGGCGCATGGCAGTTTCCCGCGCGCACGCTGTTCATGCTGCCGCTGCAGCTCATGCATCTCGACGAACGATGGTTTCCGGAGCCCCATGCGTTCCGTCCGGAGCGCTTCGCCGAAGATGCGCCGGCACCGCCGCGCGGCGCGTACATGCCGTTCGGCTCGGGCCCGCGCGTATGCCTCGGGCAGCATCTGGCGATGACGGAGATGACGGTGGTGGCCGCAATGATCCTGCAGCGTCATGTGTTGTCGGTGCCGCCCGGCATGACACCGCCGCGCGCGGTGTTGAACGTGACGCTGCGGCCGGAGCGGGCGCTGCATCTAGCGATCGAACCGACGGTGCTGACGGCCCATACGGTCTGCGCATGATGTGGGCATAAGCGGTCGATTCGACCCGGCCTGCATCGCGCGGGCGATTGCCGTTTGTGCGACGCGGGGTCATCGAATCGTCGGAATGTGCGTGCGTGCCGGCAACTGCTTGCGGCGCCACTGGCGCGGCGTCGCGTAGCACCTATGCTTGAAGGGCCCAGGCCGGGCGGAGCCCAAGGAGGATGGTCATGCGCATGCTTCTCAACATACGAATCCCTCACGAGCCGTTCAACACGCTGGTGCGCGACGGCAGCGTCGGCGACGTGATCTCGCGAATACTCGAAGCGGTCAGGCCGGAGGCCGTGTATTTCACTGAGCAGAGCGGTGGGCGCGGGGCGGTCGTGATCGTCAATCTGGATGACCCGTCGCAGGTCCCGGCGCTCGCGGAGCCGTGGTTCCTGATGTTGAATGCGGACTGCGAGTTTCGCGTGGTGATGCTGCCGGATGATCTCCGGAACGCCGGGCTCGCGCAACTCGGCGCGAAGTGGAGGTAACAGGACGCTGCGCATGACCGTGCCCCTGCCCGAAAACGGGGCGGGCGGCATGGCGCGGCGTTCGCGTGCCGGCTATTGCGCAGACTGTGACGGCTCGACGTTTGCTGCTTGCCTGTCTTTCGGCCGCCGCAGCAGCAACAGCAGGCCGCTCAGCGCAGCCGCGCCCAGGAACATGAAAAAACACCGTTCGTTCCACACGGTCAGGCTGTCGGGAGCAACGCCGCCCGCACTCCCGGCCGCGGCACCGGCTTCCAGCAGGAACGTGAAGACCGCCGGCACCGGCGCGGAACCGAGGTAGGCCAGGAACGCGAACTGCAGCCGGCCGCGCGTCAGGATCGACCAGACATCCTTCCCCATCAGGCAGGCGACCAGCAGCAGCGGCGGCACGAGCACGATCGATGTGGCGCTGATGGCACACAGAAGCAACCAGCCGAGTCCGACGAGCGGAATGAGCGACATGGATCGGGATTCCTGTTTCCGGGCAACTTCGTTGTCGACGGAACATCCGCGTGTGCTTCACCGGATGACCACGGATTGCGACGCTTCACGGATATTGCACGATTCCGCGCCCGTTGCCATCCGTGCTGCACGATGCGCTCATCCCGCCGCATCTTCTCCCAGCGCCTGGATGAACCGGGAAAACAGCTCGGGCTGCGACGAAATCCCGAGCTTCGCGTAAAGATGCCGCCGATGCACCTTCACCGTTTCCGGCGAGATCGCCAGCCGCTCGGCAATCGCCTTCGACGAATTGCCGCGCAGCACCATTCTCGCGATCGACATCTCGCGATCGGTCAGCACGCCCGCGCCGAAGCGCGCGAGCGCCTGCTCGACGCGCGCGCCGAGATCGGCGTCGGGCGTCGAGCGCGCGGCGTCGCCCACCAGCCGCCAGTGCTGCCGGATCGTCGCGAGCACCCACGGCATCGCGGCCGTCAGCTTGCCGAGCGGCTCGACGTCGAAGCGCGCGGCCGCGCCGAGCGACAGCGACAGCAGCGTGTCGGCGTTCGGCCGCACGAGGATCTGAATCTCGTCGTCACCGACCGCATCGCGGAAGTAGCTCAGGAAATACTCGCTTTGCCGGAACAGGTCGGGCGCGACTTCCTCGAGCCGGTAGCAGCCGTCGGCGAGCCCGTCGTGCGCGGCCTGCAGGAACGGGTCGAGCAGATATAACCCGTTCAGGTAAAGCGGCACCGGCGACGCCGTATCGGTGCCGCCGGTGTCGTATTCGTCGAGCACGAGCGGCACGCCGTCGCGGCCGATCGCGGTCGCGAGCGCGTTGTCGAACGGCGCCATTTCATTAAGCAGCAGCACAAGGAACCGCCAGAAGCGCGGCTGGCCGAGGTGATCGATTGCGCGGCCAAGCGCCTGGTGCATCGCGATTTCGGAAAAGAGACGATCCATACCACCACCGGAAGGGCGTAACACGAAGGGGGAATAGCGGTCCTGAAATTGGCTTCCTAGACTGCCACGCAATCAATCGGGCCCGAGTATGGGTGTTCAAAAAAGTGCAGCACAGGAGAACGAGATGGCGATGATGTCGGAATCGACGGGCACGCTGCAAGCGGCGCCTGCAACGGAAGACGCGCCGCGCGCGCTGTCGCAGACGCTCAGCGTGCGCGACGCGGTGATGATCACCGTATCGGGCGTGACCCCCGCAAGCTCGATCTTCGTGATCGCGCCGTTCGCGATCCAGCAGGCCGGCAGCGGCGCCGTGCTGTCGTTCCTGCTCGGCGGCGTGCTCGCGCTCGCATTCGCGCTCTGCTATGCGGAGCTCAGCGCCGCGCACCGCAGCGCGGGCGGCGAATACGTGATGGCCAAGCGCGTGTTCGGCACGCTGCCCGGCTACCTGACCTTCATCACGGTGCTGTCCGTCAGCGTGTTCATCCCGGCCGTGCTCGCGAGCGGTGCCGCGCCGTACCTGAACAACGCGCTCGGCACGCACTTCGGCAACCAGTCGGTCGCGCTGACGATCGTGCTGCTCAGCTACCTGCTCGGCATGCTGAACATCAAGACGAATGCGTGGATCACCGGCGCGTTTCTCGTCGTCGAGATCGGCGTGCTGATGCTGATCGCGGGGCTCGGTTTCGGCTCGATGCATCGCGGCGCCGACGTGCTGGTCGCGCCGGTCGTCGCGAGCGGCAACGCGCTCGTGCCGGCGACGCTCGCCGCCATCGTGCCCGCGATCGGCACGGCGATCTTCTGCTACAACGGATTCGGTTCGGCCGCATACCTCGCCGAAGACTTGCGCGGCGGCAACCGCAACGTCGCGAAGGCCGTGATCTATTCGCTGCTCGTGATCCTCGTCGTCGAACTGGTTCCGCTCACCGCGATCGTGCTCGGTGCGCCGTCGCTGACGGAACTCACCAAAAGCGCCGACCCGATCGGCTATGTCGTGCGTTCGCTGAGCAACCCGGCCGTGTCGCGCGTGGTCAGCGCCGGGATCTTCCTGTCGGTGTTCAACGCGATCATCGCGATCGTGATCACGATGGGCCGCCTGTTGTACAGCAGCGGCCGGCACGCGCTCTGGTCGCGCACCTGCAACCGTGCGTTCTCGACGATCCATCCGCGCCTGGAATCGCCGTGGCTCGCGACGATCGCGCTCGCGGTGCCGTCGGCGGGGCTCGTGTTCGTGTCGAGCCTCGACGAGCTGACCGCGTTCACGGTCGACCTGCTGCTGCTGATTTACCTGGTCGTCGGGCTGGCCGCGCTCGCGAGCCGGTTCGTGCGCCGCGACGTCGAACATCACTACCGGATGCCGCTGTGGCCCGCGACGCCGCTCGTCGCGGTGGCGGGTGCCGCGTACACGCTCTACACGACGCTGGCGACGGCGACGAAGCCGACCGACCTGATCATCATCGCGGGGCTGCTGGTTGCCGCACTCGTGATGTATGTCGTCTGGGCGCGCCACAGCGAAGCATTCCGCGCGCTCTGAACGCCGGATCGTCACGTTGCAGACCGAAACACCGAACCATTGAAAGACTGGAGGAATTGCATCATGCGCACGAGGGATCTCGGCATCCGCATCGGACTCGGCACGCCGGGCCGCTTCAACGCGATCACGGACGTTCCGGGCGTGCGGGTCGGACATTGCACGCTGAACGTCGAGAACGGCGACGCATCGATCCGGACCGGCGTCACCGTCATCGAGCCGCGCGCGGGCGCCGCGCACGATTCGCCGTGTTTCGCGGGCGTGCACGTGCTGAACGGCAACGGCGATGCGACAGGGCTCGAATGGATCCGCGAGGCCGGCCTGCTGACGACGCCGATCGCCTATACGAACACGCACAGCGTCGGCGCGGTGCGCGACGCGCTCGTCGCGAACGAGCGGGAAGCGGCGGCCGGCCGCGTGTACTGGTGCATGCCGGTCGTGATGGAAACCTACGACGGGCTGCTGAACGACATCTGGGGGCAGCACGTGAGCGCCGCGCACGTGCAGCGCGCGCTGGCCGCCGCGCAGTCGGGGCCGGTCGCCGAAGGCGGCGTGGGCGGCGGTACGGGCATGATCTGCCACGAGTTCAAGGGCGGCATCGGCACCGCGTCGCGCGTGCTCGCGGCCGATGCGGGCGGCTGGACCGTCGGCGCGCTGGTGCAGGCGAACTACGGCGTGCGCGAGATGCTGCGCGTGGCCGGTTATCCGGTCGGCGAAGTGCTGCGCCACGTGCATTCGCCGTTCCGCGCGCCCGACGCGACAGGCGAGGCCGGCATGGGCTCGATCGTCGTGACGATCGCGACCGACGCGCCGCTGCTGCCGCATCAATGCACGCGCGTCGCACAGCGCGCGAGCGTTGGGCTCGCACGCGTCGGCGGCGGCACCGAGGATTCGAGCGGCGACATCTTCCTTGCGTTCGCAACGGGCAACGACGGGCTGCCGGCCGCGAACTACGGCAGCAAGGGCGCGCCGACCACCGGCGTGAAGATGGTCAACAACGACCATATTTCCGCGCTGTTCGTCGCGGCGGCCGAGGCGGTGGAGGAAGCGATCGTGAATGCGCTCGTCGCGGGCGGCGACGTCGAATCGCGCGGTGCGCGGGTCGAAGGGCTCGGGCAGGCGCGCCTGCTGGATGCGTTGCGCGAAGTCGGGTGGCGGCCGGGGCGCGGCGCCTGAAACGGCATGCGCCGCTTCAATCGAAGCGGCGTGGAGCGGGGCGGTGCAGCGATCGGCCGGTCCGCCGCCCGCCCGCGGACTGGATGCGGGCGATGCGGGCCAGGCCGTGACGACGCGGCGTCATGCTCAGCTGCCGAAGTAGATGTTGCAGAAGCTGACGGGGCCGACACAGGCGTTCGGGTCTTCCTGCTTCGACTGCGAACGATCGACGCGGCCTGCGGCCTTGACGGCTTCGGTGCGATTCGCCTGTTGCGGTGCGGCGTCGGCCGGCGCCGGCTGTGCGTGGGCGACAGCAGCGGTCAGCGACAGGGCAACGAGGGCGAGGTGCAGCGGCTTCATTTTGTTTCTCCTGGGTGAGTGCCAGTCTCGCTGGCAGTGAGGAAACTATAGGCTCGCACTGCTTAAAGATTAATCACCGCGCCTGTAGAGCTTATTTCCATTCGGAACAAGGATCCCGTTGCACGCGCATCGATGTTCAATGGCGGCGCCGGTTGAACGGCGCGTCCTTGTCGAGCAGCGCGCTGCGCATGAAGTGCAGGCAGCCGACGATCCGCTGCATGCGGCGTCGCTCGTCGGGCACGGCGTACCACGCCTGCAGCGTGTGCTGAGCGGCGCGGATCGCGAGATTCACCGATTTCAGCGTGCGCGCATGGTGGCCGGGCGTCGGATCGTCGAAGAAGCGCGGCAACGCGTGCAGCACCGCGTCGATCGAACCGGTCCAGCGCAGCATCTGCGGCGGTTTCGCTTCACAGAACGCGTGCAGTTCGTCGCGCAGGTCGATCACCGCATGGCCGACCTCGAGCGTCGACAGCATCCAGCGCAGCGCGTCGCGATGCTGCCGCGTGCGTCGTACGAGCATCGTGCGCAACTGCGCCATCAGGTCGTGCGTGCTCGACTGGAAGCGCTGCGCGAGGCCGTCCGGCGCGCCTTCGCACGCAAGCGTGACCTGGCGGCGCAGATCGTGCGCGATGCGGCCCGTGAGCCAGGGCATGTGGGTGGGGAACACGACCGCGAACACGAGCGAGCACGCGAGCATCGCGACGACGACGGCCAGCCCGTTGTTGATCAGCACCTCGGGCGTATACGCGATTGCGTTGTCGGGGCCCGCGAGCAGGCAGAAGAACACCGCGAAGCCGATCCCGTAGCCGGACAGGCCCGGCCGCATCGCGAGAAACGCGCCGAGGCCGAGCACCGGCGCGAGCGTCGCGCACAGCAGCGGGAAGCCGTCGATGTTCGGGTACACGTAGCACAGGAACAGGTAGCCGACGGCAGTCGCGAACGCCGCGCCGACGCCCATCTGCGCGACGAACTTCGGTGCGCGCGGCGACGTCGAGCTGAGCGCGCACGCGATCGCGGTGGCGATTACCGCGAGCGAGCCGCTCGGCCACTCCGACGCGATCCAGAACGCGCTCATCGCACCGACGGCGATGACCGTGCGCAGGAACGCGAAGCCGACGAAGAACGAATTGGTCTTCACCGCGTAATGCGTGACGGAGCGCTCGAATGCGTGATCGTCCTGGTCGAGCGATGCGTAGGTATCGGCGTAGCCGAGATACTCGCCGATGAAGCGGTACAGCAGCTCGATCGCGGTATCGAAATCGAGCAGGCCGCCGGCCGCGTGTTCCTCGATGGTCCGCCGCGACGCGCGCGCGGCCTTCGGCAACGCGCCATGGAAGCGGCGCAGTTCGAGCAGCGCGCCGGTGGCCGGTGCGATGCCGTGCTGCCGCTCGTCGCGCAATGCGGCGAACCGCTGCGCGAGCGCGTCGACGTGCGGCGCGAGCGCGTCGAGCACCGCGTCGGAGCCGTTCGCGCGCAGGCGCTTGACGAGCTGGTGCAGCGCATGCAGCCGCGTGCATGCGTTCATGAACTCGCTGTTCAGCCGTGCGAGCCGCCGGCTGCGTGCGCGAATGTGCGGATCCTCGAACGACGCGAATGCGCGGTTCGCTTCGAAGCCGACGATGTCGTCGACGAAATCGGCGAAGCGCCGTTCGAAATCGCCGCGTGCGACGTCGCCCGCGAGCGCGCCGGCCGTGAACGCCGCGAACGTCGTGTGGCGCGTGTTCAGCGAGCGCATCAGCGCCTTCGCGGAACTGAGCGGCAGGATCAACGCGCTGACCGCGCCCGAGCATGCGATGCCGAGCGCGACTTCCGCGGCGCGCGTGAGCGCGGACTGGAACAGCGTCTGCGGCGTCATCACCGCCGGCAGGCCGATCAGCGCGGCCGTGTAGCCGGCGAGCACGAAGCCGTACCAGCGGAAGTGGCGGTTGCGCACCGCCAGCGCGATGCAGCCGCCGATCCACAGCGTGATGCCGGCCATGTACAGTTCGGGCTGCTGCGCGAACAGCCCGCCGAGCGCGAGCGCGGCGACGAGGCCGGCCGCCGTGCCGAGCATGCGGTAGAAACTCTTCGCGAACACCATCCCCGACAGCGGCTGCATCAGCACGAACACGGTCGTCATCGCCGTGCGCGGCTGCGACATCTCGAGACGCATCGCGATACCCATCGCAAGGAGGGCCGCGAACACGGTCTTCGCGAGGTGCAGCCAGATCAGCCCGTCGCTGACGGCCCAGTCGCGTGCCGCGTCGCCGAGCGGATCGAGCCATGATCGCCATCGTGCCGGTTCGATGGAAGGTCGCTCGATCGCAGGTTGTGGCTTCATGAAAAGAGGGGGCCCGTGCGGGGCCCGGCGAAGTGCCGCGGCCCGTCGAAACGGGTCCGTTCGACTGGTGAGGCGCCGATTGTAGGAGTGCGGCGCCCGCGCATTAACGCAGCTATGGGGAAACGATAGTTGCAGCCGGAGTAACAATCTGTCGCATTCAGTGGAGGAAAATAGCGCCTCCGCTACAGGTTGCTCACAGGAATGGATACCCTACAAAACATGCGGGTGTTTTCGCGCGTCGTCGAGACCGGCAGCTTCACGGCCGCCGCACAATCGCTGAATTCGACGACGGGCGCGATGTCGCGCGCGGTGTCGGAGCTCGAGGCGCGCCTGCGCACCCGTCTGATGAATCGCTCGACGCGCCGCCTCGCGCTGACGTCGGCCGGCGAAAGCTATCTGCGGCGCTGCCGCCAGATCCTCGCCGACGTCGACCGCGCGGAAGAAGAGGCGAGCTGCGCGCACGAACGGCCGGCCGGCGTGCTGCGCATGCACAGCTTCGCGAGTGTCGGCCATCACTATGTATTGCCCGCGCTGACGCGCTATCACGCGCAGTTCCCGGGCGTGTCGATCGAACTGTCGCTGTCGCAGCGCATGCCCGACCTGTTCGACGGCACGAGCGACATGGCCGTCGTGACCGCGTCGTCGCTGCCCGATTCGGAACTCGTGTCGCATCTGCTCGGTTCGACGTTCAGCATTCTGTGCGCGTCGCCCGACTATGTGAAACGGCACGGCGTGCCGGCCCGTCCGCAGGATCTCGCCGCACATGCGTGCCTGACGCTGTGTACGCCCGCGTTCCCGACGCACGAATGGGTGCTCGAAGGGCCCGAAGGCGTCGAGCAGATCCACGTTGCCGGGCCGGTGCAGACCAATACGGCCGAATCGCTCGCACTCGCGATCCGCGACGGCATCGGGGTCGGCATGCTGCCGCTGTACTCGGCGATCGACGCACTGCGCGACGGCACGCTCGTGCGCGTGCTGCCCGCGCATATCCTGCAGAAGATGAACGTGTATGCGCTGTATCCGTCGCGCCGCTTCGTCGACGCGAAGGTGCGGACCTGGGTCGAGATGCTGCGCGCGCAGGTGCCGGGGATGATCGCGCGCGACGTCGAGATGCTGAACGCGATCGACCGCGAACCGCAGGCGGCCTGAGCGCCGGGTGCGCAGCGGGAGGTCGATACGTTGCGTGGGCCGGTGATCAGGCTTCTTCATGCAAACGCGACATGCGCGCCGCCCGCAGCACACGATTCATGCGGGCGGCGCGCTTCATCACGTCGTCACAGCGCGGGTTTCGCCGCCGTGCCCGATTCGGTTGCCGGCTCGCCGGCCGGGCCGTATGCGGCCTGCGCAGCCTTCCGTTGCGCGAGACGCTTCGCCTGCAGTCGTTCCTGTGCCGCCATGATGTCTTCCGGATAGTTGCCGGCTTCACCGCGCGCGGGGTTGTAGCCGACCGACTCGAGATCGACCAGTTCCTGCAGCACCTGCGCGCGCGTAACGGGCGACTTCGCCGACTGGGCGAACGACAGGGCCGGCGCGGCAAGCAGGACGGCAGCGGCGGCGGTAACGACGAGCGATTTCACGAGGTTCTCCTGGGTGAGGGGTAGACGTTCGGTTCGACGCGCGATGCGCGCCCCGGACCTTCGATACGAGTCTACGCAGCGCTTGTGCGCGCAAAAACCCCGATTCCAGGCAGGCTGCCTTCCAGACGAAACAACATTGGGGCGCGTCGCCCGCAGCGAACGAACCCGCGTGCGAACGCGGGTTCGTTGCCGGCGGGCGACGTTGCGTCACACCGGTCAGAACCGCGTGCGCATGCCGATCGCGCCGACGATCTGGTTCGGCGTGCTCGACGCGCCGCCCGAACCGTTGATGAACGCCTGGTAGCCGCGTCCCGACGCATGCTGGTACATCGCTTCCGCATACAGGTCGGTGCGGCGCGACAGCTTGTACACGGCCTGCAGGTCGACCTGGTGCCACTTCGGATCGGTACCGTGCTTGCTGTCCGGGTTCGACACGCTGGCGTCCGTGTACACGTAAGCCGCACCGAGGCTGACCGCCGGCGTCACCGCATAACGCACGTTCACGTCGTAGTTGTTGAACGCGACCTGGCCGCTGGAGCCGAACGAGCCAGTGTTGTCGTACTGCGAGCGTGTATAGACGAAGCCGACGGTCGCCGGGCCGAACACGTAGCTGACGCCGCCGCCGTACGAGCGCATGCGGTCCGAGCCGATCGACCAGCCGCCCTGGTTCACGCTCTTCGCCTCGGCAGAATCGGTCGCGCCGGGGCTGGCGCTCGTCGAGCCCTTCGTGCCGTTCATCTGCAGGTACGCGCCGGCCAGCTTCAACGGGCCGTTCGTGTAGCTCGCCGCGACGCTGTACGCGCGGTTCGCGCTGAAGTTCGTCGAGTTGGAGAACGCGTACATCGCGCCGACCTTGAAGCCCGCGACCGTATCGCTCGTGTACTTGACCGCGTTGTTGATACGCAGCGAGTGGTTCAGGTTGTCGTTGTCGAACGGATGCGCGAAGCCCGCATCGCCGAAGTCGCCGGCCGTCGCGGACAGCGGCGCGACGAAGTCGACCATCGTGTCGTACTGGCGGCCGAGCGTCAGCGTGCCGTAGCCGTTACCGCTCAGGCCGACATACGCGTGGCGGCCGAACAGCTTGCCGTCCTGGCCGAGCGCGCCGTTGTTCGCGTTGAAGCCGTTCTCCAGCACGAACAGCGCCTTCACGCCGCCGCCGAGATCCTCGGTGCCGCGCAGGCCGAAGCGGCTGCCGTTGATCGTGCCGGTGGTCAGGCGCCACAGCGATGCGCCGCCGGCGTTGTTGGTATAGGCGATGCCGGCGTCGATCAGGCCGTACAGCGTGACCGAGCTTTGCGCGTGGGCGAGCGGGGCGAACAGCGCGGCCGCGCAAGCGCCGGCGATGAGGGTTTTTTTCATGGTGAAGCTCCTGCGTGTGGGACTGGAAACGAAAGTTCGGCGCAAGTATAGGAATGCACGGCGCGCGCAAGGCCGCCGGCGCGGCGAGCGCACCTTTCCGGATCCGGCAAAAGTCCTTCACAAAACTGACACGACGCGCCGAGCGCACCCGAGGCCGGCCGTTTTTGCGCGATGGCCTGCACGCGGCATTCGCCCGGCGCGACCTGGCTGTCGCGCCGTTGCAACATGCGCGGGACGCGGCACGGCGGTTGATCCGCACGGCCGACGCGCGGAGAATGAGCCGCTCGTGCCCACGACCGGAGACACACGATGCCCCAGCCCGACCGCCATCCGCCGATCAGCGCCGCCGTGTACTACCGCGATCCGGGCGTCGCGCTCGATTGGCTGCAGCACGCGTTCGGCTTCGCATGCGGCATCGTCGTCCGTACGCCCGAAGGCGAGGTCACGCATGCGGAGCTCACGCATCGCGGCGGCGTCGTGATGATCGGCGGACACTGGGCCGATTTCGTTGCGAGCCCTCAAGAGATCGGCGGCAGGAACACGCAAAGCGTGCACGTGCAGCTTGCCGACGGCCTCGACGCGCATTGCGAACACGCGCGGCAGGCCGGCGCGGAAATCCTGCAGGAACCGGCCGACCAGTTCTATGGCGACCGCACCTATCGCGCGCGCGATCCGGAACAGCACGTATGGACGTTCGGCCAGCACGTGCGCGACGTGACGCCCGAGCAGGCGGCCGCCGAAACCGGCCTGACGTTCGAAGGCTGGTCCTGATGCGCGGCGCGTGCGCGCATCGATGCTTTTCATCCATAGATTCGGCGTGAACCGGAGCGCATCGCTTATCCGGATCGACCGGGTTGATGCGGAACGCGGTTGCAAGTTGCTCGCGCTATATATTCATGAAATGCATGAGTCGATTCGAAAAATACGTTTGTCGCATGAGACGCGCGAGCCTACGATGCGGTCCTGATGACGGCGCGCGTGTTGCGCCGTCCTTTCGATCCCCGTTCGCCGACCTCATGCGCCTCGATCTCCCGTCCGCTCCCGCATCCGCTTCCCCGCCCGCCAGCCCGTTCGCGCGCGTGGCCGTCGTCACGATCCTGACCGGCGTCGGCGCGGGCTTCGGCGGCATGCTGATCGCGTTGCTGCTGCATGCGATCCAGCACGTTGCGTACGGTTACAGCATCGCGCACGTGATCGGCACCGAGAGCTTCCTCACCGGCGTGACCGGTGCCGATCCGCTGCGCCGGCTTGCGGTGCTGATCGTCTGTGGGATCGTCGCCGGCGGCGGCTGGTGGGCGCTTTACCGGTACGGCCGGCCGCTCGTCAGCATTCGCCGCGCGGTGCGTGCGGCCGATCCGCGGATGCCGTTCGTCAGCACGACGATCCACGCGCTGCTGCAGATCGTCACCGTCGCGCTCGGTTCGCCGCTCGGCCGCGAAGTCGCGCCGCGCGAGATCGGTTCGCTGCTCGCCGGGCAGCTCGCGCATCGCGCGGGGCTCACGCCCGGCGACTGCCGGCTGATGGTCGCGTGCGGCGCGGGCGCGGGCCTCGCGGCCGTCTACAACGTGCCGCTCGGCGGCGCGATCTTCGTGCTCGAAGTGCTGCTCGGCACGTTCGAACTGCGTGCGCTGATCGTCGCGGTCGTGACGTCGGCGATCGCGGCGGCCGTCGCGTGGATCGGCCTCGGCAACGAACACCAGTACACGGTGCCGCCGTTCGTACTGAGCGCGCCGCTCGTCGCATGGTCGATCGTCTGTGGGCCGCTGTTCGGCTTCGCCGCGTACGGCTTCGTGCGGCTCACGACCGGAGCGCGGGCGAACGCGCCGAAAGACGGGCGGCTGCCCGTGCTTGCGCTGGTCAATTTCGCGGTGATCGGCGTGCTTGCGATGCGGTTTCCGCAACTGCTCGGCAACGGCAAGGGGCCGGCGTCGCTCGGCTTCGACGGCACGCTGACGATCGGACTCGCGGCGACGCTGCTCGTGCTGAAGGTGCTGATCGAGGCGGGCAGCCTGCGGGCCGGCGCCGAGGGCGGGCTGCTGACGCCGGGCCTCGCGAACGGCGCGCTGCTCGGCGTCGTGCTCGGCGGGCTGTGGAGTCTCGTCTGGCCGGGCGCATCGATCGGCGGGTATGCGCTGATCGGCGCGACCGCGTTTCTCGCCGCGTCGATGCAGATGCCGATCACGGCGGTCGTGCTGCTGCTCGAATTCACGCGCGCGAATCACGACAGCCTCGTGCCGATGCTGCTTGCGGTGGCCGGAGCGCTTGTTGCGTACCGGTTTGCGCAAAGGCAGGCCGAGCGGCGGGCGAACGCGATTGCGATGGTGGGCGAACACTCGGCAGCGACGCGCTAACTCAGCAACGAGGCGCGCGAGACGTTGGGCGGCCGGTCGCTGACGCTCGACGCGCTGGTGGCGAAGTATCGCGCGCGCGATTACCGGAATCCGGTCGTCGAAGTGGAAGTGAAGGGCGTGAAATTCGACTTCCTGAAGTGCGCCGACCTGTATCACGGCAAGGAACTGGACGCCGCGGCGAAGAAACACGTCTTGAGCCCGAACAGCACCTATCGGACAGGGAACCCGCGGAAACCGCAGGAGTGATCGAACGCCGCTGCGCAATGCAGCGGCGTACCGTTTCCATATCGCGCTCCCTATTCAAGCGTCCTGATCGAATTGCTGATGCCGCGCGCACAGTCGATCACGGCCGGCGCGAGCTTGCGGCGCGCGTCGTCGAACGTCCAGCGGCTCGTCGGCGCGACCACATGCACGGCCGCGACGGGCTGCCCCTGGCTGCCGAGCACGGGCGCCGCGATCGACATGTCGCCGATGAACAGTTCTTCCTGATTGGTGGCGTAGCCTTCGTGCCGCGCGCTGTCGAGCAGCGCGACGAGTGCGTCGAGCGCCGTGACCGTGCGCGGCGTATGCGGCGTGCGTGCCATGCCGTCGAGCCGCGCGCGCGCATCGTCGGGCGGCAGCGCGCTCAGGAACGCGCGGCCGCTGCCGGTGCAGTACATCGGGATGCGGCTGCCGATCGGCATGTGGATCGGCACGAACTTCGTCGACACGAAACGCGCGACGTACACCATCTCGTCCTCGTCCGGTTCGGTGAGGTTGGTGGTTTCGCCGGTCAGGTTCGTGAGCTCGGACAGGAACGGATTCGCGACGTCGATCAGCGTATCGGCCGCGAGGTAGTTGAAGCCGATCCGCATCACGTGCGGCGTGAGCTGGTAACGCCGCGTGACCGGATGCTTGCGGATATAGCCGAGCTTCTCGAGCGTATAGACCATCCGCTGCGCCGAACTCTTCGTCATCCCCGCCGCGTCGGCCACTTCCGCAAGCGTCATCGTGCGCCGCTTCGCGCTGAACGCGCGCAGCACGTTCAGCCCTTTCTCCAGCGACTGGTTGAACAGCAGGTCGTTCGACTGATCGGGCAAAGTTTCCATGAGCAGGGGCTTGATCGATTCGATATCGAATCATATCGTATCGAATATCGATACCCAAAAATCTATTTGCGATATTTTTGATTCGTTTTAAGATCGGGTCATCGTCGCAACGTCGATCGGCGACTGGCGGCGCACCGGATTATTCGAGAAGGGGACACCATGGTTTCGTTCATCAAGCAGTTCGGCGCACTGGCCGCCGGTTTCGCCACCTGTATCGCAATCTCCGCGGCATCGGCGGGCGCCGTCGCGGCCGAGCCGACGCTGAAGGTCGGCGCGACGGCCACCGGCGTTCCGTTCACGTTTCTCGACGTCAAGAGCAATTCGATCCAGGGAATGATGGTCGACGCGATCACCGCGGCCGGGAAATCGGCCGGTTTTCGCGTCGACGTGCAGCAGACCGTGTTCTCGGCGCTCATTCCGTCGCTCACCACGCAGAAGATCGACATCATCTCGGCCGCGATGCTGAAGACGCCGGCGCGCCAGCAGGTCGTCGATTTCTCCGACACGGTCTATTCGTTTGGCGAAGGCCTGATCGTGAAGGCGGACGACCCGGGCCGCTATACGTCGATGGACGATTTCAAGGGGCAGGTGGTCGGCGCGCAGGTCGGCACGGCGTTCGTCGATGCGCTCAACAAGAAGGGCATCTTCAAGGAAGTCCGGACCTACGATTCGATCGCCGACATCATGCGCGACGTCGCGCTCGGGCGCATCAAGGCCGGCTTCGCCGACCAGCCGATCGTCGCGTACCAGATCGAGCACGGCGTCAACCGCCAGGTGCGGCTCGTGCCCGAATACCAGAGCGTCGTGAAGGGGCAGGTCTGCTTCATCGTGCGCAAGGGCGATACCGCGACGCTCGAGCAGCTCAACGGCGCGATCCGCAAGATGAAGGGCGACGGCACGCTGCAGCAGATCCTGCAGAAGTGGCACATGAGCTGAGCGCCGGCCCCCGGTTCCACGCCGGTATCGCCCGCGTCTCGCGGGCACCCGCTGCGGCGGCCCGCTCGGCTGTCGCATAGGAGACCTCATGTTTTTTCAGAATGCGATCGATTTCCTGCCGATCCTGTTGAAGGGGGCGGTGGTCACGATCGAGATCACGGCATGCGCGTTCGTGCTCAGCTCGGTGCTCGGGCTGGTCCTCGCGCTGCTGAAGGTGTCGCGCAACCGCGCCGTGTCGACGGCCGGCAGCACGATCGTCAACGTGATCCGCGGGCTTCCGATCATCGTGCAGCTGTTCTACATGTACTTCGTGCTGCCCGATCTCGGCGTGCAGCTGTCGGCGTTCCAGGCCGGCGTGCTCGGCCTGGGCATCGCGTACTCGGCCTACCAGGCGGAAAACTTCCGCGCCGGCATCGAGGCGATCGACCGCGGCCAGATCGAGGCCGCGCACGCGATCGGCATGCGCGGGCCGATGATCATGCGGCGCGTGGTGCTGCCGCAGGCGTTCCGTATCGCGCTGCCGCCGTACGGCAACACGCTCGTGATGCTGCTGAAGGATTCATCGGTCGCGTCGACGATCACGGTCGCGGAGATCACGCGGGCCGGCCAGTTGATCGCGTCGTCGACGTTCCAGAACATGAGCGTCTATACGCTCGTCGCGCTGCTGTATCTCGCGCTCGGCCTGCCGCTGATGTTCGGCGTGAACCGGCTCGGCAAGCGGCTCGCGCTGAGGAGAGGCACATGATCCGGATCGATTCGATACACAAGCGCTTCCAGCAGCACGCCGTGCTGAAGGGCGTGAGTCTCGACGTGCGGCAGGGCGAAGTCGTGTGCCTGATCGGGCCGTCCGGCTCGGGCAAATCGACCGTGCTGCGCTGTATCAACGGCTTCGAGACCTACGACGAAGGCTCGATCACGATCGACGGCGTGAAGGTCGATGCGCATTCGAAGCGTATCCACGAACTGCGGATGCGGGTTGGCATGGTGTTCCAGCGCTTCAATCTGTTCTCGCACCGCACGGCGCTCGAGAACGTGATGGAAGGCCCCGTGCACGTGCGGCGGATGCCGGCCGCGCAGGCGCGCGAGCAGGCCCGCGCGCTGCTCGACAAGGTTGGGCTCGCGCATCGGATGAATGCATACCCGTCCGAGCTGTCGGGCGGCCAGCAGCAGCGCGTCGCGATCGCACGCGCGCTGGCGATGGAGCCGCAGGCGATCCTGTTCGACGAGCCGACGTCGGCGCTCGACCCCGAACTCGTCGGCGAAGTGCTCGGCGTGATGCGCGGGCTCGCGCGCGACGGAATGACCATGGTGGTCGTCACGCACGAGATGGGGTTCGCGCGAGAGGTGGCCGATCGCGTGTGCTTCCTGCACGACGGCACCATCTGCGAAAGCGGGCCCGCGCGCGACGTGCTCATGCAGCCGACGCATCCCCGCACGCAGGAATTCCTGCGTCGCCTGCTGGCGTCGGACGGCGCCGCCAACCCGGATCGACCATGAGCGAAAGGAAATCGGCACCCGCATGGCCCGACTCACAGTGGCCGGATTCGCTGTGGGCGGCGACCGCCGCGCCGGCGCCTGACACCCCCGCGCTCGATGCGTCCGCGTCGTGCGACGTGGCGATCGTCGGCGCCGGCTTCACGGGTCTGTCGACCGCGCTCCACCTGGCCGAACGCGGCGCCAACGTGCGCGTGATCGACGGCGCGCAGCCGGGCTGGGGTGCGTCGGGCCGCAACGGCGGGCAAGTGATCCCCGGGCTGAAATACGATCCCGACGAACTGATCCGCCGGTTCGGCGACGAGGCCGGCGAGCAGCTTGCCGGCGTTGTCGGCGGCGCGGCCGACACGGTGTTCGACCTGATCGCGCGGCACGCGATCGATTGCGATGCGCGTCGCCACGGCTGGATCCAGCCGGCGCCGACTGTCGCGATGCTCGATACGGTCGCGCGCCGCGCGCAGCAGTGGGCCGCGCGCGGCGCGCCGGTCGAAGTACTCGGCCGCGACGACGTCGCGCGGCGGCTCGGCACGCACGCGTACGCGGGCGGCTGGATCGATCGCCGCGCAGGCAGCGTGCAGCCGCTCAGCTATACGCGTGGCCTCGTGCGCGCCGCGCAGGCGAGCGGGGCGGTCGTGCACGGGCTGACGCGCGCCGTCGGGCTGACGCGTGCCGACGGCCGCTGGCGGATCGCGACGGCCGGCGGCGCGACGCTGTCGGCGGATCGCGTCGTGATCGCGACCAACGGCTACACGGACGGGCTGTGGCCCGGCTTGCGCCAGTCGGTGATCGCCGCGAACAGTTTCATCGTCGCGACGCAGCCGCTCGCGCCGGATCTCGGTCGCGACATTCTCGCCGGCGGCGAGGTCGCATCGGATGCGCGGCGCCTGCTGCTGTATTTCCGCCGCGACTCGGCCGGCCGCCTGCTGATGGGCGGCCGCGGCCCGTTCGCGGAGCCGCGCGCGACGAGCGACTGGCGCCATCTCGAGCGCGCGACGACGCTGCTGTATCCGCAACTGAAGGGTGTCCGGTTCGAATACCGCTGGGCGGGGCGCGTCGCGATCACCGCGGATTTCATGCCGCACGTGCACGAGCCCGCGCCGGGCGTGACGATCGCGCTCGGCTACAACGGCCGCGGTATCGCGATGGCGACGACGCTCGGCAAGCATCTGGCCGCGCACCTGTCGGGGGATGCGCAACTGCCGCTGCCGTTCCGGGCCATGCCGATCCGGCCGATTCCGTTTCACGGGCTGCAGCGCTTCTACATCGCTGCCGGAGTGGCCTGGTATCGGCTGCTCGACAGCCTTTCCTGACGGGGCGCGGGCGCGGGTCGCCATCCATCGTCCGATCGGGCAGAATCGACACTCCCAGTTTCCGCCGACGGATGCCGCATGACCGACTCGATCGATTCCCCCGGCCGCCGCGCGTACGCGAGCTTCGCGCAACGCTATGCGGACATCGCGCCGACCAAGGCGCACAACGCGCTCTACGAGCGCCCGGCGACGATGGCGCTGCTCGGCGACGTCGACGGCCTGACGGTGCTCGACGCCGGCTGCGGGCCCGGCATCTGCAGCGAGCACCTCGCGCGCCACGGCGCGACCGTGCACGCATTCGACGTGACGCCGGAGATGGTTGCGCTTGCCCGCACGCGTTGCGCGGGTCTTGCGGTCGAGGTGACGGAAGGCGATCTGTCGGTGCCGCTTGACTGGCTGCCCGACGGCCGCTTCGACAAGGTGCTGTGTTCGCTGGCGTTCGATTACGTGTGCGACCTCGAAGCGCCACTGCGCGAATTCCGGCGCGTCGCGCGGCCGGGAGCGACGCTCGTGTTCTCGATGGCGCATCCGATGCGCGACTGGATGGACGAACGCACGCGCGGCGAGGGCACGTATTTCGACACGTCCCGGTTCGGCTTTCACTGGTCGGGCTTCGGCGAACCGAAGCCGTATGTCGAAGCCTGGCGGCGGCCGCTCGCCGACATCCTGAACGCGGTAGCCGACAGCGGCTGGCGGCTCGACCGGTTCGTCGAACCCAAGCCGCTGCCGGAGATGAAGGCCGCGTCCGAACGACTCCATGCGGAGCTGTCGCTGGCGCCGGCCTTCCTTTGCATCCGCGCGCGCCGCTGACGCAGCGCGGCGGTCAAGCGGCGCTCAATGTTTCACCGGCTCATCGTTCAGCGTTCCGAGAAACGCTTCGATATCCTTGATATCCTGCGCCGTCATCGCGGGTTTGTCGCCCGGCTTGCGATCGAACGGCGCATCGGTCACGTCGACGTTCGCGCGATACTTCGGCGGAATATCGTCGTACTCGTCGACCTTGCCGTCCGCGCCGCGCGAATAGAACTTCTGCGGCGAGATGCTGCGCTCGTTGTAGAACGCCATCACCTGGTCGAGCGTGTGGAACACGCCGTTGTGGAAGAACACATGGCGCGTCGCCGAGTTGCGCAGCGTCGGCGTGAGGAACATCCCGCAATACTGCGTCTGGTCCTTCAGGTCGTCGCGGAACGGTCCGCACACGCCGAGATCGTAGAACGCCGCGTTGCGGTTCTGCGCAAGTTGCTGGTTGCGCGGCGCGCCGAGCGCCTCGTACTGGTAGTCGGTAAACATCGGCGGCAGCCCGTCCTTGCCGGGCTTCGACAGGTGGCAGCCCGCGCAATTCGCCTTGTCCGGATCGTTGAACAGGCGCAGCCCGCGCAGCTCAGCCTGCGACAGGCGCGCGCGGCCTTCGAGCCAGCGGTCGTACTTGCTGTTGTACGGATGGAACGACGGATCCTCGACCTGATACCGCGCGATCGCGAACATCGCTTCCGACACCGCGAGCTGCGGGCTGTCGAACACACGCACCCCGAACAACTGCTCGAACTGCGCGCGGTGCGACGACTGCGCGAGCTTGTTTGCGACGTCGTCGATGCTCGCATTCGCCATCTCGACCGGATTCAGCAGCGGGCCGAACGCCTGCTGCTGCAGCGTATCGGCGCGGCCGTCCCAGAACATCCCGCCCTGCGGCACGAGCTGCGGCGCGGCCGACGTGCCGGCCACCTTCTGCGCCTTGACGACGCCGGCCGCCGCCGCGGCCTGCTGCGCGACACTCGGCGCGGCGTCGTTTTCACCGGCATCGGGGCCGATGCTGAAGTTCGGCTGGCGGTACAGATACATCAGCGACGGCGGCGGGCGATACCCGTGCTGCGTCATCGCGAGGCCGCCCGGCTGCACGTCGAGCGCGTTCGGCGGGCCGTACGCATGATCGGGGCTGTGGCACGACGCGCACGACTGCTTGCCCGACGCGGACAGCGACGGATCGACGAACAGCGCCCGCCCGAGTTGCGCGACCGCCGACAGCGGCTGCGCGGCGGGCCGCTGCAGCGCGACCGGATGCGGATTCGCGCCCGTCCAGTCGGCGACGACGGTGCCGATCGCCGCGGGCACCCGCGCGGGGAACGCGATCGCGAACACGCCATAGCCGAGCACGGCCGCGCCGAGCACGAACGCCGCACGGCGCAGCAGGCGGGAGGGGGAACGCGGCGCGGGGGGGCTGGAGGCGTCGGGAGACGGGAACGCGGGGCGAGCTGTCATGCTGTCGGTCGGAAATCGGGCGCCGCGCGAAGCGGCGCGTTAAATGGAAACGGCCGGCGCGTGATGCGCCGGCCTGCGGTCAACGGAAGCCGATCAGATCGACGGTGCCGCGCTCAATGCCGTACCGAGCGTCGGGTCGAGGTACAGCGGCGTCGTGTTCGGCTTCGACGTGAAGTCGAACAACCCGCGCAGGTCGCCCGCCGTCGCATCGAACGAGCCGCCGCCGATGCGCTGGCCGCCGAGCCAGTTGTCCTCGATGAAGCGCACGACCGATGCCTGGTCGATCATCGTGTGGTCGACGTAGTTCTGCTTCGCATACGGCGAGATCACGATCAGCGGAATGCGCACGCCCGGACCGCAGCGGCCGTTCACGGTGCCGCCGTTCACGCCCGTGGTGCCGCCCGTGCCGCACTTGCCGTTGCCGTTGACCTGGTCGACGGCGTCGGACGACGAACGGGTCGGCGCCGTGTACACGTGGTCGTACCAGCCGTCGGAGTCGTCATAGGTGACGATCACGGCCGTGTTCTGCCAGTCCGGCTGCTGCTGCAGGAAGTTGACGACCTTCGTCACGAACGCCTGCTCGTCGAGCGGATCCGAGTAGCCCGCGTGCGCATCCTGCGCGGCCGGCGCCTTGAGGAAGCTGACCGACGGGAAGTTGCCGGCCTTCACGGCCGCGAAGAAGTCGTCGCTGTCGTACTGGTGGTTCGCCGGCTCGGCCGTCTTGCCGTCGGCCTGGACGCTCGAACCGATCGCCGCGACGCTGCTCGGCCTCGTGTGCTGCGGGTTCGCGGTCGATGCGTAGTACTGGAACCA
>Ga0207695_10002519_pt1 | contig 26912 bp, 24 predicted proteins | sample KBSC54metaG_FD_184354 | JGI IMG/M metagenome (GOLD analysis project Ga0207695, IMG submission 184354) | Corn rhizosphere microbial communities from Kellogg Biological Station, Michigan, USA - KBS C5-4 metaG (SPAdes) (version 2) | ecosystem: Host-associated > Plants > Roots > Rhizosphere > Soil...
CAGGTCGCCATCCGCCAGTTGGCGCACTATGGATGGCTTAGGCATAAAACCCAGGCATTGATCGGCCAGCAGGAAATTTTTTAAGGCTTCGGTACCACCGAGTCTGATCTTCACTGAAAGATCGGCAGGTTTGATATGGTGATCCGACAAAGCTTTCAATAAAGCATTCAGCGTTCCCGAACCACGTTCGCGTAAAGCGATTGGCGTTTTTAAAAGCTGCTTTAAGGTTAGCGATTTACCTGCCAGCGGACTTTTGGATGAACAAACCGGGATCACCTCATCGCTCATGAACGGATTGTAAGAAACTGTGGTGAGTTTGTTATCAACCTCGATGATGCCGATATCTACTTCGTGGGTCAGCAAGGCGTTCAGGATATATTCCGAATTGCGGTTCACCAGTTGTATACCCACGTTGGCATACTCGCGCTGAAAACCTGAAAGAATGGAAGGCAAAATATATAAGGCGATAGTCGTGCTGGCGCCTAGCCGCAAATGCCCGGCTGCCTGCGATACATTGCTCAGAATGGACAGATCATATTCTATTTTTCGCTCGATCTCGGTAGCCTGTAGCAGATTTTCATACAAACGCTTTCCAGCCTCGGTTAACAAAATACTGTTGCCCTTGCGCTCGAACAAAGGCACTTTGTACTGATCTTCCAAAGCCTTGATGTGCTTACTGATGGCGGGCTGCGTAACAAATAAAACTTGCGCCGCCTTTGAGAAACTCAAATTGGCAGCCACTTCCATGAATACGCGGTGGGCGAAAGAGATCATGGGGCTAAGTTAGTTGATTGAGTTGATTATGGGAATAATTGAATGGGTTGATCGTTAGCGCGTTCTAACGACCGGATCCTAATATCTACGTCAATGCTAGTATCGCCTTGCTTTTCATTCCAATAATCGATCTTGCTAAATGACTTAAGCAGGTCAGCCTCGATCTGTTGAGATGTTTGAGCGAATAGAGGAAATGACTTAGAACAGAGTAAAAAAGCAAGGCAAAAGTTCAGGTACTTCATAAAATAAAAATAGGGATAATCTTCCGACTATCCCTATTATGGTTGATTGAGTAAGTACTCTAATTATGCTTCTACTGCGTTCCCGATCAGGTGATTCGCCATTAAATATTCAGCAATCTGTACAGCATTAGTAGCAGCGCCTTTGCGCAGGTTGTCTGACACGATCCAGCAGTTCAGCGTATTCGGGTTACTTTCGTCGCGACGGATACGGCCTACAAATACTTCGTCCTTTTCGTGTGCGTCAAGCGGCATTGGGTATTTCAGGTTGGCTACATCGTCAACCACAACCACACCCGGAGCTTTTGACAACAGGTCACGTACTTCGTCCAGGTCAAAATCGTTTTCAAACTCGATGTTCACCGACTCTGAGTGGCCGCCGATAACCGGGATACGGACAGTAGTAGCCGTAACACGGATGCTGTCGTCGCCCATGATCTTGCGAGTCTCTTTGATCATCTTCATTTCCTCTTTGGTGTAACCGTTGTCGGTAAATACATCGATATGAGGGATCACATTCAGATCGATAGGGTAAGTGTATGCCCTTGGGCCGTCGGTAATACCTTTACGCTCGTTGAATAACTGGTCTACAGCTTTCACGCCTGTACCGGTTACCGACTGGTAGGTAGAAACCACCACTCTTTTGATCTTATATTTATCATGCAACGGCTTTAGCGCAACCACCATTTGTATGGTTGAGCAGTTAGGGTTAGCAATGATCTTATCTTCTGCTGTCAATACGTTAGCATTCACTTCAGGCACTACCAGTTTCTTGGTAGGATCCATGCGCCATGCTGACGAATTATCTACAACGGTTGTGCCCGCTTCGGCAAACAAAGGTGCCTGGGCCAATGAAGTGCTCCCGCCGGCTGAAAATAAAGCCAGGTCGGGTTTCTGTTTTATCGCATCCTCAACAGAAACCACCTTATATTGCTTACCCTTGAATGTTACTTCTTTGCCAACACTCTTTTCTGAAGCTACGGGGATTAATTCTGTTACCGGGAAGTTGCGTTCTTCTAGAACCTGCAACATTTTAGTGCCCACCAATCCTGTGGCACCTACTACTGCGACTTTCATTGTTTTTTAAATTATTTATTAATAAATGAACCCCAAATATCTGAATTTTTTAGCTTTTATCAGAGACTTTTTATTTCGAATTATCTGAATCTTAATTTATTGAGACATCAACATATCAATTTTTCATTAATTGTAAAAACGATATGGTTTATTTCAAAATCTTTAAATTTCTGAATCCTGTCAATTCCGGTTCAGGTAAAAAAATCTACCTTTGCGCATCAATAATTAACTCCATGAGCGAAAAGATTTTAGTGATCGGCGCTAATGGCCAGATTGGCACTGAACTGGTCACCGCATTGCGCGATAAATATGGCGCCGAACAGGTAATCGCGTCCGATATTAACAGTCCTACCTATGCTATCCGTCACAGCGGTCCGTTCGAATTTGTGAACGTGCTGGATAAGGACAATCTGCATCACCTATTTACCAAGCATCAGCCTACACAGGTCTATTTGCTAGCGGCTATTTTATCGGCCGTAGGCGAACAAAAACCCAAAATGGCCTGGGACCTGAACATGACCGGCCTGATCCAAATATTGGATTATGCGGTGGACTTTGGAGTAAAAAAAGTCTTTTGGCCAAGCTCTATCGCCGTTTTCGGGCCACATTCGCCGCAGGAACATACTCCGCAATATTGCGTGATGGATCCGAACACGGTTTATGGCTTCAGCAAACTGGCAGGCGAGCGCTGGTGTGAATATTATTACAATAAGCATGGATTAGATGTTCGCAGCCTGCGTTATCCGGGATTGATCGGCTGGCGGGCAAACCCGGGCGGTGGTACTACTGATTATGCTGTACACATTTTCCACGAAGCATTAAAAAAAGGCAGCTACCAAAGCTTTTTATCAGCCAATACCGCTTTGCCGATGATGTATATGGATGACGCCATCCGTGCTACCATTTCGCTAATGGATGCGCCTGCCGAGCAATTGACTATCCGCTCATCATATAACCTTGCCGGCATTAGCTTTACGCCGACCCAACTGGCTGAGGAGATTAAAAAGTTTATTCCCGGTTTTGAGATTAGCTACGCGGAAAGCGATCCGCGACAAGCAATTGCTGATAGCTGGCCAAAATCGATAGACGACAATTATGCGCAAAAAGACTGGGGCTGGAAGCTGGAGTATGATCTGAAGGGGATGACGGAAGATATGCTGAAGAATTTGAAAAGCGTTATATTAGCTTAAAGACCAAAGCAAAAAGCTAAACAAATCTTATATTTACGCCCTGGAAATTGACATGGCGATGAACCATGATCTATAAACCATGAACTATAATTAAAATGGGAAGAGCATTTGAATTCCGCAAAGAAAGAAAGCTAAAACGCTGGTCGAAAATGGCGGTGCAGTTTACACGCCTTGGTAAGGAAATTGTAATGGCCGTTAAAGCCGGGGGCGGCGACCCAAATACCAACTCACGCTTGCGTACTGCCGTGCAAAATGCCAAAGCGGTAAACATGCCCAAGGACCGTGTGGAGGCTGCTATAAAAAGAGCTACCAGTCGCGACGAAAAGGATTACGAAGAAATTGTGTATGAAGGATATGCGCCGCATGGCGTAGCTATTCTTGTAGAAACAGCTACAGATAATATTAACCGTACTGTTGCTAATGTTCGCAGCTACTTTACTAAGGTAGGCGGAACATTGGGTAAAACAGGATCATTGGATTTTATATTCACCCGCAAATCGGTGTTTACTTTTGTTCCCGGAGATCGCGACCTAGAAGAGTTAGAATTCGAATTAATCGACGCAGGTTTGGAAGAATTGTTTGTTGAAGCAGACGAGGAAGGAAACGATATTGCCGTTATCCACACCGCTTTTGAAGACTTCGGCAAAATGCAGAAAACTTTGGAAGGACTTGGCATTGAAACAAAATCGGCCAAACTGGAGCGCATCCCGCAATCATTCCACGAGGTAAACGAGGAGCAGGTTGCCGACGTTATGAAACTGATAGATAAACTGGAAGAGGACGACGATGTTCAGGCGGTTTATCATAATATGCAGGAGTAGTGATTAGTTAACCGGAGATCAGTTAACCAGGAACTAGTTTTTTTGAGTTTAGGATTTAGAGTTTAGGATTTGCCCATGCCCCTTTTTACATCACGCCGGCAGGAAAAGAAAGTTAAAGTAACCTTTAGCAATGGCTTGCTTTTTGTTGAAAAAGAAGATGGCAAGTCGGAGGTGTTTCCGCTGGAATTTTTTCCGAAGCTGATGAATGCAAGTGATGAGCAGCGTGCAGATTGGGCGCTGACAGACAAGGGGATTCATTTTAATCAGTTGGATATCGACGTAGATTTGATTTGAAGATTGGCCAATTTGAAGATTTGAAAATTATTCGAATCTCGAATTTGTGGGCATCTTCAAATTTTCAAATTATCTAATTTTCAAATTAACACAATGACGTTCGAAGAATTTTTTAAGAAGAAAAAGATCAGCCTGGCTGCTCTTGAACAGGGCGAGCCTGCTCTTTTTTCGGAATTTAAAATTCATTTCGAAAAGATGGGCGAGAAAAGCTTCGACCATACCAAAAAATACTGGTTCAATAAGTTAAGACGGCGTTTCCCTGCTCCGCCAGAACCAAAGGTGGAGAAAGTAGTAATTGAAAACACCCTAGCTGAACAAACTATCACTGAAACTTTGGGTGAAAAACCGGCGGAACCAACTCCTAAAGTAGGTTTTACACCGAGATTCAAGGCAGCCACAACCAAACCGGCAGAAACACCTGCAGCAGCACCCAAACCGGAGGCAGAAAAGCCTGACGAAAGGGAAAAGCCGACTGCGGCACCAGTTGGGTTTAAACCACGCTTTAAAGCAGGCGTTACCAAACCAGCCGAGCCTGCTCAGAGTACCGAATCTGCACCTGAACCCAAAAAGCCTATAGAAAATGAAAAGCCGGCATCCTCACCAGTTGGATTTAAGCCGAGATTCAAGGCAGGGGTTACCAAGCCTGCAGAGGCCACTGCGAATACTGAATCTACGTCGGAACCCGAAAAGCCAGAAGAAAAAGAAAAACCAGCTTCGGCATCTGTTGGGTTTAAGCCGAGATTTAAGGCAGGGGTTACAAAGTCTGCTAATCCATCTCCTGAACATAGAGACGACCCGAAAGGGGAAGAATAAAACATACAGTCATGCTGAACTTGTTTCAGCCCCCCACCTACTAAGTATTCGGCATGGCGGCGATCGGTCCTATGGGTTCCCGAAACAAGTTCGGGATGACTTATTTTCCTTAGGGCTCTACTTCTTATGCGCAAACAACCACGGAATTAACTGCGGTTCTTTAAAAGCGTCATCCCAGCTGTTATGATCGTCATTAGGGTAAACGGTAAATTTCGGGTCGCCACCTTCGGCTTTGATGGCTGCGACCATGATCTGTGAATGATCGAAAGGCACAACACTATCTTTCTGTCCGTGGAATATCCACATCGGAACCTTCTTTGCGTAGATCTTAGCATTCAATGTATTATCACCGCCGCAAATTGAGAACGCAGCTGCAAACCATTCGGGCTTGCGGCGAAGTAGTTCAAACGTACCCATGCCACCCATTGACAGGCCGCCTACGTACACGCGATGCTTGTCAACAAACGGTTTATCCAGCCATTGATCGATCAATCCCAATAAACCTGTCATCGCAGTAGTTGGATTGCCACCTTCAATAAAGTTCCAGGTTATTTTTCCTGAGGCATCGTGGCCAATTTTCACATTGCTCCAAAAGCTATTTGCCGGGCATTGTGGAAATATCACTATCGCCGGATACTTTGCGCGAATAGTATCGTTCAGAAATAGTTGCGTACCATACTTCAGTTGCGCTTCGTTATTGTTACCACGCTCACCGGCGCCATGTAGCACAATGATCATCGCATATTTTTTGGCAGGATTGAAATTTTGAGGGAAGATAAAGCGATACGGAATAGTATCGCCCTTATTTATGTAAGAGCCACGATCAAATCTTGAAGCTTCTTGTGATTGGGCAAAAACAGGAAATGCCAGGCAAATGCCCAGCATTCCGGTTAAAAATATTTTTATGGCTTTCATTACGTTCAAATAATTTCAATAGGTTATCTGGCGTAATTAACGAATTTTTAATCAATTCCTTGCAAAATCGGAATTTTGAAGCCAATTTTCTTCAGTCCATGCCGCACTTCAGGGCAGCTAATGAATAATTTTCCATAACAAACCGTTTTGGTAATTTGCAAAGGGTAAAAGAGAAAGAGACGCAATGCATTGCGTGTCTACGTTATTCTGCTGATATCTTAATACCCTTTTTAATATTTACCGGCTGAGGCACTTTCACATAGTAACCAGTACCATCATATACCCTTTTTCTTGGGTGCGATTTACAGTCGTCGCTGCAGCAGCCATCCATTGCAGTGCCGCATTCGTCGCATTGGGTAAAATGCTCGTTGCACTCAGGGTTGGCACAGTTGATCATTTTATCGGTTTGCTTGCCACAATTAAAGCAGGTTGATATCACAACAGGATTAACTGAATTGACATCAACCGCCAGGCGATTATCGAATACATAGCACTTGCCTTCAAAATCTTCGCCACCGGCTTCTTTACCATATTTAATAATACCTCCGTGCAATTGATACACCTCGGTAAAGCCTTCGTGCAGTAGCAGTGCTGATGCCTTTTCGCATTTGATGCCACCTGTGCAATAGGTCAATATCTTCTTGTCCTTATACTGTGCAAGCTCATTAATTTTTGACGGGAAATCTCTGAAGTTATCAATATCCAGCGTAACGGCATTCTTGAATTTACCCAATGAGTGCTCATAGTTGGAGCGCACATCCAGTATTACCACATCATCCCTGTCTTTCATTTCCAGGAAATCCTTAGGTTCGAGGTGTCTACCGGTTTTTTTATTGGGGTTGATAATATGCGGATCGCGCAAGCCTGAATGCACAATCTCTGATTTATAGCGTACATGCATTTTTACAAACGACGGTTCATCAACCTCATCAATTTTAAATTCTGTAGCTGCAAAGCGCGAATCGGCGTGAAGGGTATCCATATAGGTTTTGCAGGCTTCAACTGTGCCCGAAATTGTACCGTTAAGGCCTTCATTGGCTACGATAATACGCCCAACCAAACCTAATGATTTACAAAATTTCAGATGATCGGCAGCATATTGCTCCGCATCTTCTATTGCCGAATAGCAATAATAGAGTAGTGTGTTATACTTTGTCATAAACATCGATACTGCTGCAAACAGCGTTAAATGAGCCGCAAATGTACAATTTTTAGCAATATTCTAAAAACAGAGCCGTTTTGTTGTTTAAATGATGTTTATAATTAATTACTGCACAACAAATTATTTAATGGATAAAAATTTTGCTTTTAAAACAACTTTTCTATCTTTGCAGCACCCTAATTAATTCTTTATACCTGAAATCCCTTGCCCGATGGCAGGGGATTTCTACTTTACACATTGAATATCAGACACTTACTTCAATACTACTTGATACCATAGAATATCCTGAACCCTTGTAAAGTTTTGTGATTGCCTTCAAAAACAAATCCATAATCAACACGGAATATCAATCGTTGTATACCGAAATAAAATTCCGAATAGTTGTGGTTATTGTTTTCGTTCAGGTAATTCACGCCGATGATCTCGTCCAGCTTTAACCTTCTCAAACCAGGAATGTTGTTAAACAGATAGCCGGTAAAATTATGTTCAAAATGCGCTTCAACAAATCCTTGGTTGGCGCTATACGTATAAAATGGCAGGAAATGGAAGCTTCCGGGCGTTGGGTCAAAGGTAGTACCCTGGTTACCCTGAAAATGATTATAATCCATAAAATACAATTTATTACGGTTGAAAAAATCACCCGCGGCAAACTTGTACGATGAAAAACCTGCCAGACCTGTATTCAGATGTTCCTGGTATACTTCAACAGACGCAAAATCATAATCCACATCAGATCCTAAAACGCCATTTATGCCCTTTCTGTAATTCACTCTAATTTGAGGATAAGCAGATGGTTCAAAAACCCGGCCTGTTGGCCTTGTGTCGTATTGCTGATCAAAGGTAAGAGTGAGTGATGTACTCAGCGTGAGCGCCTGGTTTTGCGGGAAAAGCACCGAGCGATCGGTTGCAGCACTATCCGGGGCTAATGGATTATTCGATGTAAACCGCCTGCCCTTGTATGTTGTTACGGCATAGTAAGAATTATTGTACAACTGAGTTCGGTTAGCGTAAGATAGATCGGCCTTTAGTAATATACCATTAGCAATATCACGTTGATAACCTATTTCGCCGTATTCCGAGCGATAGAATTTCACAAAGTTCTGCTCACTCAGCAGCGTACTCAGTGTATTAAAGTAAAGTGAGCGCGTGCCCACATTACTGAGATCGAGTATGGCGCTACCACCGCCAAAAATGATCTTCTCCTTGTTATTGGGATCAAAATCGTATTCGCCTTTCAGTTCAGCGTTAAATTGCTTGCTTGAATAGCCATACCTTAAATCGGGCGTAAGTCTGTAGTTTCTTAATTGATCAAGGTAATGCACGTAAGTCCCTTTTAGATTAATCCCTGCTCCTTCTACCGTATTGTAAAACACGGTCTGAATAAATGGATCTAAATAGACAGAGTCCCTATTATTATAGCCGGCTTTGTAACCAAAAGGGATATAAGGCAAAGTCAAAAAAGCATTTTTTCTTCGCTGATCGGGTGCGTATTTTGCTATTGCCTTGTCCAGCTCAGCTTTAAATTCCTTTTTTGTATAATCTCTTTCCTCCTGTCTCGTCAAGGGTACAGGCCGTACACCGTTCCAATAGGCAGTATCCCGGCTATTTTCAATAGTGTCCATACGCATCCGTTCGCCATTAAAATAATGATCCGGAAAGTCTGGATTTAGGTTATAGCGGCTGTAAATATTCAGGAAATAGCCCTCAAATTTAAAACCGAGTACACTACCCTTAAAGCTATATTGCGCCGCCAATGGCATCCACACACTATCGGTGATGGGCGCATATTCCTGGCTTATACGGATGGTATCTACAAGGTTAATGCCGTTATCCTTTTTGGTCAGCATCAGATCGGCGCTGTACAGGCGCCAGTCGCCATCTACTATATAGATGAATCCGTTAAAAACAGGATCAAAAGTATGCTTTGGAACTACCTTAATTTTATGCACAGCAACGCCATTTTCTATTTTGGTACCGATCAGCTCATACTTGTAATAGTGCGGTGCGTTGGATGCAATGGGTGATATAAAACCATGACTGCTCAGGCCCTGCACGAAAAAAATGTTTTTATAGAAATTCACCGCCAAGTCGGATGCCTTGTTGTAACTGAAGGCTGTGTTTCGGCCAAATGATTTGGAAGCGATCATCTCTTCTTTTACCTTATTTGGCATCTGAAAATTGTAGTTGGACAAGGATTCCGACTGGTATAATATGCCTTTGCCGCTGCTGTCCACACTCAGGGCATCGACTACGTTCGGGCTCATCAGCGATTTAGGAATCCGGTCAAGCTTCTGGACTCCTTTTACATAAGCCAGGCATGAGTATTTTTTAACCTGGTTCAGGAAATATTCACGTTTATTGATCACCCTTCGCATTATACCCATTACAGAGTCGCTGCTGAATTTTTGCAGAGTATAATTCTCGTTGGTCAGCTGCACATTATGCTGAATGCTCTGATCGACAATAATGATTTTTTCGATTACCTCCTTATAACCAACAAAGCGATATACTACATTATAAGTACCAGGACCGAGTTTAAGCTGATATTTTCCCTCTTCGTTGGCAACTGTGCCATAAGTAGAATTCTTGATATAGACGACAGCATAAGAAATTGTCCGATTGGCCTGGTCGCTAACCCTGCCATGCAATAAATAGGTTTGACCCTGTACCGTTAGATTAACAATTATGGTAAAAAGAAGCAGCAGGTATTTCCTCATTATTTTTAATAAAACCCTATATAGAACAGCGGCATTGAAAAAAGTTTGTCAAAATAGGCATTTAAGACCTATTTCATTTGCCCGATTCACACTTATTCATACAAAAAAAGAGTTCACAATGGAACTCTTTTTCTTTCATAGGTAGACGACAATTCATGCAAATCAGGCCGCTTGACTGGCTTGAAGTTGTTTTTGTCCTGAACGGGTGGCTTTAAAATTTCCAAGATCGTTCAGTAAAAGCTTTTTTAGTTCTATATCCAGCGCTTTTAAAATTACGGTGGTTTTATTTAAGTTCTTCATAGGTGATATTTTGATTCGTTGGCAGAGTAAATACCAATTTTATGCCAAGGCCTAAAAAAAATGTAAAATCGATTAGCAAAGCAGTTTTTAATTGATTCGGGATTTTCGCCAAAGTATAAACCGATATACAACTGTCTATTTTTGTATACAAAAATAGACAGTTGAGTTGCGGAAATCTATCAGAAAGGCGATAAGCGGACTCGTGGAAAAAAATGGAAAGTATATAAAAAAAAGAATCTCTTGCCGCCCCCACGTCAAGAGATCTTAGTTAGATAATTGCTGTTAATGAAATAACAAATATAACAACTTATACGCCATCCGGACTCAAAAGGTTACGAAAATAACTTCAAATAACACATTTTTTTATTCTCATTTTCAATTACTTACGTTTTATTACTAAAAATATAGTAGAATAAAAAAGGGATACCCCATCGGATATCCCCTGAAATTTAATTTAACCTCTTCCGGATGTGGAAAAGAACTTTAACCCCTATTGTTGAGTTTCGGATTGCCGATCGCCGTTGTTATCGTTATCCTGATTATTGGCAGTACCTGAGCCATCAATGCTTACAATCTTATAAACCTTCTTGCCATTGGCATCTTTAACCTGCTGATAATAGATACCATCTTCAGATACGTAATAAGTTGTGCCTGATAGTTTCACTTTGCGGCAGTCCGGAGGCAGCTTATTTACCATATCACCTACATGCGGCATAACCGAACCGACACCCGAAGCGTTAGTATTCAGCTGACCGTCCTTGCCTACCACTTCGTAAACTACCGTTCCATCATCTTTGGTAATGGCCTGGTAGTATACGCCGTTCTTTTCGTAATACTGCTGACCATCTATCACGATAGATTGTGCACCATTTGGCAAAGCATTTATTGCCGCACCAATCGGAGGTTCAACAACCGTATATTGATCATTATTATAATTGTAGAAGAAGCCATCGCTGTAAAAATATGGGTAACCACCCCAGTAGAATGAATAATATCCGTAGGGAAGGAAACCAAAGCTTAAGCCCAACCATGGATAGTACAAACTTCCGTAAAACCCGCCATTATAAAAGTACCCACCATGATACCCCCAACTATAAGGGCGGCCATAGTAACCACCATGACCATAATAGCCACCGCCAACTGCACCGGGTACATAGCCACGATGTCCATTTACACCTATTACAGCGTTATTCCTGACAATGCCATTGCGTGTTGCAAAACCGCCTCTTGATGTAACCATACCGCGTGAACCGGCAACACTGCCACTACGCGGCGCAAAGCCACCGCTGCGCGGAGCGGAAATACCTACGGACGAGCGGCCGGCGCTGGAAAATCCACCGTTGGAACGGCCTGCGGAGAAACCGCCGCCGCCGGAGAAACCGCCACCACCACCCGAGTGACCGCCACCACCTCCGCCACTGCCACCTCTATGCTGGGCAGCGGCTGTTAAAGCCATAAACAAACACATTACTGCGCTCAAGCCGGTAAGTGTTAAATATTTGAATATCCTTTTCATGATCTTATAAAATTGATATGATAATTATTTAGGTATTTACAATATAACGTATATGTATTTCAATAGTATCAATTGAATTGTAAAAATTATGCGTGATATAGATTCACGGCAAAACGTCCTGTCAAATACGTAGCGTGCAATAGCTTAGGTAGGCACATTGCTGGTGAGGTTTTGTAACCCCTGCCATAAATGACGTCAGCTGTTTTGATAATGCACCGCCTGCAATTATAAATACGAAAATAACACCGATTTGTAACAGCTTACTGAATATTCTGTGTTTATTTTCTATAGTTGATTTGTACGCGCGATGTATCAATACTAAAGCATTCGCGCCGGCGTTTTTTTCCTCATGTAAAGACTTTACCGTAAGTTGGGATTTTGCCTGTATGTAGTTGCTGATTGTTCTTAACGGGCTGGACTTAGGTAGGTAAGTAACCGCAATAAAAAGATAAAGAGTCGTCAATAACACAACGAGGCATTTTTTTACGATAGCTTTCCTGGCTTTCATCACCCTTTTTTGTAGCTATACTAAATATACGCAAAATTACTCAGTTGGACATGCAGAAATAAAAAAGGTTTAAAATACCTACGAATAAGTACGTATTTTTTAAAAAACTATAACATATAAATTTTGTTATTTAACTTTATGTTACTGATCCAAGACTTGATAGAGCATTGCCTCCTTTTTGCCGATTTCTGAGCCCTCTCTCACTACTTATTTGTCGCAAAAGGAAGCCAGAAAACACCTCGCGTATTTTCCGGCTCAATTAACTCATTAACTGTCTTGTCATTAACTCCTGATTAATAAAACAATCCAATTTGTTCGAATTGGCAAAGTTGCGCCTTGGATTTTAATTATAGATGTAATTTTATAGATACATTTAATTAAAACGACGAATACGTCATGTTCTACGAAAACATTTGGTTAAAAATAAAAAACTACCGTACGTTTGGCCCCCCGTACTACAATAATTAACTATCTAACTAATTCATTTTTACTCATGAAAAAATCTCTACTTCTGATTTTGTGCTTTTTGCTGGCTTCGGCTCGGCTATTTGCGCAAACTCACACCGTAACCGGGAAAGTTACGGGAAAAGATGACGGTTTGCCGATACCCGGCGTGTCCGTAACGGTAAGCGGTACCAACACTGGTACTCAAACTAAAGTTGATGGAACTTATTCACTTCAGGCAGCCGATGGTACAAAGCTAACGTTTAGTTTCATCGGATATGCGACTCAAACATTAACCGTCAATGGTCCAACACTAAATGTAGCGCTTGCTGCCTCTAGCCAGCAATTAGGAGAAGTGGTTGTTACTGGCGCATTAGGTTTAACCAGAACCCGTAATCAACAGAGCTATGCAGCGCAGCAGGTAAGTGGTGATGAAGTGAGCAAGCAACGGCAAACCAATTTTATCGATGGACTGTCGGGCAAGGTTTCTGGCCTTGAGATACGTCAGAACAATGCACTAGGCTCTTCAACAAATGTTGTGCTACGTGGTAATAAATCAATTTACGGAAACAACCAGGCGCTTTTTGTAATAGATGGTGTTCCGATTGATAATACCAATAAAAATAGTGCAGACCAGATGGCCGGCGGCGGTGGTTATGATTATGGCAGCCCGGCATCTGATATCAATCCGGATGATATCGAAAGTGTCACTGTTTTAAAGGGCGCCGGCGCAACAGCACTTTATGGTTCACGGGGCAGCAACGGCGTTATCCTGATCACCACTAAAAAGGCGAAAAAAGGTTTGGGAATCACCATCAACTCTACGGAAACGTTGTCTGAAATGGACAAATCGACTTTCCCAAAATATCAGACTCAGTATGGTGCGGGTTATGGTCAATATTATGCTGACCCAAGCGGTTACTTCTTTTATTTTGACGTAAACGGTGACGGCCAGCCCGATCTGGTTACGCCGACGACAGAAGATGCCTCATTTGGTGCCAAATTCGATCCAAAATTGATGGTTTACCAATGGGACGCTTTTGACAAAACATCTCCAAATTTTGGTAAAGCCACGCCATGGGTTGCCGCTAAAAATGGCCCGGCAAGCTTTTTCAGAAAGCCGCTTTCAGTAAATGAAAGTATTTTGATCACCAATGGCGGAGACAATGGCACTTTTAAACTGGGTTATACTTACAGCGACGATAAAGGCATTATTCCTAATAGCAGCATCAAAAAAAACCAGGTTGATTTTGGAGGCACTTACAATATAACTCCAAAATTGACAGTTGGCGCCAACATTAATTTCTACCAAACTAACGGTATAGGTCGCGGTGGTACAGGTTACGATGGTACCAATTCGGACAACCGGAATGTATTGACCAACTTCCGTGAGTGGTGGGAAATGAATGTCGATGTCCAGGAACTAAAGGCTGCCTATGACAGGACTAAATCAAACGTAACCTGGAACATGGCCGACCCTGAAAGCGGCAATTACTCCGCAATCTTTTGGAACAATCCTTACTGGGTAACCGAGCATAACTATGAAACAGATACCCGCAACAGGTATCTTGGTAATGTTAATGCCAATTACAAACCAACCAACTGGTTAACTTTTACCGGCAGAGTATCTTTGGACGCTTACTCTGAGCTTGACCAGGAACGTTATGACGTAACCAGTATCGGTGTACCGTACTACTCAAGGTACAATAACAATTACTCCGAAACCAACTTTGACCTGCTGGCCAATGTTGACAAGGATATTTCAAAAGACTTCAACCTGAAAGCACTACTGGGCGGCAATATCAGGAAAAACTCTATCAACAACATTTATAATGTTACTAATGGTGGGTTGATCATACCTGGTGTATACTCTCTATCAAACTCCCTGGTTACGCCATTAGCACCGTTGGAAAATGAACAACACCGCGAAGTTGACGGTATTTTTGCAGGGGCTACATTAACCTGGAAAAAAATGCTGACTTTGGATGGAACAATAAGAAGAGATAAATCTTCAACCCTGCCTGAAGCCAACAATACATACTATTATCCGTCTGTATCCGCCGGCTTTGTTTTCTCGGAACTTCTCAAGGACTGGCGTTGGTTATCTTACGGAAAATTAAGAGCCAACTATGCACAAGTGGGTAATGATGCACCTATCTATGTTGTATTAGACAGCTATACTATCAATTCGCCTTTTGGTACCGCGCCTCAAACAACGCTTAATCTTACCAAAAACAACCCGAACTTAAGGCCTGAACGTACAAAAAGCAAGGAAATTGGTTTGGAACTAAGCTTCTTCGATAACAGGTTAGGTTTTGATGCTTCTTATTATAATTCGCTTACGTTCGATGAAATATTGCCTGTAAGGGTATCAAGCGCTACCGGCTATACCAATGAATATTTAAATGCTGGGTCTATCCGTAACAAAGGCGTTGAACTATCATTAACCGGAACACCTGTACGTATAAAAGATTTCAACTGGAACATCAGGGTGAATTTCACCCACAATGCTAATAAAGTGGAATCTTTATATAAAGATGGCAGCGGTAACGAGGCTAAAAATCTTAACCTGGGCAGTTTCCAGAACGGCGAAAGTATAAACGCTCCACTGGGAGGATCATTAGGAACTATCAGAGGGTCTGATTATACTTATTTGAACGGCCAGAAAGTTGTCGGTCCTGATGGTCAATATGTATTAACTGCTACCAACAACAACCCGATCGGCAATACAAATCCTGATTGGACTGGCGGTATCAATAACTCGTTTAAGTATAAAAATTTCACTTTTAGCTTCTTGATCGATATCCGTAAAGGTGGTGTTGTATTTTCGCAGGACATTGCTTATGGTTTAGCCACTGGCCTGTATCCTGAAACAGCTTATACTAATGACCTTGGTAACCCTGTTCGTTCGCCACTTACTAATGATTCAAAGAGCGGCGGCTTTATACGTCGGGGCGTGTTAGCAAATGGCCAGCCAAATACAACACGTATAGCTGCTGACGACTATACTGCTTTTGGCTATGTGAATTTGCCTGACAAAGCCTGGATCTATGATGCAAGTTACGTCAAACTGCGTGAAGCATTAATTGGCTATACCTTGCCAAAAAGTGTAACCCAAAAGCTTGGCCCGGTTAAAGATATAACGCTACAGCTGATTGGCCACAATTTGTGGATCATCCATAAAAACTTGCCATATGCAGATCCTGAAGACGGCTTAAGCTCGGGTAATTTACAGGGTATACAGGAAGGTTCTTATCCATCCGTTCGTACCATTTCTTTCAACTTAAAAGCAACTTTCTAAATATATCAGACATGAAAAAGAAAGCCATAATTTTAGTGCTGGTTTCAATACTATCAGCCTGTACTAAAGATATACAAAAGCTAAATGTTGATCCGAAGCATCCTGCAACTGTGCCTTCGTACAGTTTGTTCACAAATGCCCAGCATGCTTTGGTAAATACATTAACGTCATCAAATGTGAACCTGAATATCTTCCGTTTGATAGAGCAGCAGTGGGAAGAGACCACTTATACAGACGAATCAAATTACAATCTTAAGTCGCGTGCCATACCCGACAATATCTGGGACAATTTATATACAACCGTATTGGCAAATTTTGAGCAGTCAAAGAAGACGATACCTGCGGATGTAACCGATGCCGCACAGCAAAAAAATGAGCTGGCAATCGTGGATATCATGCAAGTGTACACCTATTTTTACCTGGTTACAACTTATGGGAATGTGCCTTACAGCCAGGCGCTGGACATCAAGCAGCCTTTCCCAAAATTTGATGATGCCAAAACCATTTATTATGATCTTCTAACCCGCTTGGATGCGGACATAGCTGTACTAAAAGCGAATGAGACTGGCGCAAGCTTTGGTGGCGCGGACCTTATTTACGGAGGCGACCCAGTCAAATGGGAAAAATTCGCAAATACCTTTAAGGTTAAAATGGGCATTGTAATTTCTGATAGTGACCCAGCAAAAGCAACAAGCACGATCACAACTGCTATAGCTGGAGGCATATTCACATCAAATGCTGATAACGCTGTATTCAAATATCTGGCACAAACACCAAATACCAATCCGATCTGGGTTGATCTCGTACAAAGCGGCAGACAGGACTTTGTAGCAAACTCTACTATTATGAGTTTTTTACAGCCAACAAGTTTTCCGGCTGATCCGAGATTGCCTTATTACTTCACGGTAAATAATAAAGGGACTTACACCGGGGGCGACCCGGGCGCAAATGTTAGTTTCGGCGGCAACTCCAAGCCTTCAGGTCCATTGCTGGTACCTGGTTCGATTGGACAAGTTACCAATCCCGATTTTCCGGCCGATCTACTGGACTATGCTGAAACTCAATTTTATTTAGCCGAAGCTGTGGCAAAAGCGCTGATCGGCGGCTCTGCAGCAACATATTATACCAATGGAGTTCTCGCTTCTGCAGAGTTCTGGGGAGTGGCTCCCGCCGACGCAGCAGCTTACCTGGCGCAACCAAATGTTGCGTTTGCGACCGCAACCGCACCTGATGGGACAGCACTTATTGATCTGCAGAAAATAGCTCTCCAGGGCTACCTGGCACTTTATAACAGAGGATGGGACGCCTGGATATTTACCAGGATACTCGATTATCCCGTATTCCCTGCCCCGGTAAGTGCACTTAGCGATTTTCCTGTTCGCTTTACTTACCCTATTAACGAGCAGAATGTAAACGTAGTAAATTACAATCAGGCTTCTACTGATATTGGGGGCGATGTAGTAACGACAAAGCTTTTCTTTGACAAAAATTAACAGGAGAGTAAAACACAGATTACCCAAGCCCCGGTCTTGCAAGGCCGGGGCTTTTTGTTGGCTTCAATTGCTTACAACTGTTAATAACTTTCTTTTCAAAAGCATGCTTTTCCTATAACCTATCAAAAATTATTTGCGTTTAACTACTTATGAAAATTGAAGGCGGACTGCTCATTAATATGAGCTCAGAATTAGCAAATTACTTCAAAGGTCACCCGGCAGAATTGCCTGCATCTGTTGATGTAAACTCTTTAGAAGTTAGAACCTCGTCATACCTGATCGAGCATATCGAAAATTACACTCAGAAACCATTTACAGATAAGTTCTTGTGGTGCGTGGTATTCCCGAAATCAAAAAACCCGTTGTTCGAATATTTTTACTTTATCGACTACAAGGCGGTACATAAAGGAGAGCACGGCATTATTTCGGCAAAACTGATGTACGAAAACAAAAATTATTCTTCTGCCTGGTATTCTGCTAACTAATCAGCATTTATTCGCGCTGTTTACCCACTGCCTTTTCCAGAAGAGGGCCGCTTCATTTATATCAATACCTAAAAGTTACCCCCAATTCTGCATGAAGATTATACACTGTATTATTGGGTACATAGTACTGGCTAGGTGAATAATTATTCAGTATCCACTCGTAGTTGAAGGATTTTATCGTTTGTACGGTTACATTAAAAGTTAAATTCTTATAGCCCCAATTACCTTGTAATCCAAAAGCAAAGTCAACCCATTTTCTGCTATTGCCGTTAATGTCCGGAAAGTATGCTTGATAAAAATCAACATCATGCTCAAAGCGTTCAAGCGATATTCCCAATTTCTTTAGTCCCGATATCCAGCTTATCTCGACAGATTGAAGGTTTCCCCAGAACCTGTGCCAGCTCCCAGCACTTGCCCCTCATTGGTTTGGCCATCTGTAACCTGGCCATGAATGTACCATCCGCCTGCATTTCGCACAAGTCTGTCAGGCGATTGAGAAAGCTGCGTAATTTCTCCGCTGAATAAAATATGCTGGTCAGCCGAGCCGTTTACCGGAATCAGTTTTCGCAAACCAAATATATAAGCTCTTGAATGGTCAGGAGACCCAATGAAGTCGCGCAGATTGAATGAATTATCATTTAAGCCGTATTCAAAATATATTTCAGCATGTGCTTTTTTAAATAGCCAGCGGGCATAAAACGAAGTATACTGATCTCTTGGAAAGGGGTCGCCGTTGGCTCCGGGTGTAGCCTCTTTGGAATAAGGTACGAGGAAAGGAACATAACCGCTAAAACCTTTAACGTCATGATAATAGGCATCAAATGTACGAGTAAGACCCAGCGTTAACCCGGGGATCCATTTGGGATGATAATTTATATTGAATCCGGTAAAATATCGCCAATCAGGATCTTTCGGGATAAATAAATTTGAGTCATTGGGCAACTTAGTGACAACAAGAGGCGGATATCCTGAACCGTCCAACCGGCCAAATACAATTTGCCCTTCGAGATACCCTATAGAAGTTTTTACAGGACGCATTGTATTAAAAGTAAGGTGCTTAAATCCCGGGGCATTATCACCCAATATTAACGAGTTTCTGACCCCGGGCCCCCACCATAAATTTTCATTTGATAACCCGACGGAAAACCAGCCGAACGTTAACCTGATACTGCTTTGTCCCCAGAACATTTTACTATAAGGCCCATTGCCGAACCGTTCAGGATTATCTATTAAATTATGATAGGCATAATATTCAACTAGTTCATCGCCTGAATGGCCAGAAGCAAACCCATTAAATACCGGATTGGCTACATAAACAAACTCGGGCTGAAATTGTATGCTCAGGGCGCCACGTTTCAGATAAAAGCCGCCGCTGATAAGCGTTTGATAACCCTTTGCAGGTATCATTGCTCCATCATTCCATCCATATGGATGATTGGAATTAAATTGTTGTTGCCAGGTCAATGGCAATATTTTGAATTGTCCGTGACCTTTATCAAATAAGAGTGGTTGCTTTTCTGTCCAATAACTAGTTTTCATGCTATCGGGATCAAATACGTCAGAGACCTTTAAGGCAGAGGCAGAAAGAGGACGGACGGTAAAAGATATATTTGAATCAACTTTTCCTGCCAATTGCTTCGTCCTGTAATAATCATTAAGAACGTGAGAAGTTACGGGCAGAGATTGTGCATTTATCGCCACAGGAAAGGCACCGATAATTGCAATTATGATGGTTATTGAAAAAAGTATCCTCTTCATCAAACTAAAACAGTTTTAAAATAAATAAGTAACCCCTGCCTGTAACTGTAAATTAAATGCATCTCCCCCATTAACATAGGGTGAAATAACCGGTTTTGATGGATCTGTTGGCAGATACCATTGATAATTTAAAGATTTAACAGCCTGAACTTTGGCATTGAAAATCAAATTCTTGCTTCCCCATTCACCAATGGCAGCAATGCTTAAATCAACCCAATGCCTCCTATAGTCCTGGGTATTTGTATAGGTAAGATAATACAAGTCATTGTTGTGCGCATAACGCTCAAATTGCAACCCTAACTTCTTTATGCCTTTTACCCAACTGACGTTGACGGTTTGCAAATTACCACCTGGCCCAATGCCGGCACCCAGTTCCTGCCCGTTATTTGTATAACCTTGCCTGATGAACCGGTTTACATACCACTCGTCGCCGGACAAGATATTGTTAAGGGAGTTTTCCTGGAGCTGGGTAGCTTCTATGCCCAACAGGATATTTTCATCTTTCGACGAACCAAAAGGCAACAATTTTCGGATGCCAAAAATATAAGCCCGCACATTATTGGGTGCCAGTGATTGCTGCAAAGCACTCTCAGTATTGTTATACTGGCCCCATTCAAAATATATTTCGGCATGTTCCTGAGTCCAGAGCCAGCGCATAAATAAGGAGGTTAGTCTAATAGATCTGCTTCTGGAAACGTCAGAAGCAAACAAAGGCAAATAATCGCTGGCACGATCCAAGTCCTTTACATAATAAACGGAACTATGATCAAATCCGAGGAATAGGCCAGGTATCCATCGGGGTTGCCATGTTGCGATTATTCCGTTTAAATACCTCCAGTAGTCAGGTTTCGGAAGATATAAATCGGTGCCATGATAGACATAATCCGATACCAAAGGCGGATAGTTCGAAGAACTCAGGTTTCCCGCAATGGCCTGTGCTTCAAAAGAGCCGATTGGTGTTTGTAAAGGACGCAGCGTATTTAGCGTAAGGTGCGGAAAACCCGGGGCAGTATTGCTCATCAATAAAGAATTCTGAATTCCTGGCCCCCACCATAGGTTTTCGGTGGACAAGCCAAAAGATATAGCCTTATAATTTAACCGGATGCTTGATTGCCCCCAGTAAACTTTGGTATAGGTCCCTGTCCCAAACCTGGCCGGCAAATCAATGTTGTTGTAAATGGAGTAATAATATACAAATGTGCTAACTAAAGATTTTTTATTAAAAGTCTCAAAATCAGAATTTTCAGCCGTTACCAATTCTGGTTTTAACTGGATGGTTAACGGCCCATAACGTGCAAAAATACCCGCACTTACAAACGCCTGAGGTCCTTTTGCCGGTATCATCGCGCCGTCATTCCAACCATACGGGTGATGTGAAGTAAATTGAGTTTGAACCGTAAGGGGCAAAACACTTACCTGAAGTTTCTCGTCATTGCTTTGCCATAGACGTTTCAAGCTGATCAGTTTATACTTATTCGCATTACTGTCAGTATAATTATTTATATAGCTATTATTTATTTGATAAGGAAAAAGAGGACGAACAGTAAAAGAGACATTGGTATCTGCGGTACCAGATAATTGTGCTCTTCTGTAGTAATCCTCTATCCCAAATGTTCCTACCGGCAATGATTGTGAATAGACAGAGGATGGCACAAAAATCGTTAACGCGCAAACGATAATAAGATTTAGGATTTTCATAAAGTTTGATGTTACGATAATACTAAAAATTAAATTAATTTTTGAAACTTAAATCGATTCTATAATGTCGCTGCACACTTCGGACAACTCTCGGAAACGGTACTTTGTTTCGGCAAATGGATATAGTAATTTTCAAGAGAAAAATGGTGATATTGCTTTGGCACCATTGCACAAAATGTAAGTCACTGATGCTAAGCCGTTCACAAACACCCCTGGGTGTTCACGTCGTGAACATGAACATAGTATACGCAAGCGTTTGCATTATTCTGAATAATTTGCATGTTAATACTTAATTTTACTGCCTCAATAATTACGTACTATGTATACTACCCTAAAACCTGTGTTGGAGCAGGAACTCGCCGCAATTGAAGAAGCTGGATTATATAAAAGAGAGCGCATCATTACATCGCCGCAGGGCGCCGATATTACGGTGCAGGGCGGTAAAGAGGTAATTAACTTTTGCGCTAATAATTACCTGGGGTTATCCAGTCACCCCAAAGTAATACAAGCCGCAAAAGAAACGCTCGACACACACGGTTACGGAATGTCGTCAGTGAGATTTATCTGCGGTACGCAGGATATACATAAACAGCTGGAAACCAAAATAGCCGAATTTTTGGGCACCGAGGATACCATTCTGTATGCGGCGGCATTCGACGCTAATGGAGGGGTGTTCGAGCCGTTATTTAACGAGCAGGACGCGATCATATCGGATGAATTGAACCACGCATCGATCATCGACGGTGTACGTTTATGCAAAGCGCAACGTCAACGTTACAAACACGATGACATGGCCGACCTGGAAGAAAAACTAAAAGCCACACAAAGTTGTCGTCACCGCATTATTGTAACAGATGGGGCGTTCAGTATGGATGGTACTATTGCCCAACTGGATAAAATATGCGAACTGGCAGAAAAATATAATTCTCTGGTGATGATTGATGAAAGCCATTGCTCTGGCTTTATCGGTAAAACCGGCCGTGGTACACATGAGCATCATAATGTGATGGGCAAGATCGATATCATTACCGGTACTTTAGGTAAAGCGCTGGGCGGTGCGTCGGGCGGCTTTACTTCAGGACGAAAAGAGATCATCGATATGTTAAGACAGCGTTCCAGGCCGTATCTGTTCTCGAATACATTGGCTCCTTCAATTACCGGTGCTTCCATAGCTGTATTGAACTTATTAAGTGAGACTACCGAATTGCGCGATAAACTGGAGAAGAACACCCAATACTTCCGGAGCAAAATGACGGAAGCAGGTTTTGACATCAGGCCGGGCGTACACCCGATTGTGCCTGTAATGTTGTATGACGCCAAATTATCACAGAATTTCGCCGCAAGGATGCTAGAGGAAGGGATTTATGTGATCGGGTTCTATTACCCGGTCGTTCCGCAAGGAAAGGCACGAATCAGGGTGCAAGTATCGGCAGCACATGAGCAGGAGCATTTGGATAAAGCCATAGCCGCGTTTACTAAAGTAGGTAAGGAATTAGGAGTAATAAAGTAACTTTGCAAAACGCCAGATAATTGGCGCAGTAAGAATAGGCATTAGAATGCAAGAACAAATAGATCAATATACGGCAGAGATCAACGCTTTTTCACCAGCCAATGCCGCGGAACTGGAAACTTTCCGCATTAAGTTTTTAGGTACCAAGGGTATTATTAAAGACTTGTTCGATCAGTTTAAAAACGTTGGACCAGAAGAAAAACGCACTTATGGCAAAGTCCTGAACCAGTTCAAGCAATTGGCTGAAGCAAAATATGCTGAGCTAAAAGAATCTTTCGACTTAGGGCTTAAGACTCAAGACTCAGAACTTGATCTAACCTTACCAGGTGAAGGATTCGAAGTTGGTTCGCGCCACCCGTTATCATTAACCAGGAATGAGATCATCGACATTTTCAAGCGCCTTGGTTTCGTAGTAGCTGAAGGACCGGAAATAGAGGACGATTGGCACAACTTCTCAGCATTGAACTTCCCTGAAGAACACCCAGCACGCGATATGCAGGATACCTTTTTCATCAAAAAGAATAATGGGAAGGATGACATCGCTCTGCGCACTCACACCTCATCTGTACAAGTTCGCATGATGGAAAATGGTAAACCGCCATTCCGTGCGATTATGCCGGGACGTGTTTATCGTAACGAGGCAATATCAGCACGCGCTCATTGCTTCTTTCACCAGGTAGAAGGTTTGTATATTGATGAAAACGTATCTTTTGCGGATCTGAAACAAACCTTATATCACTTCGTACAAGAATTATATGGCGAGGGTACCAAAGTACGCTTCAGGCCATCGTACTTTCCTTTCACTGAGCCATCTGCTGAGATGGATATCAGCTGCACCATTTGCGGCGGTTCTGGCTGTAACATGTGTAAATACACAGGCTGGGTAGAGATTTTGGGCTGTGGTATGGTTGACCCGAACGTTTTGGAGAACTGCAACATCGACAGTAAAAAATATACCGGCTTTGCGTTTGGAATGGGGATAGAAAGGATCACCAACTTAAAATATGTGATACGCGATTTACGTTTATTCTCTGAAAACGACGTTCGCTTCCTTAAACAATTCCAAACAGAGATCATATGATCCGCAAGTTTTGCCTGCTGGCTGTCATCACTCTAAGTTTCCTTTCGTGCGGAAAAAGTGGTGACTTAGTTCCCAGTGTGGCAGTAAACTTTCAGGCTGATGTGGATAACCCAAGTTTAGCGGCATTGAAAAGTCCGGGTGGTGCAGTAATTATAAAGGGATACGGCGTAGCCGGATTGATCATTTATCGAGAACCCAATCTGACTTACGCGGCTTATGATGCCTGCAGCAGCTATCAGCCTGAAAAAAGATGTGCCATTACCCTTGATGGCAACTCACTTACCTGCACTGATCCTTGCAGCGGATCGAAATTCTCTTTAGCTGACGGCACGCCTGTTAAAGCCCCTGCCACAAGAGCATTGCGTGCCTATAACGTAAATGTGAGTAATTTTGAGATATTTGTATCTAATTGATACATGGAAGCTGATAAAATAAAAGAAAGTATAAAAAGGGCGGCACAGGAGTTGTTCCGTAAATTCGGTTATCATAAAACCAGTGTCAACGAGATAGCCAAAAGGGCCAAGATAGCCAAAGCCACTATTTACAAATATTTTGATAGCAAAGAGGCCGTTTTGCATGTGTTGCTGATGGATTATATCAAATCCAGTGTGGATGAACTAATCACCAGTACTACTACTGAAATAGATGAGGAAACGCAGTTAAGCAACCTCATCATGAAAACCTGCCGTCTCTCCTACACCGTTTGCAACGAATTTATTGGCTGGGATTTTATCCGCGAATCAGCCAATTCACAGGATTTTCTAAAAAATCTTTCAAACGAGTTGGAAGAAATGCTGGTGAGCTCCTTTATGCAGTTTAGCGGCATACGCAAACAGGAAAACTCTATGCAGCGCATTCGCTTCCTCATCAAATGCAGCAAGAATATTGTATTCAGCTTTGCATTCACTTCAGTAAGCGACTCAGACGTTCGCAAAAACTTTGTTTCTTTTCAGAAAGAGATATTGCCTTACCTGGTAAAGGCGGCCTTGACGGTATAAAGCGTGTTCATGTTCATGTTCATACACACATGAACGCTCGTGAACACACGTGAACGAACACACGTGAACATCTGATTATCAATATTCTACGTTTTCAACTATTGTAAAATCTAGTTTTGTCATTTTTTTCAGCACTTTCTATTTGTCATCATTCATTTGGAAATATAAAATTCTTTTATTTACTTTGAATTACAAAGTGCTTTTCAATGGAAGAAAAAGACCTTCAAAACGAGCTGGCGTCCATACGCAGCATTATGGAACGCTCCTCCAAGTTCATTTCGCTGAGCGGCTTATCGGGTATACTGGCCGGTGTTTATGCGCTGATCGGTGCGGCAATAGCGTACTATCTTTTGTATGTCGACTTGCATACCGTCAATCCTGATATACATTATCGTATTGTAGGTGTTCTTAATTCAATACTTAATGTCTCCGTATTCCTAATCCTTGCATTTGTTGTACTTTTTGCGTCGATTGCTACCGGTATTGTTTTAACCACAAAGAAAGCGAAACGAAAAGGCCAGCCTATTTGGGGCAACCTTAGCCGGGCTTTGCTTTTCCATATGGCAGTGCCCCTGGTAGCTGGTGGTATATTAATATTCATATTCCTTGCGCGGGGTTATTATGGGATTATCGCTCCGATAACACTTATTTTTTATGGACTTTCATTGGTTGGTGCCAGCAACTTTACTTTCAGCGATGTAAAATATCTGGGAATACTGGAAATAATACTTGGACTCATTGCAGCTTGCTTACCCGGTTACGGATTACTATTTTGGGCCATTGGTTTTGGACTGCTGCATATTATCTACGGCAGCATGATGTACTTAAAATACGATAAGTGAAGATAGCCTTTGATAAACTTGATAAAGCATTTGAGAACCGGGTAAGGTTACAGATCATGAGCGTGCTGGCCGCCAATGAGCGGTACGATTTTAACTCGCTCAAAGATCTGCTCAACATTACCGACGGCAACCTGGCCTCTCACTTAAAAGCATTAGAGAAGGAGGAATATATTGTGGTGCATAAAAGTTTCCTGGGGCGCAAGCCTAACACCAATTATGAAGCCACAGATAAAGGTAAACAAGCATTTAAAGACCATTTAAACACCTTAGAGCAACTGATTAAACAACAGAAAGCGATATAATTTTAGTCACATTTAAATAGTAAAATCATGATAAGCAAACAATTCATCGCACTGCTCAGGTTTGCTGCCATAAGCGGCAATATCCTGTTCGTCTTGTGGGTAACCTTCAATGGCTGGCAGCAAGGGTTCTCGGGCAGCATTTATCAAAAATTATCATGGGTAGGATTAACGTTACTTTTATCCATTGATAGTTTCCTCATCCTAAGAAAACCAAACGCACCAGCCAAATAACAAACATTATATTTTTTTCTTTATTCACTTTGAAATACAAAGTTCTTTTTAATAATATAAAATGATAACCGAACAACCACAACCGCAAGGATTTTTATACTGGCTCAAGGAGTCGGTATCTGTAAAGCTGGCCTTTATAGGCCTGTTGATTATTTTATTGCTTGTGCCATCAGTATTGGTGCAAAACCTGATACAGGAGCGGGCGCAACGGCAGGATGAGACCGAGAAGCGGGTATCAGACCAATACTCTGGTGAACAACTAATACAAGGCCCGGTATTGGTTATACCTTATAAAAAGCAGGTAAAAGAAAGCGACAATTCGGGAAAAGAAATAATCAAAGACGTCACTAACAATCTATTCCTTCTGCCGAACGAGCTTGCCTACAACGCAAATGTTAGTCCTGACATTTTGCACCGGGGCATATTCGAGGTGGTGGTTTTCA
>Ga0207695_10002520_pt1 | contig 26906 bp, 21 predicted proteins | sample KBSC54metaG_FD_184354 | JGI IMG/M metagenome (GOLD analysis project Ga0207695, IMG submission 184354) | Corn rhizosphere microbial communities from Kellogg Biological Station, Michigan, USA - KBS C5-4 metaG (SPAdes) (version 2) | ecosystem: Host-associated > Plants > Roots > Rhizosphere > Soil...
GGCTGTGCTGTTGCGCGCAAAGTAATACTGAGCCACTTCGCGCAAAGTAAATCTGAGCCACCTTTCAGTACAGTCAGCCTTTTTCGCGCGAAGGCTGGCGATGCTCCAGAAGGAACAATGGATGCAAATCCATGTGCTCAAAGCCCAAGGGTTGTCGTTGCGAGAGATCGCGCGGCGCTTGGGCGTATCCCGCAACACCGTTACCCGCTACTTGGCGTCGCACGACGTGCCTCGCTACAAGCAGCGTGAGCCGCGGCCGACCAAGCTAGATCCATTTCAGGTGTATATCGTCGAGCGGATGCAAGCGGCGGCGCCGGACACGATTGCCGCGCCAGCGCTGCTGCGCGAACTTCGTGCGCTTGGCTACGAAGGTCAGCTACGCAGCATTCAAGCTTTCATGAAGGCGCATAAGCCCACGCCGGCACCCGATCCGATCGTGCGCTTCGAAACCGAGCCCGGTCGGCAGATGCAATGCGACTTCGTTGTGTTTCGTCGTGGAGCCAACCCGCTGTATGCGTTCACCGCCACGCTTGGTTTTAGCCGTTGGCGCTGGGCACGCTTTGCTACCAACGAGAAGGCGGAAACGCTGATCGCTTGCCACCACGCGTTATTCGAAACGCTCGGCGGGGTGCCCCGCGAGATTCTGTACGACAACGCAAGGACGATCGTGCTCGAACGTGATGCCTATGGCAAAGGCGAGCATCGGTGGCATCCGGGGTTGCTCGATCTAGCGAAACGTTACGGTTTCATGCCCCGGCTCTGCCAGCCCTATCGCGCACGCACGAAGGGCAAGATCGAGCGCTTTCATCGCTACCTGCGCGGCAACTTCTACGTGCCGTTGTCGAGCTGGCTCAAGCAGTCCGGCATGTTGCTCGATGTGGACACTGCCAACGCGGAAGTGGGCAAGTGGCTGCGCGACGTTGCCAACCAGCGGGTGCATCCGGTTACAGGAGCGCCGCCGGCAAGGCTGTTCGAAGAACGCGAGAGAGAAACGCTGCGCAGGCTGCCAGCATTCGCAACGCCACGACCGGTAGCAACGCCGGCCGCAAGGCCGACGGCACCTTCATCGTTATCGCTGCAGCATCCCTTGTCCGTCTATCAGCAATTGCTGACGGAGGTACGAGCATGAATCTGCAGCAAGAACGCATTGACGGGCACTGCCAAAGCCTGAAGCTCGAAGGGCTTATGCAGCGCTACGTCGCGCTCGCTAGCGATGCGGCGGCCAAGCAGTGGAGCTTCCTCGATTTCCTCGAACACGCACTGGCTCATGAGCGCGAGATGCGGCAGCTTCGATCGCGGCAAACTCTGGTGCGCATGGCCGGATTCCCAGCGATCAAGACGCTCGACGATTACGACTACAGCTTCGCCGTCGGCGCTCCACGCAAGGCCATCGACGAATTGGCCACGCTGCGCTTCATCGAACGCGGCGAGAACGCCGTGCTGCTCGGCCCATCCGGCGTCGGTAAGACGCATCTGGCTATCGCGATCGGATACGCCGCCACCCAAGCGGGCATCAAGACCAAGTTCATCACGGCCGCCGATCTGATGTTGCAACTCGAAGCGGCTAGGCGCCAAGAACGCTACGACGCCGTGCTTCGGCACAACGTTATCGGGCCCAGACTGTTGATCGTCGACGAAATCGGCTATCTGCCGCTTTCGGGGGACCAGGCAAGCCACTTCTTCCAGATCGTGGCCAAGCGTTACGAGCGCGGTTCAATGATCTTGACCAGCAACCTACCGTTCACCCAATGGGACCAGACCTTCGGCGGCAACGCCACGCTAACCGCGGCCATGCTCGACCGCATCCTGCACCACGCCCACATCATCCAGATCAAGGGAGACAGCTACCGACTTAAACAGCAACGCAAAGCCGGCCACGTCCCGGCATCGAAGAACTAACCACTGGCTCACTTTTACTTTGCGCGCTCACGCGCGAAGTGGCTCAGATTTCGAATGCGCTTGACAGTGCATTTCCGAGAAATCGCTGAAACGGTGATTCCCGCAGATCAATTCCGCGTTGAGTTCGATGCGGATGACCCGGACCGGCAGACGCTGCTGTTCTGGTACCCCGTCGTGACTGCCGATCCAAAGGACTACATCCGTTCGGCCGTAAAGATCGAAGCAGGCGCCAAGTCGGCGTTGGATCCACACGAAGTGGCCACGGTCAAGCCCTACATCGCGGACGATCTGCCAGATTTGGACCTTGCCGTACGGAATGTCACAACGGTCAAGCCTGAACGTACGTTCTGGGACAAGATCATCATCCTGCACGGCCTGAGACAATGGCACGACCGAAGAGGCGAGCTACGGCACGGCGGGCAGCGCGTTTCCCGGCACTACTACGACGTCTACCAGTTGCTAAAGCACCCAGACGCGGCGGTGTGGCAGGCAAATCATCGTCTGGCAGAGGACTGCGCGCAGCACGCCAGACTTTTCTTTGGCAGCGCGGATCTCGGCCTTGGCGCAGCCACTCGCGGCAATTTCACATTGGCGCGTTCGGATGGCATGCACGACGCGCTGGTCCGAGATTATGCAGCGATGAGTGGCATGATTTTCAGCGAGTTGCCTGCGATTGATGATGTCCTGAAAGCAATCGCGACATTGGAGGAGGATCTGAACATGCCTGAGCCGGACTCTGCGTAAGCCAGGTGCGAGGGGCCGGTGGGCTTCAATTTTTCCCCGTTCGCCCCGGAGCTTCCGCGAAATGCCCTCGGTATTCTGTCTTTCCGTCGCCAGCTTGTGCATGCGACCACCTTCGCAGTCCCGGCCCCGTAATTCACCTTCGGCTCAGGTCTTCGAGCAACGTTGCCGCTACTGCCTCCTCGGCAATCGCGATGCCATGGCGCTGCATCGCATTGGCCAATGTACCATCCCATGAGGCCGACACCCGAGTGCCACTCAACTCATGTGTCACTGAAGGAGAATTCGCCGCAGCAGCCTCATAGTCGCGAGCAGCGAATCGCCAAGGATGCCCGTGCCATGTACCCATCACTTGATTCCCGATATGCAATCCTGGCCAATCGAAATCTCCGTGGTACATCAAGTGAGCTCCCGCATGCGTCAACTGGGTTAACAGTGTTCGTTGCGCGGCAGCCGGCATGCCATCAGTGCAGACCAGCGGCGCACTCGCCGCGCCCAGTCGATCGGCCGCAATGGCTACCAGGTTGGGGTTTTCGCAGACGAACACTGTCATGCCATGTACAGCCCATGCAGGCGGTGTCCGCAGCAGCCTGCGCAACGATGCGTAGCCCGGCTCGCCGGGCGTTCCTCCTGCCGGGTCGCCAACGGCGACCGGAAGATTCAGGAACAGGGCAGGGCGAGCCAGTTCGTTGATGAGCACACCTGCCCGGGCCCAGATATCTCGAACGCGATCGTCGGGTGGCAGCGAGTCATTCTGATTGCCGTCCACGTCACCCAAGCCGTCGCCGCAGGCCACCGAGCGTTCCATGTGCCGCCAGGCAGCCAACACGATCGTGGCCGCGGGTTCTCCGGTGTCGAGCGCGTGTGCGTTGCCGAGGGTCTCCGCGGCCAGCTGAGAGCGTGTAATACCATGGGCTGGCAGCCGCTGCAGCGTGACGTCGGCCCGTTCGAGCAATTGCCGCCCTGTTGCCGGGTCCTGTCGGGACAGGCGCTTGAGCAAGCCCAGTGCGGTAGGAGCCTTAAGCCAAGAGCGCAGCATGTCATGCCAGGAGTCATGTGCGGCCAAGCAGGCCCACTCCGCGCGGATGTTCGCGTTGATGACTGCGCGGCTCACGATCGGACCATCGATGCGTTCCAGCGCTGCTCGCAGCGAATCGGCGATGCCAGCGTCTCGCAGCGCCATATCCAGTTGCTCGATGTCGATCCGCACGGATCGGGAAGTGCGAGATGGCCTGCCGATGAGCAGCCCCAAAGCCTCGTGTTCTGCTGAGTCTAGCTGGGTCAATAGCAGGCTGCCGCCAGCGGTGCCGTTGTCGACGCGCTCGAAGTAACGTCGCAAGCGTTGGCGAAGCGAATTGAGCTCGGCACCGCCGAGCAAGCGCTGGAGGCGAGCGTCAGGATTGGTGGGCGTGTCGGTCCGCGTCATGTATCAGGAAATCTCCGGTCGGGATCGGTTTCGCGCCGTTTGGCGCGTCCATCCCACGTCCAGCGCGAAACGAAGACAGCATCGACGCCCTCGCGTCGTTGAAGTTGGCAGATCGACACACCAGGCAGTTCTGCGTAGCACGCCCATTCACGTTCACTGGTGATGACGAAATCCAGGTCGAATTCGCGGATGAGGCCCATGCAATGCGCGCGAGCTGCGTCGTCGATGCCCGCGAAGGCTTCGTCCAGCAACATCGGGCGGGGGGCATGCGGGTTGCCTCCTCGCCCATAGAAGCTGGCGATGGCGGCGAAAAGTGGAACAGTTAGTCCAAGCGCACGCTCCCCGCTGGAAGCTGGTCCCGAGAGTTTTTGCCAGCTACTGCCCTTGTCTCGTTGACGCTGCACGCGAAACCGATGCCACCGACGATAGTCCAGCGCGCGTGCCAATTGGTCGTTCAGGCTGAAGCCGGACGCTGTCTCATCGTCTTCGGCGCGGGCTCGCTCCAAAACGATTTGCTGCTGCAACATGGCGCCCACCACGCGACGATCTTCGGTGGACCAAAGGTCCGAACTCGTATTGAGAAGCCGTTCGCGCGCGATTTCAAGGCCCGAGGGGCCACCTTCTTCCGGTGGAAGGGGCTGCCATTGCAAGCGGTAGCGGACACCGGTTGTGGTGGGACGCTTGTACAACTCTTCGTTGATGGTCTCGACCTGCTTGTCCGCCGCACGCATCAAGCGCTGAATTTCCGCGGCGATCTCCGCTTGCAGGTGGTTCTCCAGAATCTCCCTTTCCCTGGCCGACAGCAGTTCGCTGCGCTGAGCAACGTCGTCGGCTAGATGAGCCGCCAGCGTGTCCGGTCGCTCAGCGCGATTTTGATAGGTGACGTGTACCGTGAAGCCCCAGTCGTTGGGTTCCGAGGCAGCTTGGTGGCCGAGCGCGCTTAGCGAGCGTTGCAGCTCAGTCAGGTCTTCCGAAACCAGGCGTTGGACGCGGCCCCAACTGGCGTCGTCGTCCTCAATGTGCGCGAGCGCCTGCTCTGCCCGGCGCGCCAGTTGTAGCGCCGGATCGATGGTCCAGGGTACGTTGGCAGATGGGATGGGCAGGTCGGGCAGCGCGGAGGCCAGCAGGGTGCTCTCGGTGAAGCGTTGCAGCCGCTCGATGGCTTGAGCGCGGATGTCCGTGCGCTCCGCCAGCACACGATCCGCGGTGATAGCTTGAGTATCGGCTACGGCGCGTGCCTCAGCCGCCGCGGTCAAGGCTGCTTGTTTGTGTTCGACTTCCGCTGCAGCCTGATTTGCGTTCTGGATTGCCTCATTGAGTTGTAGACGCAACGTTTCCACTTTCGCGCCGATTGATTCCTGCAGGACTGCGTAGCGTGCCGCTGCTTTTTCTGCACGCTCGTTGGCCGTACCGAGGTCTCCTTCCCGTTGTTCGAGGGCGACGTATGCTTCGGCCTCGCGCTCCCGCTGCTGTAGGTGGTCTGGCCAGGCGCTGCGCCATTCCCGGCAGGCTTGCGCCAATGTGTGGAACGCATCGGTGAACCGGTCCACTGCGCTGGATATCGGGGCGAGGTCAGCGTAGGCGACGGGCAGTTGAAGATCGATGGCATCGTTCTCAAGCGCTTCGCGTGCCGCGTATAGCGCGATCTCCGCCGTCCGGCATTGGTTGTCGGCTTGATCGAGTCGAGTGCGAGCTTGCAGCACCTCGCGCTCGGCACTGGCGGTGGCGAGAATCGCCTGGCGAAGCGCCGTGTCGGAAGGTGCGCCGTCCAGCTCTTCCTTTGCTTTCGCTCGGTCGGCGGCGAGTGCTTCGAAGGCTTGCGACAGGATGGCGGTCTCCGCATCCAGTTGTTGGAGCCGTATGGCAATTTCTTGCAACCGGCGTTGCCGGGCCTGGGTGCGGGCCGTATGCCCGATGTAGACTGCCTCGGGCTTGTGCCACGCACCCGTAAGTGTGCCTAACCGGAAGCGTCCATCCGCAGCGATCCAAGATTCGGCGGCGAGATCGTCTTCCGGTCCACAGGCAACGCTGACAAGCAAAGTCTCCACCAGCGCTGGATCGACCATGCAACCATTTGGTGTCGCCGGCGACAGCAGGCTCAGCAGACTCTCGCCCGCCACGGCGGGGCGTCGCCGCCAGTGCGTATCCCAAATCGGTCTTCCTGCATCATCGCTAACGTTGCCGTCTGGTGCGATCCATGCGTCCAGTAGGCCGCACGCCTCCAGAGATGCCTCCAAACCCGCACGCTGTTGCGGCGTTACATGGGGGCGAAAATCGATCAGTTGCCAGAGTGGGGCACCTATCCGTCCATAGCGAACGTTCACGCCCCTGGTAGCGGGAACGGGCGGGGTGGCATCTTGGCCAGCGGCGAGCTGCTTCTGTTCGTCGACCATCGCAACGCGTTCCCGATCCATGTCGCGTCGACGCGTCGCAAGCTCGGTCTGACGAGTGGCATATTGCGCCAATGTTCCAGAGTAGGCGGCAGTCAGTGCCGAGTGAACCGGATTTGGACCTACTGGACGGGCTGTCCAGCCTGCGAGCTCGGATAGTGCGCTTTCCGATTCGAAGCGCAGTTGTTCCAGATCGGCACAATAGGCAGTCCAAGTGTCGATCAGCGCATTGCCTGCCGTTTCTGCCCCCACGTCGGCCTCGGCACGCCGCTCCGTTGCTTCCTCGAGTTCCGCATTGCGGTCTCGCTGGGCTGCCTGCAGTGTCTGGAGCGTCGACTGTTTAGCAGCGACGACGGCGTGGCGCTGTTCTAGATGCCGGATGTTCCCGCGGCGCTTGTTCGCAGCGTCGCGCAACTCGGCCACGGCAGACGTGAAATGCGTCGACGGCAGCTCGGCGAGCGCATCGAGGCCGAGTGCGACGAGCAGGTTGCCGGACAACGTGGAGGTTGTGCCTGCAGATTGCGCATCGGATGCGCACTGCGTGCGTGCGGATGTGATCTCGCTTCCTGCTGCCTCCGTCCGTTGGTTAGTTTCCCGGCTGCGTTCCTTTTCGCGCTCCAGTTGCCGCCGAGCGGCCTCGCGTTGATCCTCCGCCTTGGCCGCTTCCTCCTTCCGCTCCCTGACATCTCTCGCGGCTTGGCTCAGGCGGTTGGCATCCTGGTTGGCCGGATCACTTTGCAGAGTCTCCAATCGCTCTCGCGCAGCGATTAGCTCACGCTTCGCGGCGTCACGACCGCAGATCTCGGAGGCTTCTGCTTCCTTCGCCGTGCGCAATGCGTTCTGTGCCTTGTTGCGGTCCTCGCTGGCATTGTCGAACGCGGTCTGCGCCTGACGAAGCTCGCGCGCCTGGCGTCGGGTCAACGTGCCGGCGTACACCCGGTATCTTTGTTCGAAATGCCTGACGGCCTGCTCAAGCTGCCGAGTGTTGTTCAACTGCTCTCGGTCTTGCTCCAGCTGATTCAGCGCATCTGCCACATCGGCCAACAATTCCTGCGGCATTGGGGGCAGAGCTTCCGTCAGTGCGTGAGAAAGGCCGGCTTCGTCGGGCTTCTTCGACAGTTGGGGCTGGCGCAACTGGATCAAGGTGTCCATTAGCGCCTCGTACCGCTTCTCGCCGAGGTGAAAGAGCCGTTCATCCACAGCCCGGCGATAGTTGCGCGCATTCTCGAAGACCGTGCCTTGGCCTCGCTCTTCCAGGAGCTCGCGCAACCGCTCGCGGGTCAACACGATCCGCTGCTCGCTCGTGAGCCACAGGTCTTGACCGATGCGCGAATCTTGCTTTCCTGACGCGTCTTCGATCAAGAAGAACCAGCTGTCGACCTGGGTTTTGCCGGTCACCGCCGACAACCCGGCCCCCAAAGTCAAATAGCGCGCGGTGCCATCGGCTTGCCGTCTGCCGAACTCGATCCACGTGTAGCCGATGCGGCGTTTGTAGCCATCCATGAGCAGATTCCAAGCCATCTTCTTGCCGTTGTCCCCGTCCGGTTCAATACGCGACGGACGCAGTTGCGCATCGAAGAGAAAGGGCAAACTGAGGGACAGCACTTTGGACTTGCCCGTGCCATTGTTGCCCCGAAGTAGCAAGTGGCCGTCACGGAACCAGAATTCCTCACTGTCGTAGTGAAAAAGTTCCACGAGGCCGATCCGCAGGGGTTGCCATCGCTCGCGTTGAGGTTCCGGCAATATTGGGCGCGGCGTCTGAGGAGAATCGAAGAGAGTCTCGGTCATGCGTCAAGAAGCGATGATTCGGCAGCAAAGGCACCGGTTGTTTTCGAACGAATTTCGGGATCGCCAAGAGCGAAGCGGGCGAGGGCCGGCAGAGGGCGAATTTCGCGATGGATTCGGTGGATGAGTTGCAGCCGCTCCAATCTGTCGAGTGCGATGTCGGCTAGCTCTGTTTCAGCACCAGGTTCGCGCGCCGATTTGCGCCAGTAGCGGCCATACTGCTCGGTGGCGCCGCGCAGAAAGGAGGCAACAGCATCTTGGGAAGTCAATGCGATCTCCTGCGGTTCGCTCAGGCGCGCAGCCAAAAATTCGGCGACCAGGAGCGTAGCGTGTGCCTCTGTTCCTTCCGCAGGCATCGAAATGTCGGTGAGCTCCCCCGATTCGTCGGTGAGTGCCAGTCCTTCGGCTCGCTGCTCGGCAGTCAATCCCGTGGCTTCGCAAAGGCGGGCCGCCATCGGACCTCGTTGATTGACAAAGTAGGCCTGATACTCGGGACTCAGGGAGGCGCTGTAGATTACGGGATCGTCCAGAAGCCGGCGCGCGAGATGGTGACGCAGGGCGTCGCGACGTCCCTGATCGCTGTCGGCAATGTGCTCCGCTACCAATGAGCGCAACCGATCGTCGAATTCGATCGGAGCGTCTTCGACACGCCAAGTCGATGGCCCACGCACGGCCGCAAGCATGCCGGCTAGCATGCGTCGCCGGACATCGTAGAGTGCGTCCGATTGCCTCCAGCCGTTTTCGTGAACGAAATTTTCCTCGTCGCCGGCGACGCGTTGCAAGACCCTGAGGTCGAGCAGTGTGCGACATACGGCGACCAGGTCCCGCCGTTCGGCAGCGCTACCGAGCGTGAACTGGAAGCCACAAGAGACCAGCGCCGGGTCGGATGCCAACTGCATCAAGCGTTCTCCGAGCAACTGCAGGGTGATCTGCGGATCAGCTCTTTCGAGTACGGCACACGCAAGGCAGAGCAAGACATAGCGGTGCCGGTCGTAGTTCGGCAGCCCGCGCGTATCGTCCGCGAGGTTCGCGGGCCGCTTGAAGAGCCGAGCACCCTCGCGCTCGACGTGCAACGGCCAGCCGGCCTCTCTCGCAAACCAGTCGCGCAATCGTCCGGCCTGGCGACGTACCGCAGGGAAGGCGTCGTGATCCGGCGCCATCAGCGGCTGCAACAGCAGGGCGCGCAGTGCTCGGCGGAACTCGTCGTGCTGCTGGACACGTTGGAGCTCACCGATTCGCTGACTGTCGTGCCTCCATGATGTGCGTGGAGTCATGTTGGTCTCTGTGTAAACGCGATCGTGAGAAGATGGTCTCGGCCCGCAAAAACACCGGCGGGCGTCATGATGCGAGCCTTCGTTGCGGCGTCGAGCGGCTCCATCCGGATGTAGAGCAAACCATCTCCTGTCTGGCGCTCGACGGTCTGATCGGGATGCGCTTGTTCTGTCAGAGCCTCTCCCAGGAGGTTGAGAAACAGGCCGAAGGCGTGAACGTCTAGTTCTCCCAACTCGGAAAGGCGGACTGGGTGCCCGGTGGCCAAGCGTTGCCTCGCCGCATCGACCTGGCGAAATTCTTCTGCCAACTGCGCGGCCATGAGAGCCCGCTCCGCGCTGCGGTCGCGCACCCGCGGGAGCGGTCCGCGGGGCGCGGCCTCGCCATACTCGCGCAAGCGCGGGTTAATTTGGAGCGGGGGCGCTTCTGCCCACGGTGTGCTGGCAGGCAGGCTGTCGTCGGCCTGTGGATTCAGGCAATAGTGCCGGGCTGGCTGGAGCGCGAAGGCCGCCCGCGCCATCCGATGGGCCTCACTGTCGCTGCCGCACGCGGCGAACCAATGAGCGAGCATGCGAAAGTCCGCAGAGCGGTCACTGCGTCCACTGCGGCGCTCGTTTAGCGTGGCGATAGCGCCCAAGAGCAGCGGAATCGCGGCACGTGCGCGTGCACGCAGCAACTCGGCCTGAGGCGGTTCCACTCCTGTCGACAAAAACCAGCCGCGCAAGCCTTTCCAGCGTTCCCGCCAAGCCCGCCAGCGCCTCAGCTTTTCGTCCGCTTGATTCTGCATGTCTTCCGGCGCGGCGTCCTGGGCTTCTCGCTCCGCGACCTGGAGGAAGACGGAGTCGATGCGCGGGGCCAACTGTTGGATGAGTCGGGCGATGGAATCGGAGCGCCTTACCAGATCTCCCAGGAAGCGATCGAGGTAATCGATAAGGCGGCGCTTGTACGCAACGACAGCGTTCGCTTCGGCTTGCTGAAGCTCCAGGCTTCGCGCGACACCCGCCATGAACGCCTGAGCATTCTCGGTGAGGTCATGGAACACTGCGACCAAGTCGCGCAGGAGTTGGTGTGTCTTGGCGACGTCGAGCCCATGTTCAGGCGTGTCGTCGTCGATCAACTGCTGCAAAGCCTGTAGGCGGCTGGCAATATCCTCCAAAGCTACTGTTTGCAATTCGGCTCGTCGCTGTAGCGTTTGGAAGAACATGGCGAGGCTCGTCTCCACGGCCTCGCCCCCGTGAGACAACCGGTAAAGAAAGCGTGCGCGGTAGAAGTCACTGAGCGAGGAAACGCGTGCCGTATCCGGCTGGGATTCGAGGTTCCCCCATTCGGTCAGTTGAGCTAGAGCAGCGTTGACTTCCTCGATACGCGGAGTCCCTTCAGGCCAGTTCGCCTCCGCGAGGACTTCGTCGGGGCGGAGCTGAAGCCTGTATTGCCGCTTGGCTGCGGCGAAGACGTCCATGATAGAGCGATAGAACATAGACTTCTCGGCACTCAAGTGCCTGAATAGTTCTGCTGCCGTTGCATTTGACCGCACGGGGCCGGCTCCTCTCTTCAATCTATTACGATGATCCTCAAATGCTTGAAATTATGACGCAGTCTGCGCGAGCTGAAGGTGGCGTTGAGGCTTTTCTCGGATGTGTTACGGAACTGGCGAATTATGAAGATAGCAGGCGCCGACTCCGCATGCTCCAACTGGTGTCCGGCGCGCACGGCGAAAATTGGGCGCCGATATTTGCGACGCACGTCGTCGTCGCCGATTGACAATGAAGGTGATTGCCGAGCGGTTTTTCACGCCTCGGGCGACCTTGCTGCGGGTCGAGGCGGGCGTAGGCATCGGCAGCTGGGCAGCCGCACTGCAGGCGCTTTGGCTTTTGGCTGGTTTACCGGACGTTGTCGCCCGGGATACAGTGGGGCAGTCTCTGGCAACCGCGGCATTGTCTGAGCGCGTCCGGCTGCGCCGAGGCGGAGGGGTGACATGCCGTATATCGATCTCGACGGCACGCCGCGACCGGTGGGGCTGCTCAGGCACCATGCATTGCGTCGGGAGGCAACGGTCACGACGGTATCTCGGACTGCGGTCCGGAGGCGCTTGACGGTATCAGCGACGGTATCGCGTTCACAAATCGTACTGAGGCGCCGAGCATTCGCGACTTTTCAAACAAAGTCTGCGTGGATTCTCCGGGACGGCCCCACGACAGCCGACAACTGCCGGACAGGATTTTCGGTATTGCTGACGGTATCGACGACGCGTGACCGGGCCGAAACGCCGTCCCCCAAGGCTCCAGCCACTGGATTGACAACCGAGTGGGAGTAGGCGGTAATAAATTGCTAATAAAATCAGTGGCTTATGACGGCTGGCTCAAAATTTTTTTGCTGGTCGTTTCGTTGTAAGTAATTGATATAGAAGAAAAATTTTTGGAGGATTCCAGAGGCAGCCGGGCTATTGTGTGCCGCGAAATGACGGCACGGGGGACGGTATGCGCTGAATGCCGGATTGCCGACTGGATAATTTACCGGCAGCGCTATTCGGCCGCGACGGTAAAATTCTTTCGAAGAAGCTAGGCGTTGTGCGGGTTTGCGGGCACATCGAGGGCTCGTGGTTGGTGACGGTAAAAAGTGTACCGACCACGAGCACGAGAAACGATGCTCACCGAATTTGTACTCCGCAACCTTAGGCCCCGCACCGCCCCGTACAATATCCCCGACCGCGACGGCATGTACGTCGGAGTCTCTCCGGCGGGCACCATTTCCTTTCGATACGACTATCGCATTAACGGGCGGCGAGAAACGCTGATAATTGGCCGCTATGGTCGAGGTGGCATCTCGGTTGGCGTTGGCGCGGGAAAAACCGATGGACGCCCTGTCGTGCCATCCGTGAAGGCAGGTCTCCGCCAGTGGAAAAACAGAGGGAAAAGCAGTAGCGCGCCGTGGCAAAGACCTTTGGTGAACGGGCTGCCAGCTGGCTTGACAGCGCCAGAATGGCGGACGACGCGGTCCGTGCGCAAGGGCATCGTTGTGCGCGATATCCTGCCGGCCTTTAAAGGAAGGCTGCTTTGTGAGGTGACCGCTGATGATCTGCGAGCGCTGCGCGCGAGTTAAAAGGCGTGGTGTGATATTTCAGTGAGAAGTGGCATTTCAGCGTTCGCTGAAACTGGCGGGTTTATTGAAATTACACTCGGCAACGGCGAGTACGCCACCTTGATCGGCGCGCTTCAAGGCCATGGATACGCCCAGCGCGAGGGGCTTCGGCGTTTCCAACTGTTACGTCAGGTTGCCGCACGAGATGGCGGGGAAGCAATCGACGTCGTAGTCGATTTTTTGATGCCCCGCGACGCCGAAATCGTCAAGAACGATCCGCCCCTGATCAGCGACTTTGCTGTGCAGCGGGCGGATGGCGCCGATCTGGCGATGCGGTTCTATCAGCTTGTGGCAGTGGCAGGGCCGATGCCGGACGGAGGGACGAACCGTGTACAGATCGCGGTGTGCTCGATCCCTGCTTTGCTCGCGATGAAGGGCCATGCACTGGCGGGCCGTTACAAGCAGAAGGACGCCTACGATATCTATTACTGCGTGCGGAACTACCCCGATGGGATCGACGCACTGGCACGGGAATGTCGGCCGCTGCTGGGGCATGCAAGCGGCGAACGCGGCTTCCGGTACATCGGCGAGAAGTTCGACACCTTCGAGGGATACGGGCCTACCTGCGTGAGATGCAACGTCACACGACAGCGCGCTGTGATGAAATAGCGAAGCGGGCATTGATCCTCTATTCTGATGACATCTTCCCTGCGCTGATTACGTGGCGGCGATAGAAGCGGCGATATCGCATCCAAAAGAGAACTCTGCGCGTATAGCGCCTAAAAGCAGCACGCACAGACAGCGCGTGTCCGTGCTAAGGCTCAGTGCCGGTCGAGCCGACCTCGAAAAGGAGCGGTTCGGCGAAGAGTTTTTCGCTGCCTGCCTAAATGGTGCGCTTGGCTCGAGCGAGGCCGGCATACCGTTGCAGCACACGATGGAGGTCCGCATCATGGCAACCTCGCAAGCCCGTGGCAAGCCGCAGCGGGCGCCCGTGCAACGGGGCACGCTCGTGCATCCGCTTTGGGTCCGCGTCACTCATTGGCTGAATGCCATCGCGGCAATCCTCATGATGCTCTCAGGATGGCAAATCTACGATGCGTCACCGGTCTTTTCGGGGTTCATGTTCCCGATGCCCGTCACGCTCGGCGGCTGGCTCGCGGGCGCGTTGCAGTGGCACTTCGCCGCGATGTGGCTCCTCCTCGCCAACGGCATCGTCTATCTCGCCCTCGGCATCGTCACCGGGCGTTTTTTCTCAAAATTCTTCCCCCTATCGCCGCGCGCCGTCTTTGGCGATCTCGTGCTGGCGCTCAAGGGCAGACTCTCCCATGCGGACCTCTCTCGATACAACGCGGTGCAGAGGCTCGCCTACGTCGCCGTCATTGTGGACCTCGTCGTTCTCGTCCTTTCAGGTCTCGCGATCTGGAAATCGGTGCAGTTTCCATTGCTACGCGACATGATGGGCGGCTACGACTCCGCGCGCGTCGTGCATTTTTGCGCGATGGCCTTCCTGGCGGCGTTTCTCATCGTGCATATCGTGATGGTTGCACTTGTGCCACGCTCGCTGATTGCAATGCTCCGCGGCCGATAGAGTGTGATCGTCTCGACGCTACTGAACCGGAGGCATCAGTGAAACGCTCCCGAATTCCTATTCATCCCGAGCTTCCAGCGCTTGCGCTCGATTCCAAAACGATCCTCGCCGACGCGCGCCGTGAGTTGGCCCTATCCTCGCGACGCGAATTCGGCAAACGCATACTGTCCCTCGGCGGCCTGCTGATGCTGACCGGTTGCTCGCTCACGGACGACAAATCGGTCAACGCATTCCTCATGAGCGTCTCGCGCATGAACGATCGGATCCAGGCATGGCTCTTCGACCCGAAGCGGCTTGCACCGACCTACAGCGAACGAGACCTCACACGCCCGTTCCCGTTTAACGCGTATTACGACATCGACGACGTACCCAAGGTCGACGCCGCCGCGTTCACGCTAAAGCTGAGCGGGCTCGTCAGCGGTAAGCGCTCCTGGACACTGGCGGAGCTTTACGCGCTGCCGCATGCGGAGCAAATCACGCGGCACATCTGCGTCGAAGGATGGAGTGCAATCGGACGCTGGGGCGGCACACCGTTCGGGGACTTCCTGCGCCGCGTGGGTGCAGACACGAGTGCAAGGTATGTCGGCTTCAAGTGCGCCGACGACTACTATGAAAGCATCGACATGCCGACGGCGCTCCATCCGCAAACGCTGCTTGCCCTTCAATATGATGGCGAGACCCTACCGCCGAAATATGGCTTCCCAATGAAGCTACGCATTCCGACAAAGCTGGGTTACAAGAATCCGAAGCACATCATGGAACTCTTCGTGACGAACACGTTTCCGGGCGGCTATTGGAGCGACCAGGGGTACAACTGGTTCGGAGGGTCCTGACGCCCAGGCTTGTTTTCCGCGCTCAGGCGGGAGTAACGGTTCACGTCCCGTCCTCGTGGTACCTGTCTCTGCAATCCATAAACGAGCAATCGGCTTTCAAAAGCCGTCTTTTCAACCTTCACCCGCTAATGGAGGTAATTCATGAGCAAGAAGGCAATCGTGGCGCTCGGCGCTTCGCTCGCCGTCGGCATTTCATACGTGTCAGCCCAGCAGGCCAGCGGCACGATGTCTGAAACCGAGATGGCAAGTGGCACCATGGCAAAACCCTCGATGAAAGAGGGGAAGATGAAGCACACGCCCCGGAAGAAGGGCAATTCGATGGGCATGAAGCACGAAGCGTCGGGTGCGACGGGACAATAATGACAACCTGATGCGGCAACTGCCCTGCTCGCACCGTTAACGCGCGGTGTGCTCATGCTCGCGCATCTCGGTCGATCGGTTGCGCGCACTGCGTCTACTAAGGACCTGAATTCCCGCGACGGGCGGCGCATAATATCGTGAGGTTGACCCTTAGCAGGAAGAGGGTTTTTATGCGCTGCACAATCTGCGGATCCGAGAATCCTCCCGATGCGAGGTTCTGCCAGGAATGTCAGGCTGTGCTCTCCCGCATGTGTCCGCATTGCGGACATGAGGCAGCGCCAGCGGCCCGCTTCTGCAGCAACTGCGGAACGCCGCTGACTGCGCCCGCCGCTGCGCCGCCGTTTTCCCGACCATTGGGCCGCGAACCGCCTCCGACGCCCATCCACTACACGCCCGATCATCTCGCCGAACGAATCCGAGCCGAACACGCGGCGATGGAAGCGCGTGGCGAACCTGCCGGCGAACGCAAGACCGTGACCGCGCTGTTCGCCGACATGGCCGGGTCGACTGCGTTGATTCACGATCTCGATCCTGAAGTCGCGCATCGCCTGATCGTGCCCGTGGTCGAGCTGATGATGGAAGCGGTTCATTACTACGAAGGGTACGTCGCAAAATCGCTCGGCGATGGCATCCTTGCGCTGTTCGGCGCACCAATCGCGCACGAAGACCATGCGCAGCGCGCGCTTTTCGCTGCATTGCGCATGCAGCAGGCGATGCGGCAGCACGGCGACCGCATTCGTCTGCAGGAAGGCGTTCCTCTGCAGATTCGCGTCGGCGTTCACACGGGCGAGGTCGTCGTCCGTTCGATCCGCACCGACGACCTGCATACCGATTACGATCCGCTCGGGCATACGATCCACATCGCATCGCGGATCGAGGGAATCGCTGCACCCACGTCGATTCTCGTCAGCGAATCGACGCACAAGCTGGCCGAAGGCTATTTCGAATTCAAGGCGCTCGGGGCAACGCAGCTCAAGGGCATTCCCGCGCCGCTGTGCGTATACGAGTTGCTTGGCCTGGGGGCATTACGCACGCGCCTGCAACTGGCCGCGCACCGCGGTCTCGCGCGATTCGTCGGCCGCGAAACGGAAATGGAGCACCTGAACCGCGCGCTGGAAGCCATGAGGGCCGGGCATGGCCGCGTGGTCGGCGTGGTGGGGGAGGCCGGCGTCGGGAAGTCTCGCCTTTTCCACGAATTCAAGGAGCGTTCGCGACGCGGCGCGCTGGTGCTCGAGACGTTTTCCGTATCGCACGGCAAGGCGTTTTCCAATCTGCCGCTCATCGAGCTCCTGAAGAACTATTTCCAGATCACGGTGCAGGACGACGAGCGGCGCTGTCGCGAAAAGGTCATCGGCAAGGCACTCGCTCTGGAGCGCAGTTTCGAGGATCTCGTCCCATACGTGCTCTATCTGCTCGGCATCGGAGAAGGCGGGCCGGTACTCGTCGAGATGGATCCACAGATCCGGCGCGACCGCACGTTCGATGCGATCCGGCAACTTCTTGCGCGCGAGAGCGAGAATCAGCCGGTCCATTTGCTGTTCGAGGACCTGCAATGGCTGGACCGTGAAACGGAAGCGTTCCTCGCCTACCTGATCGACCACCTGCCGGACACGCGCATCCTGCTTCTGGTGAACTACCGGCCCGAGTATCAGCCCGCGTGGACGCGCGCCGCTCACTGGAGCGCCATCCGGCTTGAACCGCTTGGTCCCGCCGACGCGCAAGGACTGCTGGCGGCGCTGCTCGGCGAGGACCGCACGCTCGTACCGCTGAAGCAGCGCATTCTGGAGAAGACGGAGGGCAATCCGTTCTTCATGGAGGAAGTGGTCCAGACGCTCGTCGAGGAACAGTCGCTGCTCGGCGAAGCGGGACGCTACCGCATCGTCGAGACGCCGGCGACGCTGCACATTCCCACCACCGTTCAGGGTGTGCTCGCGGCACGGATCGACCGGCTTCCGATCGACGAAAAGGAGTTGCTGCAGGCGCTAGCAGTGATCGGCCACGAGTTTCCGTTCAGCCTGATCCGGCGAATTTGCGGCGAGGAGTCGGTGCGGGACGACCAACTGCGTCGGCTGCTCGCCCATCTGGAAGCAGCGGAGTTCATCTACGAGCGGCCCGCGTTTCCCGAGGTCACTTATTCGTTCAAGCACGCACTGACGCAGGAAGTGGCAGGGCGCTCGTTGCTCACCGAGCGACGCACCACGCTGCACGAGCGCACCGCGCAGGCGATCGAGATGCTGTTCCCGACGCGCATCGCCGATTACTGCAGCGAACTGGCACATCACTACAGTCAGAGCGGCAACATTCCAAAGGCCGTCGAATACCTGCATCGTGCGGCTCAGCAGGCGCTGCGCCATGCCGCCCATCACGATGCAATGAATCACCTCGGCGCGGCGCTTGCATTGTTGAAAGGCCTGCCCGACACCGCGATGCGCGCGCATTGGGAACTGACGCTGCTGCTTTCCCTTGGGCCAGTCCTGATGGACGTGCGCGGGTATGGCGCACCGGAGGTCGGCGCGACCTATACGCGCGCGCTCGAATTGTGCGAGCGGACGGGGGAGGCATCGCAACGCTTTGCGACGCAGCTGGGACTGCGGATACATCACCTGGTGCGCGGCGAATATGCGCTCGCGACCGACCTGGGCCAGCAGATGCTCGGCACGGCGCGGGATGCGAACGATGCTGGCTTCCTCGTCGAGGCACATGGTGCATTGGGTTCGTGCTTTTTCCTACAGGGCGATTTCGACGCTGCACGCAGGCATGTCGAAGAGGCCCTGGCTATCTATGATCCGGAACAGCATCAGGCTCACGTGTTTGCACATGGCGTCGAGCCCGGCGTCCGGGCACTCAGCTACCTCGGGTTGACCTTATGGTTTCAGGGGTATCCCGACCAGGCGCTCAAACGTAGCGCCGACGCGCTCGCGCTGGCACAGGCTCTTGCCTATGGCCCCTCTCTGGCGTTCGCTCTGACCTACACCGCGCACTTGCATCAACTACGGGGGGAGCGCGCGCTTGTCGCCGAGCGCGCGGAAGCCGTCATCGCGGTATCTGTGGAGCACGGATTGCCCTACTGGCTCGCGTGCGGGACGCTGTTGCAAGGCTGGGCGATGAGCGCGCAAGGCAACATCGAGGGCGGCATTGCGCAGATGCGTCGAGGGCTCGATGCACACCGGGCCGCCGGCGGCGAAGATCAGCGGCCTTATTTTCTTGCGTTGCTTGCCGACAGTTACCAGCGTTCGGGTGACAAGCGCGCAGCACTGCGCATGTTGGACGACGCGATGGCGATCGTCGAGAAATCCGGCGAACATTGCTACGAGGCTGAGCTGTACCGGCTCAGGGGCGTCTATCAGGGCGGAAGCGCGGACGAGGCGGGGACAGCCGCCGCATGCGACGACGAGGCCGCCGACTGTTTTTACCGGGCGATCGCGCGCGCACGCGAGCAGGGTGCGAGGGCGCTGGAATTGAGGGCAGCGTCGGATTTGGCTCGTCTATTGCAACGGCGGGGAAGGACCGTGGAAGCGAAGCAAGCGCTGTCCGACGTGTACACGAGCTTCACGGAAGGCTTCGCTACGAGCGATCTGCGAGAGGCGAAGGCGCTGCTGGATGCATGGAGCGTGAGTGCAGGTTGAATGGAGCCGAGTCGCACGGCGGCGTATCGCGTGACGAAGTGCGTTCCACGACCTGAGGCTGCTCCGCAGGATGGGGAGTCGAGGGAACGGGCATGGCAACCACGCACACGAGGCGCCGCGACGATGTCCCGCGCAAACCGATCGCGCTCGCGTTGCAGGGCGGCGGCATGCATGGTGCTTTCACCTGGGGCGTGCTCGACCGGCTGCTCGAGGACGGCAGGCTCGAGATCGAAGGCGTCAGCGCGACGAGCGCCGGCGCGATGAACGCTGCGGTACTCGCATACGGTCTGCAAAAGGGCGGCGCGGACGGTGCGCGTCAGGGACTGCACGATTTCTGGCACGCGATCGCGCAATCGGCAGAGCGCTACAACCCGCTGCGCTGGGTGCCATGGTTGAAGGGAACGCACAGCTTCGGGCTCGATCACTCGCCGCTTTATGCATTCGCCGACATGATGCTGCGCGTCTTTTCACCTTATCAGTTCAATCCGAACAACCTGAATCCGCTGCGCGAAGTGCTCGACAGTCACGTCGACTTCGACGCGCTGCGCAAGCACTGTCCGATTCGGTTGTACCTGTGCGCGACCAACGTCGAGACGGGGAAAATACGCCTGTTCGCGCGAGAGGATGTCTGTGCCGACGCGGTACTTGCATCCGCATGCGTGCCGACGCTGTTCCAGGCAGTTTCGATCGACGGCGAGTACTACTGGGATGGCGGCTACATGGGCAATCCGGCCATCTATCCGCTTATCTACAATTGCGCGACGCGCGACGTCGTGATCGTGCACATCAATCCGCTCGTGCGTCGCGGTGTACCGATCACGGCCGCGGAGATTCTCAACCGCATCAGCGAGATCAGTTTCAACTCGTCGCTGATGCGCGAGATGCGTGCCATCGCGTTCGTCACCGACCTGATCCAGCAAGGCACGATCAAACAAGGCGACATGAAGGAAATGCTGATCCATTCGATTCGCGCCGACGACGCGCTGAGCGCGTTGAGCGTATCGAGCAAGTACAACGCAGATTGGGGATTTCTGAGCGAGCTGCGTGACCATGGACGGCGCGAAGCGGATGCATGGCTCGCGCATCACTACGTAAATATCGGACAGCGCTCGAGTATCGACATCCGCACGGAATTTCTGTGAACGCCTCGCGCTGATGTCGGCGTCGGGCGATCGCGCTGGCCCCACGGCCCAAGGAGCGAACGTGAACCGAACGCAGGCGCGGTTTGTCGCGTTGTGGTCGTGTAGCGGCGGGACGGATGCCGGCGAGGTCTATCGCCTGCTCGCGCGCTGCTATAGGGAGCCGGCGCGCCATTACCATACGCTCGTGCATGTGCGGCGATGCTTGCGTCACTTCGACTTGGCGCGTGATGCGATTCGGGCACCGGATGCCGTCGAACTCGCGCTCTGGTTCCATGACGTGATCTTCGTTCCGGGCGCGCAAGACAACGAGCAGCGTAGTGCGGAGTGGTTTCGAGAGCAGGCGCGCGGCCGAATCCGTGCGTGCGATCGCATCTGCGCGATGATTCTCGCGACGACCCACGCGGGCACTGCCGCGGAACCGGATACCCGCTTCGTGTGCGATATCGATCTGGCGGTGCTGGGCGCCGCTCGCAGCCGGTTTCGCGACGACGGCCGGCGCCTGCGGGCAGAGCGCCCCGATCTCGACGATCGGGCTTACGACCTTCACGAACGGACGATTCTCGGCGCGCTGCTCGTACGGCCGCGCATCTATCTGACCGATTTCTTCTATGCACGCTGCGAGGCGCAGGCACGCAAAAATCTGAACTGGCGGCTGGGCCTACCGATTCCAGAATGACGACGACATCGAAAAATCGTCCTGACGTGTGACTACTAGCGTCTCAGTTAGCCAAAAAGGAGGCAATGCTTGCATCGTACCTCGCGCCTTTTCCGCCCAGTCCCACCGTTGCCTGTTTCGCTCCCTTGAGCAAGCGCTTAATTGCAAGTTCCATTGCAGGTGACGCGTCGATTCTTCCTTTAGGCCCGGATAGACTAAGTGCTCCAACCAGCTCCCCCATTGCGTCGAAGACAGGGACAGACGCGGAAGCCGTTTCAGGATCGCGTTCGCCGTACGAAACCGCCCATAGGCGATCACGCACCTCCTTCCAACGCTCGTCCAAACGATCTGTAAAGGCGAGGAGTATCTTGCCTGACGCTCCTTTCTGGATATCGAACATCTCCCCAACCCGTATTGACACTCGTACGCTTCTCGACGGCTCGACACGAAACAATACGAGCCGTTGATCTCCGTGCCTCACGTAGAACGATGCAGTCTCGCCAAGGTCTCGACTTAGCTGCTGCAGAATTGGCTCGACAACGGGCCCGACCTGAAAGGACCGCTGGTAGAGGCTCGCTAAGCGTAGCGGAGAGGGACCGATGGCGTACTGGCCATCGCTGAGCTTACGTATGAATCCGCCGTGCTCCAATGCGCCGAGCAACCGCAATACGGTGCTCTTATACAAGCCGGTCCGCCGCGAAAGCTCGGTCAACGTCAGGCGATCATCGGACACCCCAAAGGCATCGAGGATCGAGAAGGCGCGGTCCAGTACGGCAACGCCGCCCGAAGCTCCAGTCGCTTCATCGGCCGACGCAGCCGCTGAGATTTTCTTGGTGGGCACGCTAACTCCTCCAGGGGGCATGCTCAGACTATATCGTTCTGCGTGGCAGAACTCAAGTTCTATTTCTGGTTAACCCCTGTTGTGGCGCCGCTCTTGTTGCTCTAAAGTTTTCTCAGGTAGAACAAAGGTCTGTCAGATAGAACTTTATGAAGGAGCGAATCGTGAGTGCCCCCAGAATCTTGATTAGCGAAGTCGGCCCGCGTGACGGCTTGCAAAGCATCAAAAACGTCATGCCGACTGCGGCAAAGCTGAGTTGGATTTCCGCGCTCGCCGCTGCCGGATTGAAGGAGATCGAGGTGGGGTCGTTTGTGCCGCCCAAGCTGCTACCTCAAATGGCGGACATACGTGAGGTCGTGCTTCACGCTCTCTCGATTCCCGGTCTTCATGTTGCGGTCCTCGCGCCTAACCTGCGCGGCTGCCAAGGGGCGTTTGAAGCTGGTGTCCACAAGGTCACGTTGCCGGTCTCTGTTACCAACGAACACTCTATCGCCAACGTCCGCAAAACCACGGCACAAATGATCGAAGAAGTTCGCAATGTGATCGCGCTGCGCAACGAGCACTTTCCGGATGTGCAGATCGAAGCAGGGGTGTCGGTAGCCTTCGGTTGCACTATCGCGGGCACGGTGACCGACGACCAAACGATGCGTATGTGCTTGGCTATGGCCGAGTGCGGTGTGGACGAAATCGGCCTATCCGATACGAGCGGCTACGCCAATCCGGCGCAGGTTCGCCGGCTGTTTCGCCGTTTGCGGTCAGAGGTCGGGCAAAGGGCAGGGGGGGCTCATTTCCACAACACGCGCGGCCAAGGATTGGCGAATGTCATCGCCGCGCTCGACGTCGGCGTGACAACGATCGATTCAAGCCAAGCCGGCCTCGGGGGCTGCCCGTACGCACCTGGCGCGACGGGTAACATCGTTACCGAAGACCTCGCCTTTTTGCTCGAAGCAATGGGTTACGACACGGGCGTGGATATCGACAAGCTCATTGCAGCTCGGGAGATTCTGGCTGAAGCCCTGCCGCGCGAACCTTTGTATGGGCATGTACAGGACGCTGGATTGCCCAAAGGCTTCACTTATGCAAACGGGCGCATGCCGAGCGCGCCTCAACCGGAAGGCTGTTTGTTGGGAGTCGCGCAATGAGCGAAGACCAAGCAAATCGAAACCTGCCGTACACCGGCGTGCGAGTCGTCGAGATGACCCATATGGTGATGGGGCCGACGTGTGGGATGGTGTTGGCGGACCTGGGCGCCGAAGTCATCAAGATCGAACCCATCGCCGGCGATAGCACACGATCGCTGCGGGGCTCAGGAGCGGGCTTCTTCAGCACGTTCAATCGCAACAAGAAGAGCATCGCAGTCGATGTCAAAGATCCCCGCGGCTGCGAGATTGTGCAAAAGCTCGTGGCCGGCGCGGACGTCTTCAGTGAGAACTTCAAGAGCGGGACAGTAGACAAGCTCGGCCTGAGCTTTGCCACGCTGTCGAAGCTTAACCCGCGTCTCGTCTATGTTTCGCACAAGGGCTTCTTGCCCGGTCCTTATGAGCATCGCACAGCTCTTGACGAAGTCGTACAGATGATGGGAGGCCTTGCCTATATGACGGGTCCCGAAGGGAGGCCGCTTCGGGCCGGGGCGAGCGTCAACGACATTATGGGCGGGTTGTTCGGCGCCATTGGCGCAATGGCGGCGCTTGCACAACGTGAACGCACGGGGCGCGGGCAGGAGGTGCAGAGCGCCTTGTTCGAGAACAACGTCTTCCTTGTCGCTCAACACATGATGCAGTTCGCGGTGACGGGCCGGCCTGCGGCACCGATGCCGGGCAGAATCTCGGCGTGGGCTGTCTACGACGTGTTTTCCGTCAAAAACGGCGAGCAGATATTTTTGGCCGTTGTCTCCGATACGCAATGGGCGCTTTTCTGCGACGCGTTCGGTCTTTCAGAGTTGAAAAGCGATGAGCGCATCGCAACCAACAATCAACGCGTACAGGCGCGGGCCTGGTTGTTGCCGCAGCTTCGCGCCCATTTGGAAGCCTTTACCGCGGCTGAGATCAGCGCGATCTTTGAACGCTGCGGTCTTCCGTACGCGCCAATCACGAAGCCCCACGACTTGTTCGACGATCCTCATTTGCTTTCTACCGGTGGCCTTGTTGACGTCACCTTGCCTGCGGACGCAAGCACTGCCGGCCACCCCGTGATCACGAAGACAGCGTTGTTGCCGCTAACGCTCGGTGGAGAGCGTCTGAAGTTGCGTGCAGCGCCGCCTTCGCTGGGACAAGACACGCAATCCCTGCTCATGCAACTGGGCTATTCGCCCGAAGAGCTTCGACAGTTGGTCGAGGCAGGCGTAGTCAGAGCTCAAGCCCCGCAAGCAGGGGGAGCGACAACCGCCTCGGCTAACGAACTGGCGAGCGCCTGACCTTTGGAACACGTAAAGGATTGCAGCGCGGCACTGAGTCGGCTCGGGTCGGCTTGGTTCGGCGAATAATTCGAGACGGAGACAACATGACATTTATATCAGCCAACTTCGCGGGCGACGAGTCCGTCGATTCCACGCTTGAACAGCAGGCGGTCAGAAAGGCCGCATGGCGATTCATCCCACTTCTCGCGCTGGCGTACTTCTTCAATTACCTGGACCGAACCAGTGTCGGATTTGCGGCGTTGACCATGAACCGCGACCTCGGCCTTAGCGCCACTCAATTCGGATGGGGAGCAGGCATCATGTTCGCGGGCTATTGCTTGTGCGAAGTGCCGAGCAACTTGGCGCTGTATCGCTTCGGCGCCCGACGTTGGCTCGCGCGCATCATGATCACGTGGGGCCTTTTCGCTGCGGCCACGGCACTCGCTGCCGGGCCGATGAGCTTCTACACGATCCGACTGCTCCTTGGAGTCGGCGAAGCCGGATTCTTTCCAGGTGTGATCTTTTTCCTCGCGCTCTGGTTTCCTGCGAACTACCGCACACGGGTTCTCGCCTGGTTTACCGTTTCGACGCCACTCTCTTCGTTTATTGGTGGGCCGCTTTCGACGTGGCTGCTTCAGATGGACGGGTTTCTCGGCCTCGCAGGTTGGAAATGGATGTTCATCATCGAAGGCATTCCGGCGTGCCTGGTTGGCGTACTCGTATTGAAGCTCCTTGCCGACAAGCCCGCTGATGCCAAATGGCTGTCTTCGGAAGAGCGGCAAGCATTGCAAAGCGCATTCGACCGGGAAGGTGCCGCGAGTGGCAAGAAGAAGCACTTCGCCGCTGCGTTGAAGGACGTACGCGTCTATGTCCTGGCGATGATTTCCTTTGGCTTTACGATGGGCTCTTACGGTATCGGAATATGGCTACCGCAAATTCTCAAGAGCCACGGGATGACGGTCGGCCAAACCGGCTGGCTGTCCGCAATCCCTTACTTCTTTGCCACTATCGCGCTGCTTTGGTGGGCCAAGCGGGTCGATCGCCGCGGAGGCCACATTGCAAATCTGGCGGCGGGTTTATTAATGGGTGCTATCGCGCTTGGCGTGTCGACCCACTTCCACCAGTTGGTTCCGGCCATGGTTGGCATCACCCTGGCGCTGATCGGAACCATCGCCGGCCGCACCATCTTCTTCACATTGCCGGCCAGGTTTCTTTCAGGACAAGCCGCCGCGGGTGGCCTGGCGCTCATCAACTCGATCGGTGCGGCTGGCGGCTTCGCGGGCCCCTACCTCGTCGGCTATCTGAAGGACAGCTTCGGTACTTACACCGCAGGACTGCTCGGGTTGTCGGTGGTGCTCGCCATCACAACCGTGCTGACCTTGTCTCTTTACGCCTTTGACAACGGAGATAAGAATTGAAATCGAGACATTCGCCTCGCCGCCGCCAGCTTCTGGGCACGGTCGCCGCATCAATCGTGATTCCTGCCCTTGCCCCACACAAGGGTTTCGCAAACCAGGAAGTTCGTAGCATGAGCACGTCCAGCAACTATCTTCCGGTTCGCGCCGGGTGGCTGGCCTCTAACACCGAGGCGGCAATCGACCCCGACCTGTCAATCGTCGACGCGCATCATCATTTCTACGAGCGACCCGGATGGACATACATGTTGGATCAATACCTCGAAGACGCTCGGTCGGGGCATAACGTCGTCGCGTCGGTGTACATGCAGGCACTGACCCGCTACCGCAAGGACGGTCCCGAGTTTATTCGTCCGGTAGGCGAAATCGACTACGTGGCGACCGTTACGGCACCGTTGCAGAAGGCGAAGCCGAAGGTAGCGAACGGCATGGTCGGATATGCGGATCTTCGTCGAGGTGCAGATGCACGCGAAGTTCTCGAAGCGGAGATCAAGGCCGGAGACGGCCGTTTCCGCGGCGTTCGCCATCTGGCGACATGGGATGCCGACACGACGCTCGCGAATCCTCTCACTGCCGCGCCGCGCGGGCTGCTGCTCGATCCCAGCTATCGGCGGGGTGTGGCTCAGTTGGCCCCGCTCGGCCTGTCCTACGACGCTTGGGTGTTTTTCACGCAACTACCGGAGCTTCTCGATCTCGCAAAGGCGTTTCCGGATACGCCGATCATCATCAATCACTGCGGTGGCGTGCTGCGCATTGCCTCCTATGAAGGCCGTCGAAAAGAAGTCTTCGAAACCTGGTCTCGCTCGATGCGTGAACTGTCGCAGTTGCCAAACGTCTACGTCAAAGTGGGCGGGCTGGGTATGCGCATCAATGGCTTTGACTTCGAGAAGGGGGAACGTCCGCCATCTTCGGTTGACCTTGCCCAAGCATGGAAACCCTGGATGGAATCTTGCATTGAGATGTTCGGCGCTAATCGCTGTATGTTCGAAAGCAATTTCCCTGTCGATAAAGGTTCCTACCCATATAGCAACGGCTGGAACGCTTTCAAGCGTTTGACAGCGAGCGCAAGTCCGGCCGAGAGGGAAGCGCTTTTTCGAGGCACGGCAAATAAGGTCTACCGCCTGGGGCTGTGAGCTGTGAGAAATTGCCCGACCTTTCCGCCGACTCGTCGAGACGATCATGAAAGGGCGAACTTCATTACGCGGCGCGGGACCCAACCGAAGGATGGCTGGCAAGCAGTGCAGCGCAGCGCTCGCGCAAGAAGGCGTGCAACTGGCTAATCGCCGGCGACAGTTGCGCACGATGAGCACAAATCAGATGCAGCGGCGCAGTGCTGCAGCGTTGCGTCGTCGACCTTGGGGTAGCTGGTGGGCACATAGAGGCCACCATCGGCCGCCAGTCCTTCCATCAATACTTCGGAAAACCGCAGGCCGGCGCTGGCACCACGGCTCGAGACATACTTCATA
>Ga0207695_10002525_pt1 | contig 26882 bp, 22 predicted proteins | sample KBSC54metaG_FD_184354 | JGI IMG/M metagenome (GOLD analysis project Ga0207695, IMG submission 184354) | Corn rhizosphere microbial communities from Kellogg Biological Station, Michigan, USA - KBS C5-4 metaG (SPAdes) (version 2) | ecosystem: Host-associated > Plants > Roots > Rhizosphere > Soil...
AAGGACTGGCGACGCATCGCCACCCGCTACGACCGCACCGCCAGGAACTTCCTCTCTGCCCTCGCCCTCGCCGCAACCCTCAGCTTCTGGGCCAGATAATTGAGTCATCAACCTAGGCCCGGAACCGCCGGCGATAGACGCCCTTCTCGCGGCCGATGGCCCCCAGGAGGTCGTGCGCCCGCTGGGTCGCTTCGTCGGTGAAGGTCTCGGCGCCGGCGACCCAGGTCTCGCGTTTCACCGGGAAGCACTGCGCCACCGGCGTGCCCCGGGGCAGGACGCCGCTGAAGTTCGCGTCATGCCAATGGGCCGGGAAGTTGATCCAGGCGTCGTGGAAGCGGTCGCAGTCGACCATGCCGGTCAACGTCGTGAACGGTAGGTCGAAGCGGTTGGCCGGATGGGTGAACAGCAGCGAGTAGCCGGGCGGCGCCTGGATGGTCCAGAGATTGTGGAACTTGATCAGGAAGCGGTCGGAGTCGAAGAAGGGCGTGCCAGTCACCTGGCTGGCGTCGTGGAACCCGATCGGCGAGCGGGCGAAGCTGACGGCCCCGCCCGGCGGCAGGTCGTTGTCCCAGGTGAATTCGCCGCCCTCGACCCGGACGTCGCAGATCAGCGGGATCAGGAAGCCGCAGGTCATGGCGTCGATGAACGGCGGGCAGCGCTTGACCGTGTCGTCCTCGTCGCCGACCACGCCGCTGAAGGCCTGGGCGGGCATGGTCCGCAGCCAGCCCGGCAGGCCCTGCGCCGCGGGCACGGGCGGCGGCAGGAGCCCGTCGAGCTCCTTCGGGCAGCGGAACGTCAGGGTCATCGCCTCGTCGGGCTGAGGCGTCACTGTACTGACCCACACATATCCAAAGCGCACCCCGGCGTCCGACCGCCGCCAGCTATCACCTTTCTCGTTTCCGTACGATTTCCGGTTGTGTTGCAGAGGGGGGTTTCTTGGTCAGCGGTGCAACCTGGCGGACATATTCCCGCCTCGGCGACCGATTCCCGGCCCAACCGTGGGCGCCGGCGCCCATGGACTTGACGCCGCCCGCGGGCGGGCCTCCCCTAGCCGCGCTCATGTCACCCGCGAGAGTGACGGCCTCGGGAGGGCGATCGCGATGCACTATGGCCGGTTCCTCATCCTCGCCCTGGCGGCGACGGCGCTCACCGCCCTGACGGTGGGGCCGGCGGGCGCCGAGACCAGCCCCGCGGCCGTCGCCAAGGGCTACAAGGCCCCGCGCAACGCCTTCGGCCAGCCCGACCTTTCGGGCGTCTGGAGCAATGCGACGATCACCCGCCTGGAGCGCGATCCCAAGTACGGCGATCGCCTGGTGCTGACGCCGGACGAGGCCAAGGCCATCGAAGGCGCCAGCGACCAGCGCAACGCCCGCCTGCGCGCCAAGACCGACACCTCGATCAAGGACCCCGACAAGCTGCCGGAGTGCCAGAGCGGGGCGCAGGGCGCGGCCTGCGGCTACAACGCCTTCTGGACCGACCCCGGCACCCGGCTGGTGCGGATCGGCGGCGAGGCGCGCACCTCGATCCTGACCGCGCCGGCCAACGGCCGCCTGCCGGCCCGGCCCAGCGTCGGGGCGGCGCGGGCGCGGGCCCAGCTGGGCGGCAACTTCGACAATCCGGAGAACCGCGCGCTCGGCGAGCGCTGCATCGTGGGCTTCGGCGGCACCTCCGGCCCGCCGATGATGCCGGTGCTCTACAACAACCACTACCAGATCCAGCAGACCGGCGATTCGGTGGTGATCCTAGTGGAGATGGTGCACGACGCGCGCATCGTGCGCCTGGGCGGGCGCCATCCGCCGGCCAGCGTGCGCACCTGGATGGGCGATTCGATCGGCCGCTGGGAAGGCGACACCCTGGTGGTCGAGACCTCCAATATCCGCCGCGAGGAAGGCCTGCGCGGGCCCGAGGAGAACATGGCGGTGATCGAGCGGTTCACCCGCGTCTCGCCGCAGCAGATCCTCTACCAGTTCGAGGTGGTCGATCCGGCCGCCTTCTCAGCGCCGGTGAAGGGCGAGGAGGCGCTGAACTTCACCAAGGACAAGATCTACGAATACGCCTGCCACGAGGGCAACTACGCCATGACCGGCATCCTGGCCGGCGCGCGGCAGGCCGAGAAGGAAGGCAAGGCGGTCGAGGGCGCCCGCGGGCAGATCAAGGAAGAGGGCGGCGACTGACGCGGCCGGCCGAAGGCGAAGGACGCCGGCGCCGCCAGCTACTGAGAGAGGTGCTTGTTCAAGGCCACGACCGCCTCGGCGATCGCGTTCAGCAGGTCGGCCTTGTTGCAGGCGGCGCCCAGGCTGGCGTCGCCCTTGAGCAGGCCCGCCCAGGTGATCCCCTGGTAGACCTTGTTCGTCGCCAAATCCGATGACTTGAGATGCAGCGCCCACGGCGACTGGGTCAGAAGGATCTTCCTGAGCTTCCCTTTGTCCTTGTCGACGATTTCCGACAATACCGCGAGGAACGCCTCCAGGTTGTTGCTCCTGGCGTTGTTGGTCGCGGCGCGGGCGATCTCCTCCAGACCCGGATGGGCCCAGTCCTCGGAGGCCTTGGTCTCCTTGTCGGCGCCCGACTGTTCCGGTTTCTCGTCGATGAGGGCGACGACCGCGCTGGCCACCGACGCCGAGACCCGAGGCGTCGCGAAATTCTCCGCGATGAGGCTGGGATCGCTCGAACTGGTCACCTCGCCGAAGCCGTGATGCGACGCCCAGATCGTCCGCGCCTGGGTCTCCGTCACGCCCAGTTCCTTCAACTTCTGGGATTCGGTGGCGGTGAAGGTGACGCCCCTGTGCAGGCCGTAGATGCTGTCCTTGACCCTGACGCCGGCGCTTTCGAGTTTCCCCTTCGCCCGCAGCCCGCTGTCCACCTCCCGCGCCTGCTTCACGGTGGCGGGTGAATCCTGAAGCATGACCATGTTCTTCAGCTGGGATTCATCCACGCCGTCCAGGTCGAAACCCGTCACGTTCGAGAGGCCGCCGGTCTTGACGAGGCCCATGGCGATATAGCGGTTGATGGTCCGGATGTTCTTGGCCAGGTCCGTCGTGGATTCGTGGACCATCAGCACGTCGATGTATCCCAGATGCCGCAAGGCCTCCTCGATCACCTTGTCCAGGTCGTCCTTGGTGCTTCCGTGGCCGATCTTGTACACCACCTTGAAGCTGCTTCTCGGCAGCTTGGAAGCCCTGAGCACATCCGCCAGGTCGGCGACGGTGAAGCTATAGGTCTTGGCGGCGTCGAAGCATCGGTAGCCGATCTCGACCGCGGCCCTGACCGCATCCTTGGTCTTGTTGTCCAGGCCGAAGATCTTGTGATCCGTGGCCCCCTTGCCCCATTCCTGAGCCTCCGCCGCCGGCGGGGCCTCGGCGAATCCCAGGACCTTCTCGGGGTCCTTCACGACCAGGGGCGCCTCGCCCTTGGCCATGCCCAGAGGGTGGGTGTAGAACTCCCAACTCGCCTCGCCGCCCTGCGGAAACCTTCGTGTTTTCAGGTATCTGGGGCCTTCGACCCCCTCGATCCTGTACCATTTGCCCAGCTTGATATCCCCGGCGGGCATGAGCTGGGCGACCCCGCCGCCGGAGGCGGCCTGGCGCGTCGGGGGCGCGGGCCGGGCGGCCGGCGGCGCCGCGAGCGCCCTGCGGCCCATGACGTCCGCCTCCCGCTCCAGCCGCGGGTCGGTGTTGACGGAGACGCCGTCCGTCCGCCGCAGGGTCGGCGTCACCCGTCCCTGCATCTGCTGGGCGACATGCCAGGTCTCGTGCGGCAGGCAGGCCTCCCGCCCCGGCGCGAGGTAGATGTCGGCGCCCTGCGCGAAGGCGTGGGCCCTCAGCTGGGCCGGCCGGCTCGAGTTGTAGTGGACGCTGACGTTGTCCAGCGAATGGCCGGAGAGGGTCTCGACCCCGGCCTTGAGACGCGCCGGCAGGCCGGTGCGGTCGATCCGTGTCTCGAGGGGCGATGGGGCTGGAACAGCGACTCGGGCGTGCGCGCTCGCCGCGGCTGCGCCGGCCCGCGCCGGCGAGCCGGCCTTCTGTGGCGCCTTCGCATAGGTTCTCATCGCCCACGGCCCTCGCCCTGGAGGGCGATCTTGGCCCGCCGGACTGCAAGCGCAATAGGATTGTCATGCCGGCCGCGGCCGGCGCGGGAGGGCCGCTCAGTCGAGCAGGATGACCGCCGGCTCAGACTCCAGCGCCTGACGGACCCGCGCGCGGATCGCATCGCCCGTCGCGGCGCCGGCGAACAGCCGTCGGAACAGGCCAGAGGGCCCGTCGACGGAGACGGTCCATTGGGCCGGCTCTTCCTGCGGGCCCTCGCCCATGAACGAGATGGCGATCCAGTAGCGGTCGCGGTCCCGCCGAGCCCAGAGGCCCCAGCCGTAGTCCTCCGGAACCGGCTCGCCGATCTCCAGGCCGAGGTCCGGCGCGGCGAGGAGCCGGGCCTTCAGCCACAGCGCGAGGTCCTCGCCGAAGCAGCAGGGATTGATGAAATGAGCGCCGACCTTGCGGTGCTCGAAAAGGTCGGTCTCGAAGACCGTTCCAGGGTCCGCTCCCATCGGAAGCCTCCAGCGTGGCGAGGGTGCGATCCTGCCGCGCCGCGGCTAACAGCCGGTTACGCGCCGCCCGGCGCCGGCGCGGTCTTCCGGAACGCGTCCTTCCTGAGGATCAGGCCGCGGCGGAAGGTGAAGACGTCACAGCCGCGCACGCTGCGGACGCCATCGCCGGCGGGCGTGCGGTAGGTCCAGGTGCTGACCGCCAGGTCGCCCGCGAACGCGGTCTGGTCGATCGTCGCCTCCGATCCGGCGTCATGGGCGAACATCTTGCGCACGCCGGCTTCGATCGCGCTTCGGCCGACGAAGGTTTCGCCGGGCTCCGGGCCGACCGAGGCGGCGTAGACGCCGTCGGCGTCGAAGCAGGCCGCAACGGCCTCGGCGTCCCGCCGGCTCCAGGCGTCGACCAGGGCGGCCAGCCGGGCGCGATTGAGCTCATGTGAGGCCATGGCGCGAAGCATCGGGCGCCCGGCGCGCGGTCGCACGGTCCTGGACTGCCGAATAGGCCCGACTTTCGCGCCAATCGCCGGTTTGGCAGGATTGTTGCGATAAGTGGCGAACTCGCCAATGGCGCCGGCCGCGAGGCAGGAGGAAGGTGCGCATGACATCGTTGGAGATCGCCATGAGCAACGTCACCGCCATCCCCGCCGCGCCGTCCGAGAGCGCGCTGGAGCACTTCTCCGCCATGCTGACGTTCGAGACCGACTGCTGGGACGTCCATGAGGACCTGGTCAACGGTCGGGACGATTTCGTCCTGCTGGACGTCCGCGCCCCGGCCGACTACGCCGCCGGGCACCTGCCGGGGGCGATCAGCCTTCCGCACGGCAAGATCATCGAATCCAAGCTGGCCGCCTGGCCGGACGGGACGACGTTCGTGACCTACTGCGGCGGGCCGCACTGCAATGGCGCCAACCGCGGGGCGGTGCGGCTGGCCAGGCTCGGACGTCCGGTCAAGATGATGATCGGCGGCGTCACCGGATGGCTGGACGAAGGGTTCGCCCTGACCGCCGGCGCGGAGCCGGGATCGATGCGCGCGGTGGAAGCCGCATGACCCCCAGCGGACCCACGCGAGGACCGCTGGCGGTCGTCGTGGCCTACGACCGCTTCTGCCTGTTCGAGTTCGGCATCGCGGTGGAGATCTTCGGCATGCCGCGGCCGGAGATGGGCGAGGACTGGTACCGCTTCGCCATCGCGGCCGGCGAGGCGCCGCCGCTGCGCGGCCAGGGCGGCATGGTGCTGAGCGGGGATGGCGGGTTGGAGCTGCTGGCCGAGGCGGACCTGATCGTCCTGCCGGGCTGGCGCGTCGCGGGCGAGGATCCGCCGCAGGCGCTGATCGAGGCGCTCCAGGCGGCGCACGCGCGCGGGGCGCGGATCATGTCGCTGTGCTCCGGCGTCTTCCTGCTGGCGAAGGCGGGTCTGCTCAAGGGCAGGACGGCGACGACGCACTGGCGATACGCCGAGCTCCTGCGCGAACGCTTCCCGGACATCCTGGTGGACGCCGACGTCCTCTACGCGGACGAAGGGGCCATCCTCAGCTCCGCCGGCAGCGCGGCTGGCATCGACCTTTGCCTGCACGTCATCCGCCGGGATTTCGGCCCGGCCGCGGCCAACATGGTGGCGCGGCGGCTGGTGGTGCCCCCGCACCGGGAGGGCGGACAGGCGCAATATGTCGAGCGCGCCGTCGCGCCGGCCCGGGAGGGCGCGCGGCTGGGCCCGCTGTTCGACTGGATGCGGGCGCGCCTCAACGAGCCGCTGCCGCTGAAGCGGCTGATCGCGCAGGCCGGCATGAGCGAGCGCACCCTGATCCGGCGGTTCAAGGCCGCGACGGGGCTCGCGCCGGGGGAGTGGCTGCTGGAGGAACGGCTGTCGCAGGCCAAGGTCCTGCTGGAGGAATCCGAGCGATCCATCGACGACGTCGCCGAGGGCTGCGGCCTCGGATCGGGGGAGAACCTGCGTCGCCATTTCCGGCGGCGATACGGCGCGAGCCCGGGCGGCTATCGCGCCCGCTTCGGCCAGCCGCCGGCGCCAGCGCAGCAGCCCGCCAAGGCGTCGCCTGGCCCCCACGCCCACCCGATCGTTTCCTGACGCTTCAGGCTGTTGAATCTTCGGAAGGATCTGCTCGGCGCAACGCCGTGGGCGCCGCAAAGGCGGTGTGGCGACGGCGAACGGAGCGTGACGGGATGCCGCATCCCCCCAGTAACGGCTTTTTAGCGGCCAACCGACCAAGATTGGCAGCGAACGCGAGCTTGAGCGCCGCGCCTCACGGAGCCAAGCTTGTCCGACCGCGACGCCATCGCCGGCCAGACCGCCCGCGCGGGTCCTCGCCCGACGCGGCGCCGCCGTGTTGTAGAGGTGCTCTGCGCGGTCGCCTTCGTCGGTCTCTTCATGGTGTCCGCACTGCCTGCCCGTGGCGCCCCCACGGGCCGGTGGACGGATATGGCGTTGACGAACTTCCAGCGAATCGCCTCGGAACAAGAGCTGCCGAATTCGGCCGTTCCGACGGCGGTGACGAAGGACGGCCAAGGTTTTATCTGGCTCGGAACCCAGGAGGGCCTGGCCCGCTGGGACGGTTCCCGTTTCCGCCTGTACGAAGCCAATGGACGTCCCGGCGCCCTGCCCGGCTCAATCGTCCAGGTCCTGTTCACCGACGCCACGGGTGACCTGTGGGTCGGGCCGATGTCCGGCGGACTCGCCCGCTACGACCGCGCCAACGATCGGTTCGTCACCTATGCAGGGGCCGGCAACGTGCTGGCCTTGGCCAACGACGGCCATGGCGGACTCTGGATCGGCACCGACAAGGGCCTTGCGCAACTGCCTCCGGGTCGCGCCATCACGATGACGGCTCCGCTCCCTGGAGCGTCCGAAGCCTCGCGCCACCTCCTTTCCGACGGCGTCACCGCGATCTTGCGAGATCAACAGGGCGCTCTTTGGATCGGCACGCCACATGGACTCGTGCGGCGCAACCGAAGCGGAGCGCTGACGGCGGTCGGCCGGGGCGCTTCAGCCAGTGCCGACCTGCCGGTCTCCTGCCTCGCCATCGCAAGCGACGGACGGATCTGGGGGGGCGCCGAGAACGGCCGAGCCTTCACCGTGTCTCCGGCCGACGGAAAAATCTCCTTTATCCGAACCTCCTCTGGGTCCCACACCAGCCCGTCCATCCGCGCGATTGCCGAGGCCCGGCCCGGTGAGATTTGGCTGGGGACCGCCGGCGACGGCCTGATTGTCGTGGATGCCGCGACCGGCGTGACGCGGCGGTTGCGCCACGAGCCGGGAGTCGCGGCAAGTCTCCCGGATGACAATGTGAGGGTGCTATTCAAGGACCCTGTGGGCGCCGTTTTCGTCGCGACCGTCCGGGGGTTCAGCCGGTTTGACACCGGCCAGACGGGCTTCACCACCGTGCTCGGCGGCGGCTCCCGACCGGGTGGCCTCTCCGCAGAGAACGCATCGACGCTCCTGGCCGCCCCGGACGGCCGACTGTGGATAGGCGCCTTGTCGCGCGGTATCGATATCATCGATGCCGCCGGCCATATCCGACATCTTCGGCCGGGGTCGGCGGACTCGACCGACGTCCTTCCCACGGCGAGTGTGCTGAGCTTGTCGGCGCGGTCGGACGGGATCGTCATCATCGGAACGAGCGCGGGGCTCTATCGCGCGGACGCCACGGGATCCCACATTCGTCGTCTCGCCATCCCGGGCCGTCCACCGGCGGCGAAGGTGATGTCGGCGGCTTTTGTCGGCGACAACCTATGGATTGGCGATCTGGATGGGCTCTGGGAATTGGCGCTTGAGGGCGACGCGGCTGCGCGCGTCCTGCGCCGCATCCCCGGCCGCGAGTTGACCGATCCCCGCGTCGCCGCCATGACGCCCCGCGCCGACGGCGGGCTCTGGGTCGGGACCTTTGCCGGGTTGAACCGGATCCAGCCCTCGAGCGGCGCCGTCGAACAATTCCGCGCAAAGCCTGGCGATCCTGACTCCTTGCCGGCCGACTATGTGTCGTCCATGTTTGTCGATCACGCAGGGCGGCTCTGGGTGGCGACCTTTGGCGGTGGCATTGCCCTGCTGGACGAGGCGACGCCAGGCCATCCAAAATTCCATCGCATCGGTCCGGCTCAAGGCCTTCCCAACGCCAACGCCGACACGATCTTCGAGGATGGGCAAGGGCGGATTTGGGTGAGCACCGACAACGGCCTGGCGATCATCAACCCGCATTCTCTCACGGTGCGTGCGCTGCATCGCGGCGACGGTGTGGTCATTCCGACCTATTTTAACGAGTCCGGCGCCGAGACCCGAGCCGGCGAGTTCGTGTTTGGGGGCGCCGGCGGGCTGATGATCGCAACCCCTTCGCTCTATCGCGAGACGCCGTCGCGCTCGCCGCTCGTGCTGACCGACATCCACGTCGGGGGGCGATCCCAAGCCCCGGGACGGTTCAACACCCCGGGACGGGACGGCGGCGCCTTGGTGGCGCCCGGCGGCGCTGGGCGCGTGGCGGTCGAATTCGCCGCGCTGGACTACGGCGCGCCCGAACGGGTGCGTTACGCCTACCGTCTGGAAGGCTCGGAACCGGGTTGGACCGAGGTCGACGCCACCCGGCGCCTTGCGGCCTACACCAATCTCTCGCCGGGACGCTACACCCTGCAGATCCGCAGTTCCGCGCGGGACGGCAGCTGGACGGGCGGAGCCTTGGACATCCCCGTGACGGTGCTTCCAGCCTGGCACCAGTCGCTCTGGTTCCGTGGTCTCGAGGGGCTGGCGGCGATCCTGGCGATCGCGGGCCTGGTGTTCGGGCGGACCGCCTATCTGCGCGAGCGGCAACGTCACCTCGAGGGGCTGGTGGACGAACGCACACTCGCTCTGCAGCAGCAGACGGAGACGCTCGAAGCTCAGGCGGTCGAGTTGACGCAGGCGCGCGAGACGGCCGAGGCGCTGGCGCGCGCCAAGACGGACTTCCTCGCCAACATGAGCCATGAGATTCGCACACCGATGAACGGCGTGATGGGCATGAACGCCCTGCTCCTGCGCACGCCCCTGAGCGCCGAACAGCAGACCTTCGCGAAATCCGTCCAGCTCTCGGCCGAGAGCCTGCTCGTCATCATCAACGACATCCTGGACGTCTCCAAGCTCGAGGCCGGCAAGCTGCAACTCGAGACGGTGGACATCGCCCTGGAAGACATCTTCGAGGACACGGTCGAACTGATGACTCCGCGGGCCCTCGAGAAAGGTCTCGAGATCGCCTGTCATCTCGACAGCGGCGCCCTCGCGCCGCTCCGAGGCGATCCGGTGCGGCTGCGCCAGATCATCCTCAATCTCCTTTCGAACGCCCTGAAGTTCACCGATAGCGGCTTCATCTCGCTCGCGGTCACCTCTGAGAGCGTGGACGAAGGGACTCGCCTGCGGTTCGAGGTCGCCGATACCGGAATTGGCATATCTGCCGAGGCCAAGTCCCGGCTCTTCCAGAAATTCGAACAGGCCGACAACTCCATCACCCGCCGCTTCGGCGGGACAGGACTCGGCCTCTCGATCTGCCGGGAGCTGGTGTCCCTGATGGGCGGCGAGATCGGAGTGGTCGATCGCGACGGGGGCGGCAGCATCTTCTGGTTCACCGCCGTGCTCGCCCAGGGCTCGCCCCGCGAGAAGGTCGAGACCCGCGAAGGGGCGCTGCAAGGCGTTCGGGTGCTTGTGGTGGATGACATCGACGTCAACCGCACGATCTATCGAGCGGAGCTCGAGGCGGTCGGCATGGAAGTGTCCGAAGCCTCGAGCGGCCAGTCTGCGCTGGACGCCGTCGAGCACGCGAGGTCGACCGGGGCGCCGTTCCAGCTCATCCTGCTCGATCAGATGATGCCGGGTATGGCCGGGACCGAGGTGGCGGCGACGCTTCGCGCGCAGACCCTCGCCGCGGCGCCGCTGCTGGTCCTGAATTCCTCGATGGGTATGCCGTTGACGCCGGAGGAGCGCGCCGCGGCGCGGTTCGACGCGGTGCTGACCAAGCCCGTTCGTCGCAAGGCGCTGATCGCATGCCTGACGGAACTGCTCAGTGAAGCCCCACCCGAGGCGGCCGCGCCCACCGTCGAAAGCGATCAGAGCGTCCAAGGCCATATCCTCCTGGCCGAAGACAACGCGGTCAACACGATGCTGGCGGTGACCGTTCTCGAAGCGCTTGGCTGCAGCGTGACCTGTGTCGTGGACGGTGCGCAGGCCGTGGCCGCCGCCGGGGCGCAACCTTTCGATCTCATTCTCATGGATGTGCATATGCCGGTGATGGACGGTCGCGAGGCCACCCGTCAGATCCGGGCTCGCGAGGGCGACGCCTCGCGAATACCGATCATCGCCATGACGGCCGACGCCAGCTCCGACGACCGGGCGAAATGCCTGGCCTCCGGCATGGATGATTTTGTGTCCAAACCGATCAACATCGACAACTTCGCCGCGCAGATCACGGCCTGGCTGACCGCCGCGGGACCACAGGCTCGAGAGGTGGCCTAGGTATGAGCTCTCGGCAGCTTGTCGCCCTCGGCGACTATTTGCGCTGACGCACGCTCCGCCGATCCGCGGTTGCGCTCCTGCGGCCCCTCGTCATCGGCTTCCTTGTGTCGGCGACCTCAAACAGATCGCGAATGCCGTCTTCCAGCAGCCCGACGGCCTTGCCCAAGGCGCCGAGTTGTCCCGCCCGCACGATCGCCACGGACATGTGCAGGTCGAACGATGGCGGTCGCAACACCTTGATCATGTCGAGAGGGTTGTTCCTGGCGATAAAACTCGCGGGCAGCAACCCGAGCCCATAGCCCGACTGAACGAACGCCAGCTGCAGATGCACGTTGTGGATCTCAGCGGCGATCATCGGGGTGAAGCCGGCGCGCTCCATATGATCGATGAGGTGCGCCCGCAGGAAGCACCCAAACGGATTGAGCACCCAGGGGGCTCGGCCCAGGCTGCTCCAATCGCCGTCGAAGTCGCCGGTCGCGCTCTGAACGATCTCCGCGCGGTCCGTCGCGATGATATTCGTCAGAAGCGGCGCAGGCGCGGTCCTGCCGACCGGTAAGACCACGACTGCAGCGTCGAGTTCGCCGGCGAGCATCCGGTTGTACAGTCCACCGTTGAACTCGCTCAACAACTGCAGTCTGACCTTCGGGTACTTTTCCTTCAGCGCCCGAATAGGTTCGACAAGCGTCCCCACGGCCAGGGGATGGGTGACCCCGATGCGCAGGACGCCGTGCGGTTCGGCGTCGCTCGACGTAATGGATTTCAGCGATTCGGTCCGCTGCAGCAGGTCCCGCGCCTGTTCGAGCACCTTGGAGCCCAACGCGTTCAGGCGCGGCGGCTTCACCGAGCGGTCGAGCAACTCCGCGCCCAGCGCAGCCTCAAGCCTCTGCAGTTGCCGGGTGATGGCGGAGGGCGTGCGGAACAGGCGGTCGGCTGCGCCGGCGATGGACCCGGCCTGGGCGAACTCGACAAGGGCGCGCAAGTCTTCGAGCAAAGGAGTCCCCTCAAACGTTCCGCCAACCCATAGCATGATCGTGCCTAGCCGACACTATCATCGTGATAATAATGAAGTGGTGGAATTTCCCGGCCCGTATCAAGGTATCGGCAAGCTCTGGCTCTTGGGAATTCTGCATGCCTCATGCGATCCGAATTCGGGGGACTCGCGGTCCCGAGGCTCTGCGCTGGACGCCGATCGAGGTCGGTGAGCCCGGGTCGGCTCAGGCGCGTCTGCGCCAGCCGGCGGGCGGCCCGAGCCACATCGATGTCCATCGGGCGCACGGGACGCCGCTGACGCTCACAAGGCGTCGCCGCCCCGTTCCGCTCGGCCGCCGTCGCGGCTTCAAGAAACGAACGGAGGTTGGTTTCCGGAACTTTGAGACCTCGCCAAATGCCTGTCGTCAGTGGACTGGATCCATGGGAATAATCAGCCCTATCAATACCAACTTCGCCGACCGCATGAGGGGGCGGAGTCTTCAGAGCCCCCTTGCGCAAGTCCTGGCGATCGTCCTGGCGGCCTCCGCTCTTGCGTTCGGGCCTGGCGCCTTCGCCGCGGCGACGACCTCGCCCGGGGCATCGGCGGCGCTTGCCGCGGCGGTCGGCGACTCGTCGCGCCCGGACTCCGACACCGCACGGGACGCCGACCGAAAACCGCAGCGAACCCTGGCCTTCAGCGGCGTCAAGCCGGGAGACCGGGTCGCCGACTATGTCGCCAACTCCGGCTATTTCACGCGTCTTTTCTCCAGCATCGTCGGGCCCACGGGGCATGTCTATGCGGTGGAGCCCACCGCATTCTTCAGGTTCAAGACCTTCCCTCCCGCCGTCGCGGAGATCCAGGGCTACGCCGTCGCCCATCCGAACGTGACCGTTACGACGGCCGAGGCGCTCGAGGGGCTAAGGTTCCCGGAAAAGCTCGACCTGTTCTGGATCTCCCGGAACTACCACGACCTGCATGACAAGTTCATGGGGCCGGTCGACATCGTCGCGTTCAACAGGGCGGTCTACAAGGCGCTGAAACCCGGCGGCGTCTACGTCATTCTCGATCATTCCGCAGCGCCGCACGCTCCCGCCGATGTGACCGAGACCTTGCACCGCATCGAGTCCTCGACGGTGCGCCGGGAGGTCGAAGCGGCGGGATTCAAATTCGACTCCGAGAGTTCGATCCTCGCCAATCCGGCGGACCCCCGCACGGCCGGAGTGTTCGACCAGCCGGTCCGCGGACACACCGACCAGTTCATCCTGAAATTCCGCAAGCCCAAGTGACAAATCATGATGAAACTCTATTCCGCTGATCTGAGCCCCTATTCGGCGCGCGTCCGCATGCAGATCTACGCCAAGGGCATTTCGGACATCGCCGTCGAACTGCCAGACCATTGGGGCATGCCAAAATTCCGCGAGAGGTTCCCGATCGGCCGCGTTCCGATTCTCGATATCGATGGCGACATGATCCCGGAATCCGAGGTGATCGCGGAATACCTCGAGGAGATCTATCCCGAACCTTCGCTGCTGGGGGCCAGCTCGCGGGAGACGGCGCATGTCCGCATGCTCGCCCGGCTGGGCGACATCTACATCATAAACAACATGTTCATGCTGAGCCGCCTGACCGGCGCCCTGTCCCGTCGGACCCCCACCCCCGCGCGCGACGACGCCGTCACCGAGCAGCTCGCCGGCGAGGTGGTGCGGAACCTCAAGGCGCTCGACAAATTCATCGGCAAGGATGGCTTCGCCTGTTGCGGTCGCATCACCCTGGCGGATTGCGCGCTCGTGCCGGGACTGTTCTTTGTCGAAGCCGTCATGCCGGCCGCCGGCGTCGACCCGCCGATTCCGGCCATTGCAAATGTCGCCGCCTATTGGGCTGAAATCCAGAAGAACGAACACGCGGCAAGAGTGTTGATCGAACTCAACCGCGGCCTCGAAGAACGTCGTGAAATGATCCGCAGTGGCGCGATGGAGCAGTTCATCGCCGAAAGGGCCGCGGCGGAGAAGGCGGCGGTCGCGCAAGTTTGATGGATTGCGGCCGCTGCAACGCGCGCTGAGGTCGTCTGGCTAAACGACTTGGAACTCCTGAGACAGTTGCCATGAAGCGACCGACGATCTCCTGCGTCTTCCTTCTGTTGTCTCTCGCCAGCCCGGCGTTCGCGCACGCGCAGGCGTCGCCCCCCAAGACGCCGATCACGCACGAGACGCTGTGGATGATGAAACGGGTCGGCGCGCCGACGGTGAGTCCCAACGGCAAGTGGGTGGTCTACCCGGTCACCGAGCCCTCATACGACAAGGATCGGTCGGTCACCGACCTGTGGCTGGTGTCCGCCGACGGGCGAACGGCGCCGCGCCGCATCACCAATACCAGGGCTGCGGAAGCGGACGTCGCCTGGGCCCCGGACAGCGGCAGCATCGCTTTCGCCACCGAGCGCGAGGGCGACGAGGTCGGCCAGGTCTATGTGCTCAATCTGGTCGAGGGCGGCGAAGCTCGCCGGTTGACCAACGTCTCCTCAGGCGCGGCGGCGCCCAGGTGGCGCCCGGACGGCAAAGCCATCCTGTTCGAAACGCGCGTCTATCCGGGGGCGCTGGACGATGCGGCCAACAAGAAGATCGCGGCGGAGCACAGGGACCGCAAATACAACGTCCGCACCTATGAGCACTATCCCGTGCGCCTCTGGAACGAGTGGTTCGACGAGCGTCAGCCGACGATCATGACCCAGGCGCTCGATCAGACGTCCGCCAGGGACATTTTGTCCGGCAGCGCGTTGGCGCATCAAGCCGGGTTCTACGGCTCGGACAGCGGCGACGGCGTGACGCTTTCACCGCAATGGAGTCCGGACGGCCGCGAGATCGTGTTCATCGCCACAACGCAGCGCTGGGACGCCGCCGCCGGACGCGTGGGTCACCACCTATATCGCACGGCTTCCGACGGTGCGGGCGAACCCGCGCTGATCACGCCAAACCCAGGCGACTACGCCAATGAGAAATTCAGCGCCGACGGCAAGGCCCTGTATTTCACGTTCGCCGTGCAGGATGAGGAGGTCTATCACCTCCAGCGCCTCTACAAGACCCCCTGGCCCACCGGCGGCGACGCGAAACTGGTGGCCCGTGATTTCGATCGCGATGTTTCGCAATATGTGCTGACCGCGGACGGCAAGGACGCATTTCTACTCGCTCCGGAAGCCGGCAAGGAAAACCTCTATCGAGTCGACGCCGACGGCGGCAAGCCGACGCTCGTTGTCGAACCCGCCACCGGCGGCTACACGGCCTTGGACATTCCGCAAAAGAGTCCGCAGGTTCTGCTGATCGGGAGCTACGGCAGCTCGGTCAGCCCGGGCGAAGTGGTGCGCATCGATCCGGCGCGCCGCACCCATGCCAATCTCACCCATGTCGATACGGCGGCGGCCGCCGAGATCGACTGGCAGCCGCCGCAGAACTTCTATTTCACCAGCGCCAAGGGCCGCAGCATCCACAATATGATCGTGCTGCCGCCGGCCTTCGACCCCGCGAAGAAATACCCGCTGCTGGTCTTCATCCACGGCGGCGCCGCCAGCAACAACGCCGATCAAATCAACCTTCGCTGGAACTATCACCTGCTCGCCGCGCCGGGATATGTGGTGCTGTTGACCGACTACACGGGCTCGACGGCGTTCGGCGAGAAGTTCGCCCAAGCCATCAAGCTCGATCCCGTGAGGACACCGGGCGATGAAATCAACCAGGCGGTGGACGAGGCGCTCAAGCGCTATCCGTTCATCGACGCCGACCGGATGTGCGCGGCCGGCGCCAGCTACGGCGGAATCCTGACGAACTGGCTCGAAGCGACGACGACCCGCTACAGGTGCCTCATCAGTCACGCCGGCTGGGTGGACCTGACCACCGAATGGGGCATCGCCGACGGCGCCTACGACGACGAGGTCGCGAACGGCGGTCCGCCGTGGGCCAACGGTCCGGTCTGGCGCGACCGGAGCCCGATCACCTACGCGGCGGACTGGAAGACGCCGATGCTGCTCAGCGTTGGCGAGCGCGACTACCGGGTGCCAATCGGCAATACGCTGGAGGCCTGGGCCACCTTGCAGCGCATGCACGTCCCGAGCCGATTGCTGGTGTGGCCCGATGCCTGGCACTGGATCGTGAAGCCTGAGGACAGCCGGCGCTTCTATGAGGAAGTGCGCCGCTGGCTCGGCATCTATCTCAAGGGCGACAAGCCGGAGGGGGCCGCCGCAGTCTCAACGCAGTGACTCCAATTGAAATCGTAGCGGCGAATCGGCCGCGCGTCCGGCCACGACGGGTATTCCGGAAGCGGCCGTTTCGCGGGGCGACGCCGCCATTGGCGAGGGAGAAGAAATGATGCGGACACTGTTTTCAGGGGCGCTGCTGGCCGGCGCGCTCGCCGGAAGTGCGATGGCGCAGGCGCAGGACGCCGGCTGTGCGCTGCCATCGGAACCCTCCGGCATTCCCGCCGCGCTCGATGCGGCCATCTCCGGGCCCGCGGACAAGGATCGGGCCTGCATGAAGGCCCTGCTGATCCCCGAAGCGCGCCTGACGTTCGTTTCGGTCGGCGCGGACGGCGCGCCAACCTATAGGCTCGAGACCCTGGACGGCTGGATCGCCCGCACCAAGGCCCGTGGCCACGCCACGCTGGAAGAAAAGCAGCTGAAGTTTCGCATCGATCGCTACGGCGGCGTCGCGCACATATGGAGCGTCTACGCGCTCAGCAGCGACGGCGCCGTCGCGCGCGGCGTCAACGGCATTCAAGCGATCAAGGGAGCCGGCGGCTGGCGAATTACCAGCCTCATGGTGCAGGGCGAGTCGGCCGCCGCGCCGATTCCCAAGGAATATCTGCCGTAACGGAGGCAGGCGTCAGGAGGCCGCGGAGCGCGCGCCAAGCGCCCGAGCCGTCCCCTCGGCGGCGCTCGCCGCGTCGCCGAGCCGACGAACCTTGACCAGGTCCGTTTTCGCGACGACGGCGCATTGGCGCGGCCGCCGCAATCGTGCTCAGTCAGAACTATAATCGTGATAATGATGAACTTGCGTAAGTTTCTAGGGGGCGCATATTCCAGCAACGCTTGAGACGGATCGGATAATCCGAAAGGTGTCAGCGGCAGATTCAGGTCACGGGAACAAAGAGAAAATGAAGATCGCCGCCGCCCTTTCCGCCGTTGTCGCAGCTTCCCTGCTCCCTTTCAGTGCGATCGCTCAGGACGGCCGCGGGTATAGCTACGGCCCGGTCACCCAGGTTGACTATATACATGTCGAGTATGGGCACTTTGATGAATACATGAAATGGGTGACTTCGACATGGGCGCCGACCATGGAAGCCGAGAAGAAAGCCGGGCTGATCATCGGCTATAAAGTCTTCCAGGCCTCTCCAAAGTCGCCGGACGAGGCCAATGTGTACCTCGAGATCACCTATAAGAACATGGCGGCCTATGCCGGGGACATCGGCGATCCAGTCGACGCCTTTGAAGCGGTGACCGAAAAAGTAATCTGCAACAGCGCGTGTCAGGAGCAGGCCAGGGTTCGCCGGAATGAGATCAGAAAAGTCCTGGGCAGCGAAGTCACTCGCGAACTGACCTTGAAATGAAATCGCTCGTCGGCAGGTCAACGTTCGCTGGCGCTGGCCTGGCTAGTTGTCATCGCTGGCTTATGGAGACTATCGCCAGGTTTGGACCCCGCTGGGCTGGCGAGGACGGGCGTGCAGTTGGACGGCAAGGCGTTGGGCTGATCGACCGCAAGCGCGCCAGCGGTGGCGAATTGGCTCCGATCGTCCGCAGCAGGCGGCCGTTTTTCGATATGGAAGTCATCGCCGCCGTCTGCGAGTGCCCCGCCCTCACCTATGAACTGCTCGTAGCGGCGCGCGACGGCGTTGCGGTCGAGCGGGTCGAACTCGATGAGGCCAGCCGCCCGGCCGCAGGTCTTGTCCGCGATGAGGGCGCGGGCTCGCCGCATCGGCGGCCGCGATAGCGAGGGTCCCGAGTTCCAGGGTGTCGGCGCCGGCCGCCCGCCAGGCGTCCATCCGCGCCTTCACCGCCGCGGACCGGTGGCCGCGGGGGCATGGCCGCCGACCTCCATGCCTTGGATAAAATACTACCAAGATTGCAATATCATGGTGACTATAATGAACTTGATGAATGTTACCCCTGTGCCACCCTCGCTGAGGGTCAGTTGCAGCCGCGAGTGCGCCATGTCGAAGGACGGCGCCGCCCTCGATCGGCTTGGGTGGGGTGCGCATGTCGTCTGCTCGGAGTCGAATATTTCCTATCGCCATTGCAGCCGTTTTCGCGACGCTCCAGGCGAGCGCCGCGCGGGCGCAGCACGCGTCCGACAATCCCGTAAATTCGGCCGACGACGCCTTCGGACTTACGCTCGGGCTGGAATCGGTCGGCCTCTACAATCCAGGATCGGTTCGCGGATTCAGCCCGATATCGGCCGGCAACGTGCGGATCGACGGCATGTATTTCGACCTGCAAGGACCGCCGTCCAATCGTATCGTCGAGGGCTCGACCATTCACGTCGGGGTCGGCGAGATCGGCTATCCGTTCCCGGCGCCCACGGGCATCGCGGACTACAACCTGCGCAAGGTGGGAGGCGATAGCCCCACCGCAACGACCATCGCGAGCGCCGGCCCCTTCGAGGCCTGGGGCGTCAGCATCGATGGGAGCATTCCCCTGATCGGTAAGGACCTCGTGTTGCCGATCGGCGTAAGCACGGAGATCAGCACGCAATCCTCCCAGGATGGCGCCTACTACCCTGGAATGACGTCTCGGGTCACGAGCGTGGGCGCAACGCCCCAGTGGACGCCGAATTCGCGCCTGACGGTACGCGCGCTGATCGATTGGCAGGAGACCAGCGCCGCGAAAACCCTTCCGGAGTTCTTCCCCGCCGGCGACTTCCTGCCGCCCCTGACCACGAAGGGCTACGTGGCGCAGAATTGGGCCAAGGGGCAAAGCACGACGATGAATTTGGGCGGGCTGGTCACAGCACAGCTGGCCGAAAACTGGTTGTTGCGCGCCGGGGTCTTCCGGTCGACGAACAACAACCCCTTAGGTTTCGCGGATCTCTACACCCACGTCCAACAGAACGGCCAATCCGAGCACTTGGTTGTCGCCTTTCGGGACCAGGACGCCTCTTCCACATCCGGAGAAGTGCGCCTGACGGGCACCTTCCGGACGGGCGATTGGCGCCAGCAGGTGATCTTCTCGGCGCGCGGACGCAACACCACGTCGCGCTACGGCGGCGAGGATGTTGTCGATCTTGGTCCAGCCCCCATCGGCAAGATCGTCCAGGCGCCGGAGCCGCACTTCACATTTTCGGCGCGCGCCGCCGACCGGGCCCAACTGCGCAGCGTCGGGGCCGCCTACCGTGTCGATTGGCGCAATCGGGGCGTGCTGGAATTGGGACTCCAGAAGGAAGACTACCGCGAGACCGCCGCCAATCCAGGAGCCCTGCCATCGGAGATCTCGGCGCATCCCTGGCGGGGGTACGCCAACGCGGCCTTCGCGGTCACCCCGCCATTGACGCTCTACGCAGGCTACACCCAGGGGCTCGAGAATTCCGGTGTCGCGCCGAATTTCGCACAAAACAGCGGAGCGGTCCTGCCCGCGTCCCTGACCTGGCAGGTCGACGCGGGCGCGCGCTACGCCGTGACGCCCAGGTTGAAGCTCATCGCCGGCGTGTTCGAACTGCAAAAGCCCTATTTCAATCTGGATACGCACAACGTCGATCGGGAACTGGGCGTGCAGCAGGCCAAGGGCGTCGAGCTCTCGATTGCGGGCGAGGTGAGCGAGAACCTCAACGTCAACATCGGGGTCCTCGATGGCGCCGTCCGCATCAACGGGCCGAACCTCGCCGCCGAGGGCGTGGGGCCCGTCGCCGTCGGTCAACCGCGTCTGACATATAAGGCCACGGCCAACTACGTCCTGCCGTGGTGGCCTGCGGCGTCGCTCGACATACGGGTCGTGCATATCTCGAGCGCGCCGGAAAGTGTGGACAACGCCGTGTCCACACGGCCCGCGACGAGCCTGGCTATCGGAGGCCGGTACAATTTTACGGCCTTCGGTAAGAACAGCTCCCTTCGCCTCCAGGTCCAGAACGTTCTCAACACCAACCTATGGCAGGGACTCAACACGCCGGGGGTCTTCCAGTACCCCGGACCGCGCAGGTTCCTGGCCTATATCACAACGGACTTTTAGAGATGACCGCCTCCTGATCGAAGGGCCGCCCGCAGCGCCCCGGTCGCCGTCCGCGGCGAGTTCGTCGCTCGCGAATGATGGGCGCCGCATCCCGTCTGGCGTCTAGCTTGCGAGCTGACCCTTGCTCACCAGGGATCGAACCGCAAACCCAGCCGCGGTCGCGTATTTGGAGTCACGATGGATCAAGGTCTCACTGACCGCGCCGTCGATGAGGACCATCAGAGCGCGCGCGATCGTCTCGGCGTCGGCATGGCCCTCCTCAACCAACATGTCCAACAGCCATTGTTCGCAGCGCGCCTTGTGGGTTCGCGCGGCCGTGACCGCCGGGTGGCCTTGCATGTTGGCCGACTCGGCGGTCGCACGCATGAAGCAGCAGCCATTCCACCGCGGGCCCTGGCTTGCGATGGCCAACTTCGAAAAGAAAAGCGCCATCCGGTCGGCGACACTTCCTTCGCTGCCGGCCCAGTCCTTGAAACGATCGATGGTCGGCCGATCGCGGGCTTCGAGATAGCAACCGACCAGATCGTCCTTTGACTTGAAGTGGTTATAAAGGGTCTTCTTGGTGACGCCGGCCCTCTCGGCGATCGCATCCAGGCTCACGGCATGCAGGCCCCGGCTGTAGAAAAGCTCGTCAGCCGCGGCAACGATTTGGCTTCTCGTCAGTCGGCCATCCCTCGGCATTTCCGGCGCCTCAACAGCGGTTCGAATTCGCGGTGGGCGCGCGGCCCGTTCCCGGCGATCCTATCCGGCCGCGCCCCAACCGCAATTCGAAACTACACCCACCAGTGAATTTACATTCGACGACATCGGCCTAGGCTGCCGAAATCGGCATACGGCCCGTAATCGATTGAAAAACTGAAGGAAACTGAATGAAAGCGATTGCGCTCTTCATCGCGCTCGCGTTTGGGGTCAGCTCGGTGTTCTACGCGCTGATGATCGCCAGCGGACATGTCCTCGCCGGGAACGGCTGGTACGCGACCGGGCTGCATTGGTCCGTGGCCGCCGGCGCGTTGCTGACGTGCGGGCTGTTGCGCATCGATATCGGCTCCATCGGCTGGCGATGGCGGCCCTGGCGCTGGGAGATCCTGGCGTATGCGACGCCTTTGCTGTTCTGCCTGGTCGGATATGGGGCCGTATGGGCGACCGGCCTGGGCGGGCTTCCGAATGGCGAGACGGTCGCTCCGCTGAAGGCCGCGATCGGGATTCCGTCGCTTTCGACGGGCGAGGTCATCCTGCTCTGGACCTTTCTCGCCCTGACGGCGGGTTCGGTGCGCAGCGTGGCGAGCGCGCTTGGCGAGCAGATTGGCTGGAGCGGGTTTCTCCTGCCCCGCCTTGTGGACCGCTTCGGGTTTACGGGCGCGGCCTTCATCACCGGAGTCGTTTGGACGGCCTGGCACGTGCCCATACTTCTCTTCGCGGACTTCCACTCCTCGTCGCCTGACTGGTTCTTCCTGCCCTGTTTTGCGCTCGAGTTGATCGGGCTGAGCGTGATCATCCTATGGCTCAGATTGCGGTCCGGCAGCGTGTGGCCGGGCGCGCTGGTGCATGGCAGCATCAGCCTCTGGAATCAGAATTTCTTTTCCTCGCTGACGGCGCCCCGCGGCGCCATCACGAACTACGCCATCGATGATGGCGGCTTCATGCTGCCGATCGTCATTGCCATTACCGCCTATCTCTTTTGGCGGCGGCGCGCTGCGGTCCTGCCAGCCGGACCCGTGAGCGCATCGAGCGCTTGAGATTGCGGCTCCAGCAGGCTGCGCCTTGCGCCCCGAGTAAATCTTACTCCCACTCGATTGCTTCCTGAGGGCTTAACGCGTTGATTACACGAGATAATTGGCCAGGCGACACCAAATACCGTCATCTGGGGGGCAAAATCTCGCGCTTCTGATTTCATTGAAGAATTCATCCCCGGTCACGTTCCTGTATTCGTGGGGGGAGCAGTTGAGGCGGTTGCGGAAGATCGAGCGCCGATCGCAGGCGACCCACTCCCTGCCGGTACAGTACACCATCGATGGCCGGCGCAAGAAGGTCAGCGTGCGGCTCGAAACCTTCGACGCGCTTGTTGAATGGGGTCGCACCACAGCCGGCCACAAGGCAGTCGCGCTTTCCCTTTGGGCATTCGTTGAAGGAGCACAGCCGGCCGAGGTGACGGTCGGTCAGCATCTCGAACAGAAACACATCCAGCTGATGGCTGGCGATGCTCACGCCTGCGCCGGCCTCATATGCCTCGCGGAGCGCTTGGGTCGCCGCCCGACGCAGCTCGCCGAGGCGATCCACAGAGCTCAGCCATAGGGCCAGATCGAGATCACCGCATTCGTGCCAGACCTCGACATCTTCGCGGCGGAACTCCGGGAAACGCGGAACCTCTTTCCACAGCGGCTTGGCGACCGAGCCGATCACGGCCACCGCGCACACCTCGGGGAACGAAATCCAGGCGTCCGTGACGATATCGGCCGCCAGGCGGAACTGGCGCTGGCGATCCAGAAGGTAGCGATTCTGGCTTTCGATCTCGCTCCGCCGCATGGCTCATCCCAGGAGCTTCATGAAATTGCGCTTGCGGCCGAAGCGCGCCTTGAGCGCCGCGACGTGATCTACCTGGGCATCCGATGTTCTCAGCGTCGCCATGTGCACCAACAATCTCGCGGCTTCCGCGTAGGCCGAATTGGAGCCGCCGTCGACAAGCTGATCGATGCGCTCGGCGTAGACCTCGAGGGCCTGACGCGGATGGCTCGCCTCGCTTGCCCGTGCGAGGGCTTCCCTTGCGCTCAGCGAGGCGCCGCAATCGCGCACAGCGGCCCACGCCGCGTCGAACCCCTTATCGTGAGCAAGGACGCCGACGAGCAGATCGGCCGGATGGCGCGACAGGGTCGACGGTTGTTTTGCAACTTGCGCCCGCAGCAGCTCGATCGCCCGCGATCGCGCTGCTTCCCCGCCCGCCGCGACGAGCTGAATGTAGAGCTTCAGGCTCGGCGACTTCCCGAAGGCTTGCCACAATACCCTTTCGGCATCGTCGTTCCGACCGGCTTTCGTCAAGAGTCCCGCTGTGAAGGCGACCAGCCGCTCGTCCGGCTGAACGTCCTCGAATACCCACAGCCCCTCTTCGGCGCGTTTGAGGGCTTCGTCCGGCCGCCCTCGGGCGAGGCAGAATTCCGCCAGCTGCAGATAGCTCCAGGGCGAAGAGAGATCCTTCGCGCGCAAGGCGATCCGGGCGTCCACGTCGCCGTCACGTTCGGCGAAGAAATCAAGAATGTCCTTCAGGGCGCCGTAGCGTCCGTCGAACGAGCTGTCGGCTCGCGCTGAACGCGGCGGCAGGCTCGCCCAAGCGTCGCTGGCAAGCCGGCGATATTCGGCCAGGCCGGGCTCGCCGAGCACATCCTCGTAGACGCGGCACGCGCGGTAAAATGTGTCGTATTCGCCATACATCTCACGCGCGAACAGGTCGCGGGCCATCTGGACCGGGTCGGGCCGCGCCACGCGAGCCGCCGCGATGTGGATGTCGCGAGCGCGAGCCAGCAACTCGCCGCAGCGGCCATCTGAGTCATCGATTTCCTCCATGGCTGTTTCGATCTGATCGATCGCGTGCTCGGCCAGTTCGAGCGCCTGGGCAGCGTGGCCGGCCGGAACCAGGCCGGCGAGCGCGTCCAGCACGTCCTCGACCCCTGCCGCCCAGCCCCCGACTTCGCCGTAGTCGATGAAGCCGCGGGTGCGGGTCGCGGTGTCGATGGCCTTGCTCAGACGCCTCGTCAGCGCCATGGCGTCAGCGCCAGACGCCGTCGCGGCAATGTCCAGCTTCCGGAACAGGGTCGCATCTCTTTCGGCCAAATCGGCGATCATCTCGACAAGGGCCTCGACGCCCTTCTGCCTCAGATGTTCGCGAATGCGCGACAACGCGTCGGTCCCTTCGGCATCTGGGTCGACAACGACGGCGTTGGCCGTCAGGGCAACGGCGACCATGTGCTTGCAGAACCCCACGTCCTCGAAGGCTGGGCATGAACATTCGCCGGCGATGTCTTCGCCGCATCCAGTGACCTTGGTTCTGTAGTCCTCCGTGCCCGCGACCCGCGCCAGAACCCATCCCGGGTCGATGGCGAGAATCTCGACCTGGCCGTCGCGATGGTACGCCTTGCCGCGGTCGAAGACCTTGTCGCCCGCGAGATCGCGCAAGGCGCGAATGTCAAAGCGAGACTGGGCAGGGGCCACGGCGAAACGTCCGTCTCAAGCGCCTGGCGCCAGCCAGGGGTTGAGCACCGCAACCCCCATCGGTTCGAAGTCTCCGACGTTCCGGGTCGTCACGGTCAAACCGTGCGTCAACGCCGTCGCGGCGATGAGAGCGTCGCGCTCCGGTCGGGGATCGGGAACGTGCAAGGCGGCGCAACGCCGCGCGATTGCGGCATCGATCGGCAGGATTTGCCGTTCAAAAGGCTGAAGCACATGCTCCTCCAGCCAGAGCCGCAGACGCGCGCCCTGCTGGGGATCTCGCCGTTCCATGAGGAGGACGCCGCGTTCCAACTCGAACACCGTGACGACGGAAAGATACAATTCGGCTGGATCTGCCGATTCCGCCCATGCCCTGACATTCGCGTCAGCCCGGCCGCGATTGCGCAGTTCCGACCAGACGTTCGTGTCGATCAGATAGGTCAATCGAGATCGACCGGCTTGAAGATCCGATCGCCCATGCGCGGCGGATCGAAGTCGATGTCGTCGTCCTCAGCCTGGGCAACGAGATCGAGGAGATTTCGCCCGGCTCCCGCTAGCTTCCGATAGTCTTCAAAGCTGAGCAGGACGTGCGACGGCCGTCCGCGATCAGTGATGATAACGGGACCCTTTTCCGCCGCCCGCTTGGCGCCGCCGGCGTCCTGGTTGAATTCGCGGCTTGAAATGGTGGTGATGCTCACGGCGAGACCTCCGATGAACGCCATCTATCATCAAACCGCTCGCGGGTCAAATAATTGTAGAAACATTGCTACTCCCATTCGATGGTCCCGGGCGGCTTCGACGTCACGTCGTAGACGACGCGGTTGACGCCCTTCACCTCGTTGATGATGCGGGTGGCGGCGCGGCCGAGGACCTCCCAGGGGAATTCGAAGAAGTCGGCGGTCATGCCGTCCGTGGAGGTGACGGCGCGCAGCGCGCAGACGTCGTCGTAGGTGCGCGCATCGCCCATGACGCCCACGGTCTTGACCGGCAGCAGGACGGCGAAGGCCTGCCAGATCGAGTCGTAGAGGCCGGCCTTGCGGATCTCGTCGAGATAGATGGCGTCGGCCTTCTGCAGCACCGCGACGCGCTCGGGCGTCACTTCGCCGGGGATGCGGATGGCGAGGCCCGGGCCCGGAAAGGGATGGCGGCCGACGAAGGCCGGCGCCAGGCCCAGTTCGACGCCCAGCGCGCGGACCTCGTCCTTGAAGAGCTCGCGCAAGGGCTCGACCAGCTTCAGCTTCATGTAGTCCGGCAGGCCGCCGACGTTGTGGTGGCTCTTGATCACCGCCGAAGGACCGCCGGAGGCCGAGACGCTTTCGATGACGTCCGGGTAGAGGGTGCCCTGGGCCAGGAAGGCCGCGCCCTCGACCCTGGAGGCCTCGCGGTCGAAGATCTCGATGAACACCCGGCCAATGATCTTGCGCTTTGTCTCCGGGTCCGAGACGCCGGCCAGCTGACCGAGGAATTCCTTTGACGCATCAACGTGGACGAGCGGGATGTTGTAGTGATCCCGGAAGAGCTTCACGACCTGTTCGGCTTCGTTCAGCCGCAACAGGCCGGTGTCGACGAAGACGCAGGTGAGCTGTTCGCCGATCGCCTCGTGGATCAGCACGGCGGCCACCGAGGAATCGACGCCGCCGGAGAGGCCGCAGATCACCCGGCCCGGGCCCACCTGGGCGCGGATCTTGGCCACCATCTCCTGGCGGAAGGAGGCCATGGTCCAGTCGCCGCTGAGGCCGGCGATCCTGTGGGTGAAATTGCGCAGCAGGCGCGCGCCGCGCGGGGTGTGGGCGACCTCCGGGTGGAACTGGACGCCGTAGAAGCACCGGCCCTCGTCGGCGATGACGGCGAAGGGGCTGCCTTCCGAGGCGGCGACCACCTCGAAGCCCAGCGGGATGGCGGTGATCTTGTCGCCGTGGCTCATCCAGACGGTTTCCTGCGCCCCGACCTCGCCCAGGCCGTCCAGCAGCGGCGAAGGGCGCTCGATCAGGATTTCCGCGCGGCCGAACTCGCGGTCGTGGCCGCCCTCCACCGCCCCGCCCAGCTGGGCGCACATGGTCATCTCGCCGTAGCAGATGCCCAGCACCGGCACGCCGAGCTCGAACACCTTCTGCGGCGCGGACGGGCTCTGCGCCTCGTGCACGCTGGCCGGCCCGCCGGACAGGATCACCGCCTTGGGGGCGAAGTCGGCCAGCATCGGCTCGACCTTGTCGTAGGGGTGGATCTCGCAATAGACCCCGCTCTCGCGCAGCCGACGCGCGATGAGCTGGGTCACCTGGCTGCCGAAGTCGACGATCAGGACGCGTTCGTGAGCGGGCGTGGCGGTCATGGGGCTCCGTTAGCGGGCTTTCTCAGACCCTTCCCGATCCAGGTGCCTTCACTTGGATCGGATGAGAAGGGTCGACATCATTTATTTCGATCGTGACGGACGCCTTGCGGCTGTCACGCTCGAGCACGGCGACGAAAAAGCCGTCCGTTCCGGAGCTTCGGGGCGTGAG
>Ga0207695_10002526_pt1 | contig 26879 bp, 23 predicted proteins | sample KBSC54metaG_FD_184354 | JGI IMG/M metagenome (GOLD analysis project Ga0207695, IMG submission 184354) | Corn rhizosphere microbial communities from Kellogg Biological Station, Michigan, USA - KBS C5-4 metaG (SPAdes) (version 2) | ecosystem: Host-associated > Plants > Roots > Rhizosphere > Soil...
ATGGCGCCCCCCGACTCCGATGCGAAACGGATTCGACGTTAGCGTCAATAAAGCAGCTTTGCCAGAAGCCCGGCCCCATCAGATCGCCAAGACTTCAGTCAGATCGCCAGGGCTTCGGTCAGGTCGCCCGGCGCAAATCCTTCGCGGCGCATCATCTCTCGTTCGCGCATTTCAAGACCCGGCAGTTTCTCCAAGGCGAAGCGGCGGGTGATGAAGCGCAGAATCGATCCGGTGTCATAGACCGTATGCTCCACATGCCCGGCCTTCACATGCGGCGAGATCAGGATCGCGGGAATGCGGGTGCCCGGGCCCCAGCGATCGGCGCGCGGCGGCGCGATATGATCCCACCAGCCGCCATTCTCGTCGAAGGTGACCACGACCAGCATGTGGTTCCATTGCGGGCTCTTCTGCAGCGCCTCGACCACCGCCGCAATGTGCCGGTCGCCATCTTCCACATCCGAATAGCCCGCATGCATGTTGAGGTCGCCTTCGGGCTTGTAGAAACTGACTGAGGGCAGCCTTCCTGCCAGTGCATCGGCCATGAAGTGATTGGTGTCGGCATCGCTGCCCAGCCCGCCATCACGCAGATGCGCGCGCTGTTCGGTGCCCGGCGCGAAACTGGCGAAATAATTCAGCGGCTGGTGATGAATCTGGAAATTGGGCTTGGGCGGAAAACTGCCCAACTGCCCCGCCTGTCCGTCCAGCGCGGCCTGCCATGCGCCCGCATACCAGGCCCAGTCCACCTTCTTGTCCGACAGCACATCGCCAATGGTCCTGTGGCTCTGCGGCGGCAGGAGCAGCGGACTTGAGTTGTCGCGAGCCGTTGGCGGATAAGGAGGAAACATGGTGTTCACCGCCCAGAAATCCGGCGTGAGATTGCTGGGCCCGAATTTGGGCGGACCGGACAGCGCGCTGTCGGGCGTACCGGCGCGGCGCTTGAGCCGCGTTCCCGTCGGATCGCTGCCTTCCAATTCGGCGATATATTGCGCCGCCTGCGTCTTGTCGGCGCCCGGATAGAAAGGCGGTTGGGCCGCGACCAGATATTGGTGATTGAGGAAAGAGCCGCCGAACGCGCCCATGAAGAAATTATCGCAAAGCGTATAGCGGCGCGCGAGGCCCGCGATGCGCAAGCCTGACGCGGTATCGGCATAATGGCCCATCACCAGCGCGCCGCTGTCGCCCCAGGCGACAAAGCTGTCATTGCGACCGCCATTGATCTGCATCTGGTTGTGATAAAATAGATGCGCAAGATCGCGCGTCACCAGCCCATGCGGCAAGGGATCGCCGCCCGGTGTCCTGAGCGCAAAGTGACTGTTGGGCAGCGCGGCGATCGCATCTTCGCCGATCTGGTAGCGGGTTGTTTCCAGAACCTGTTCATTGGGCACCAGCCCGCCCCAGATCGGCGGCAATCCCGGCAACACCGAGCCGTCGCGATCGCGCTGCTGGAAACGCTCCGGCGGCACCGCCGACAAGGGGTGCTGAAGACCGGGAAAATTGGAGAACAGATTGTTGAAGCTGCGATTCTCCGCGAAAATCACCACCACATTGCGGATCGCGTCGCGCAGCTTTGCATCGAAGCCGCTTTTGCGCGTTTGCGCCGCGGCGCCGAAGCCACTGGCGGCGGTAATGCCGAGACCGGCCAGCCCGCCCAGCATCTGCCGCCGGCTGGGCCTGCGGCCGGACTGTGCGGGACGCTTTCGCTTCGGAGTGCGCTTGGGCATCGCCGGCCTTTCAATGGTTCAATGACGGCCGATCTTAGAAAGTGCCCCGGTCAGGTCAATATTCCGACGGCGCGCGCCTGGCCGCTCAGCGCTGCACCTTGGATGACAGAAGGATGGAAGAGACGGTCTTCTCGACCCCTTCGAGCGAACCGATGGCGTCGATCAGGCTGTCCAGCTTGCCCACATCCTCCGCTTCCACCATCGCGATCAAGTCGTGCTCGCCGCTCACGGTATAGAGCGCAGTGAGTGCGGGCATCGCCGCCAGCTGCCGCTCGGTGGCCCGGGACAATTTGGGCAGGACCTTGATCATCACATGGGCGCGGATCCGGCGGCGGTCATAGTCGGAGCTGAGCTTGACCGTGAAGCTTTGGATCGGCCCCTGCGTCTGCAACCGGTTGAGCCGCGTATAGACCGCCGCGCGCGACAATTTCAGGGCTTTGGCGAGGCTTGTGACCGGCATGCGCGCATCTTCCCGCAAAAGGGCCAGAAGCCGCTCGTCGGTTGCATCCAACGTCAAATTGTCACTTTTACTAGTCATTTTGTCTTATTCGACCACCAAATATGACGGTTTTCAACTTCAAACTGGATAGAAGCCGGACGCAAACTAGGTCCCGAAGTCCTGGGAAAACGGCCATGCGCGACATTCTTCTCATCGGAGCAGGCAAAATCGGCGAAACCATCGCCGATCTTCTGTGCGGCTCGGGCGACTACCAGGTGACGGTGGCCGACCGGTCGGAAATGCAGCTGCAAAAGCTGCCCAAGCGGGCCCATCTGAAGACCCTGGCGCTGGACGTCTCGGACGCAAGCGCGCTGGCCGCCGCCATGAAAGGCCGCTATGCCGTGCTCAGCGCCACGCCCTATTCCGTCGCCGGCAAGATCGCCATCGCGGCCCACGACGCGGGGGTGCATTATCTGGACCTCACCGAGGATGTGGCCAACACCCGCCTCGTCAAAGAGCTGGCGGAGGATGCGAACTCAGCCTTCATTCCCCAATGCGGTTTGGCGCCGGGCTTCATCTCCATCGTGGCGCAGGATCTGGGCCGCCGCTTTGACCGGCTGGACAGCGTGCGCCTTCGGGTCGGCGCCCTGCCGCTCTATCCGTCCAATGCGCTGGGCTACAACCTCACCTGGTCCACCGATGGAGTGATCAACGAGTATGACGAGCCTTGCGAGGCTATCGTCGACGGCACCTTGCGCGAAGTCTCGCCGCTGGAGGAGCTGGAGGAATTCTCGCTCGACGGCGTGCATTATGAAGCCTTCAACACATCGGGCGGGCTGGGCACCCTGTGCGAGACCATGGCGGGCAAGGTGCGCCAGTTGAACTACAAGACCGTGCGCTATCCCGGTCATCGCAACATCATGAAGGCGTTGATTCAGGATCTGCGTCTGGGCGAACGCCGCGATGTGCTCAAAGACATTCTGGAACAGGCGCTTCCCGCCACCCGCCAGGACGTGGTGCTAGTCTTCGTCACTGTCTCCGGATACCGGGACGGGCAATATCTGCAGGAAACCTACGCCAACAAGATCTACAGCGCGGAAGTGCGCGGCATTGTGCGCAGCGCGATCCAGATCACCACGGCGGCGGGCATCTGCGCCATGCTGGACCTGCTCGCCACCGGCGTGCTGCCGCAAAAGGGTTTTGTGCGCCAGGAAGAGGTCAGCCTCTCGGCTTTCCTTTCCAATCGCTTTGGCTGCGCCTATGGTGAGATGGGCCCCAAGCCCGCCAGCCGCGCCGCCTAAGGTTCAACCGCTATCGCAATTGTCGTGTCATGTCTGAAGAAAATCATCTCGGCCTTTTGTTGACAGGGGCCGCCTTGGCCATGCGCGACCGCGTCGCCCTTCCTTTCCGGGTCCAGCATGAAAAAGGCGGCGAGGTTTCGCGCGCCACCTTGGCCGCCGCGCTCAATCTCAATTTATTGGCCGGGCTGCTGGAACGCGTGCCCAGCGGCCGCGCCTATATGGACGATCTGGAGGCGATCGGACGCAAGCTGGTTTTCGACCATGGCGCCATGCGTACCGTGGCGATGGACGGCATGGGTACGCTGCCCGCCGGACTCGCCGCCATCTCCCGCGTGCTGGAGCCGCTCGGCTATCGCGCCACAAACCTCTATCCCATGGCGCGGTTGAAGATGACAGGCCGCTCCTTCACGCACCAGGATCTGCCCGAGGATCTGCCGCAATTTTTCGTCAGCGAACTTCATCCCGAGCAATTTTCGCCGGACTTCCAGGCGGCGGTGCTGCGGGTGACAGAGGAATCCAGCGACCCGCTCACTGCCGTCGATCTGGTGCGGCTGGCGCGGTTGGCCGGAGAAGGCAGCCTCCCCCTGGCCGAAGCGCGCGCCCTGCTGCCGAAGCTGGCGGCCTGCTTCACCCGCCGCCATGAGGCACCCAGCCTGGCCGATTATGAAATCCTCAAGAGCGAATCCGCCGAGATGGCCTGGATCGCCACCGAAGGGAATGCGTTCAATCACGCCACCGACCGGGTGCCGGACCTGCATGTGGTGGTGGCGGAACAAGCCGCGCGCGGCCGCCGTGTGAAGGACGGAATCGAGGTGTCGGAATCCGGCCGCGTGCGCCAGACCGCGCTTCATGCCGATCCCGTGCTGCGTGAATTCCGCGATGCCGATGGCGCCATGGTCCTGCACGAAGTGCCTGGTTCCTTTTTCGAGTTCATCACCCGTGCGGCGCTGCCCGACGAAGACCGCCTCGATCTAGCTTTCGACACCAACAACGCCCAGGGCATTTTCAAGATGACAGCGGCATGATCCAAGCAGCGAAAGACGCGAAAGCGATTTTGGACGGCTTCGGCCTCGTCGCCTATGGCAAAGGCCGGGCCTCGCCGGTCGACGGCTCGATCCTGCCCGGTATTGCGGACTGTGATGCGGCGGGGATTGAGAAAGTCATCGCCTCGTCGGTACGCGCCTTTCAGACCTGGCGCGCGACCCCAGGACCGGTGCGCGGCGAATTGGTGCGGCGGCTTGGCGAGATCCTGCGCGCCAACAAGGAACCGCTGGGCCGTCTGGTAACCTTGGAATCCGGCAAGCCCCTGTCCGAAGGGTTGGGCGAAGTGCAGGAGATGATCGATATCTGCGATTTCGCGGTCGGTCTTTCCCGCCAGCTTTACGGCCTCACCATCGCCTCCGAACGACCCGACCATCACATGCGCGAGATGTGGCACCCGCTGGGCCCGGTGGGCATCATTTCGGCTTTCAATTTTCCCGTGGCGGTATGGGCGTGGAATGCCGCTCTGGCCCTGGTCTGCGGCGATCCGGTGTTGTGGAAGCCCTCGGAGAAGACCCCGCTATCGGCTTTCGCGGCCGAGGCCCTGCTGCAGAAAGTCATCAAGGATTTCGAGCCGGCGCCGGAAGGCCTGTCGGCGCTCCTGATCGGCGGTGCCGATGTCGGCGAGGCATTGGTGAAAGACGCACGGGTGCCGCTGATCTCCGCCACCGGCAGCACCCGGATGGGCCGCGCCGTGGGCACTGCCGTGGCGGCCCGCTTCGGCCGCTCGCTGCTGGAGCTAGGCGGCAATGCCGCCACCATCGTGACGCCGTCGGCGGATCTGGACCTGGCGCTTCGCGCCATCGCCTTTGGCGCGGCGGGCACGTCCGGCCAACGCTGTACCACCTTGCGCCGGCTGATCGTGCATGCGGATGTCTATGAAGGGCTGGTGAGCCGGTTGAAGGCCGCCTTCGCCAGCATCTCCATCGGAGATCCCCGCGATCCGGGCAATCTGATCGGCCCGCTGATCGACAAACAGGCGCTGGATTGCATGACGCGGGCACTTGCGTCCGCGCGCGCCGCGGGCGGCACGGTCACGGGCGGCGAAATTGTGCGCGATCTCTATGTGCGCCCCGCCATCGCGGAGATGCGGGCCCAAAGCGACATCGTGCGGGAAGAGACGTTTGCACCCATCCTGTATGTGATGCGCTATTCGGCTTTCGACGAAGCTGTCGCCTTGTTGCGCGACGTTCCGCAAGGACTTTCATCGTCCATCATCACGCGCGATCTTTCCGAGGCGGAGAAATTCCTGTCCGCCAAGGGCTCTGATTGCGGCATCGCCAATGTGAATATGGGCCCATCGGGCGCGGAGATCGGCGGCGCTTTTGGCGGCGAGAAAGAAACCGGCGGCGGCCGCGAAAGCGGATCGGATGCCTGGAAAGCCTATATGCGCCGCCAGACCCAGAGCATCAATTACGGCAGCAGCTTGCCGCTGGCCCAGGGCGTGAAATTCGATCTCTGAAAATAAAGCGGCCCGGCCCCGACGATATCGGGACCGGGCCGTGCGAGGCCATTGCCGAAACGGCCGGCTATTTCTTCGTGTATTTGACCAGATCCTTCGGCCCCACTTCGGCGCCATAGATATTTCCAGCCGCATCGACGGCCACGCCCTCGGCAGCGCTGGTATCGGTTGCTTTCTCGACGGGATCGGGAATGAAGCCCAGGATCTTGCCGTCTTTCAGGCTGCCCCAGCGAACACCGCGCTTCCAGCCATTATGGTTGCGCGAAACCGATTCCGACTCCGAATCGGTGACATACAGCATGTCGTCCTTGGTCACCCAGATGCCGCTGGGCCGGCTGAACTGGTGCAGTTGCTGAATGAAATTGCCATCCAGATCGAAAATCTGAACCCGGTTGTTGTTGCGATCGCCGACCAGAAGCCGGTTCTTGGAATCGATGGCCAATGCATGCGGCTGGTCGAATTCGCCCGGGCCCGTGCCCAGCTTGCCCCATTCCTTGATGAACTTGCCGGTCTTGTCGAACTTCAGGATGCGGTTGTTGCCCGCGCCATGGCCCTCGGCCACGAAGATGTCGCCGTTGGAAGCGGTGACGACGTCATTGGGCTGGTAGAAATAATCCGGCGCCGCGGCGCCGCCTTTCTTGCCCAAGGTCAAGAGGACTTTGCCGTCCGGGCTGAATTTGATGACCTGATTGCCCAGGGTCGCGCCATCGGGTCCGATAGGTCCGGTGGCGCCCCGCTCGCGGCGCTTGCCATTGTCCTGGCCATCCGTCACCCAGACATTGCCGTCGCGATCGACGTAGATGCCGTGCGGGAAGATCATGAGGCCCGCCCCGAACGCCTTCACCAGCTTGCCGGTGGAATCGAATTTCAGCACGCTGGGCAGGTCCGACATCTTGCCGGTCTTGCGATCGAGGCAGCCATTCTGGCCGCAGCGCTCGGCAACCCAGATCGACTTGCCGTCGCGATCGATCTCGACCGCGCTGGTGGAGCCCCAGGTGCGTCCGGCAGGGAGCTTGAAATAGTCTTTGACGGTTTGATACGGGTTCGGCGCGTCATTGGTCGGCGCCGTCATGTCGGGTATGGTCCCGGCGTCCATCGCCTTTTGCGCCATCGCAGGCGTGATCGCCAGAGCGGCCGTCAAAGCATAGGCAAAATATCGCATCGTTCCCTCTTCGCCTGATCGGTGCGATGACTCCTGCACCCCGCAAGACCCCGCCACCATGAACGGATGATAAAAGGTTCTTCACAAAGCCGAAAGCCCGATCCGTGGACTTCCGGACCGCATCGACAAGTCGTCACTTCTGAATCAAACCAATTCCATCGCCAGGGCCGCGCCCTGGCCGACGCCGACGCACAAGGTGGCCAGGGCAAAACGGCCCTTCTTTTCTTCCAGGGCGCGCAGAGCGGTCAGTGCCAGCCTGGCGCCGGACGCACCCAAAGGATGGCCAAGGGCGATGGCCCCTCCATTGGGATTGACCTGTTCGGCATCGTCGAGAAGGCCCATCTGGCGCAGCACAGCCAGGGCCTGTGCGGCAAAGGCTTCATTCAATTCGATGACGCCGAAATCCTGGATCGACAATCCGGTTTTCGCCATCAGCTTCTGCATCGCGGGCACCGGCCCGATCCCCATCACCCGGGGCGGCACACCGGCGGTGGCATAGCCCAGAATTCTGGCGCGCGGGACCAGACCATGACGCCGGGCGGCCTCCTCCGATGCGATGATCAATACCGCCGCCCCGTCATTCACGCCCGAGGCATTGCCGGCAGTCACCGTGCCGCCTTCGCGAACAATGGGCTTCAACTTCGCCAACCCGCCCAGGGTCGTTTCCGGGCGCGGATGTTCATCGCGATCGACAAGGATGGGACCGGTCTTTCCGGACACCGCCACCGGTACCAGTTCGCCCTGGAAAAAGCCCCGCGCCTCAGCCGCTGCAGCGCGCTGCTGGCTGCGCCAGGCGAACGCATCCTGATCGGCGCGGTTGATCTGAAAATCCGCTGCCACATTCTCAGCCGTTTCGGGCATGGATTCGACGCCATAGGCTTTGGCCATCGCTGGATTGACGAAGCGCCAGCCGATGGTGGTGTCCTCGATTTTGGCGGCGCGCGAGAAAGCCGTATCGGCCTTGCCCATCACAAAGGGCGCGCGCGTCATGCTTTCCACGCCGCCCGCCATGATCAGATCGGCATCGCCGGACATGATGGCGCGCGCCGCCTGCCCCACCGCGTCCAGGCCGGAGGCGCAAAGCCGGTTCACGGTCACGCCCGGGATGCTGTCGGGCAGGCCCGCCAGCAACGCCGCCATGCGGGCGACATTACGGCCGTCTTCGCCCGCCTGATTGGCGCAGCCCAGGATGACGTCATCGATGGCCTTGGGATCCAGCGCTTTGTGCCGCGCCAGCAAGGCTTTGATCGTCAGGGCAGCCAGATCGTCCGGCCGGACGTGTCCCAGGACGCCATTATAGCGCCCGATAGGGGTTCTCAGGCTATCGCATATAAAGGCAGCCGGCATAGCACCATGCCTAGCGCATTTATTTAAGCGTTAAAAGAACTCCGGCCATCCTCGATGATATAGCGGCTGGCTTTTTCCGCGATCATGATGGTGGGCGTGTTGGTATTGCCCGAGGTAATGCTGGGCATCACCGAGGCATCGACCACCCTGAGCCCTTCTGCGCCATGGAGCTTGAGACGCTCATCCACCACCGCCATGGGATCGGTGGACAGGCCCATCTTCGCCGTGCCGACGGGATGGAAGATCGTGGTGCCGATATCGCCCGCGGCCTTTGCCAGGTCGGACGTATCATTCGAGACCTTGGGTCCCGGCACATATTCTTCCGGGGAATATTTCGAAAGCGCCTGTTGTCCCATCAGCCGGCGCGTCACGCGAATGGCATCGGCGGCAACCCGCCTGTCTTCGTCGGTGGACAGATAATTGGGCTGGATGACCGGCTTGTCGCGGAAATTCGTGGAACGGATGTGAACCATCCCGCGGGAGGTAGGCCGAAGATTGCAGGCGCTGACGGTGATGGCGCGGAATTTGTGCAAAGGGTCGCCGAATTTATCCAGCGACAGCGGCTGGACATGAAACTGGATGTTGGCGCGGTCGTGCAGACTGTCCGAACGGGTGAATATGCCCAGCTGGGATGGCGCCATGGTCAAGGGGCCCGTCTGGAACATCGCATATTCCGCGCCCATCAACGCCCGGCCGACCAGGGAGTGATAGGTCTCGTTGAGGGTCTTGACGCCGGAGACCTTGTAGATCATCCGCTGTTGAAGATGGTCCTGGAGGTTTTTTCCCACCCCTTCGCGTGCCAGCTGAACCGGAATGCCCAGCGATTGCAGGAAGGCGGGATCGCCCACGCCCGAGCGCTGAAGGATTTCGATCGAGCCGATCGAGCCCGCGCACAAGATGACTTCGCGTTTGGCCCGCGCCTCGAACGTCTTGTCCCCACGGACAAAGCGGATCCCGCTGGCCCGGCGGCCGTCAAAGATCAGCTTGTCGATATTGGCCTCAGTTTCCAGGCGCAGATTGGAGCGGCGCAAGGCCGGCTTCAGGAAACCGCGCGCCGCCGACCAGCGAAGGCCCCGCTTCTGATTCACATGGAAATAGCCGACGCCTTCATTGTTTCCGGTATTGAAATCCGGTGTCTTGGGAATACCCATCTGGACCGCCGCGTCGCGAACCGCGTCCAGAATGTCCCAGCGCAGCCGCGGCTCTTCGACCCGCCATTCGCCTTTGGCGCCATGATGTTCGGTTTCGCCCAGAAAATGATTGTCCAAACACTTGAAGGCGGAAAAGACCTCGTCCGCGCTCCAGCCGGTCAACCCCAGCTGCCGCCAATTGTCATAATCCTGGCGCTGGCCCCGCATGGAGATCATCGCATTGATCGCGGACGATCCCCCGATCACCTTGCCGCGGGGATACTTGAGCGAGCGCCCGTTCAGGCCGGGCTCCGGCTCGGTCTGAAACATCCAATCGCTTCGGGGATTGCCGATGGCGAAAAGATATCCCACCGGAATATGAAACCAGATCCAATTGTCCTGACCGCCCGCCTCCAGCAGCAGGACGCGGGTTTTGGGATCGGCCGACAAACGGTTGGCGACCACGCAGCCGGCCGAGCCGGCGCCGGCGATGATGTAATCATACTCGCCGTCGAGCAATTGAATCGGATCCACGAACAAGCCCCGATCAGCGGTTCCGGAACACGGGCGCGCGCTTGGCGACGAAGGCGTTCATGCCTTCCTTCTGCCCTTCGGTCGCGAAAGCGGCCTGGAACAGCAGGCGCTCGTGACGCAGCCCTTCCGCCAGCGAGCTTTCGAACGCCTGGTTGACGGCCTGTTTCGCCATCTTCACGGCGGGCGCGTTATAGGCCGCAATGGTATGGGCGGCTTCCAGCGCGGTCTGCAGCAAGTCCGCCGGCGCGACCACACGCGCCACCATGCCGGCGGCTTTGGCTTCGGCCGCGGTGATGGAGCGTCCGGTGAGGACCATGTCCATCGCCAGGGACTTGCCCACCGCGCGGGTTAGGCGCTGCGACCCGCCGATGCCGGGCAAGACTCCCAGCTTGATTTCCGGCTGGCCGAACTGGGCATCTTCCGAGGCAATGATGAAGTCGCACAGCAATGCCAGTTCGCAACCGCCGCCCAGGGCAAAGCCGCTGACCGCCGCGATGATGGGCTTTGCGATCAAACGAACCTGGTCCCAGGACGCCAGGAAGTCATCCATATAGAAATGGGTGAAGGACTTTTCCGCCATTTCGGCGATGTCGGCGCCAGCAGCGAACGCGCGCGGACTTCCCGCGATCACGATCGCGCCCACCCGGTCATCGGCATCGAATTCCTGCAACGCCTTCAGCATTTCCTGCGCCAGCTGCCGGTTCAGCGCATTGAGGGATTTTGGGCGGTTCAAGGTGATGAGGCCGACACGCTCGCGCCGCTCCACCAGAATGGTTTCCCATTTTCCCGCTTTCGCGCCGGCCTGGGCCTGGCTGTCCGGCTTATTGTCGATGGCCTTATCGCTCATGAAATTCTCCTGACACTGCGGAAAATCATCCTTTCCGCCTGATTGGAACGGTCCGCTATTCCTCGTCGCCATGGGATGACACATATGCATCCCGCGAGGCCATGAATTCATGCAGAATCTGTTCGCGGTGCTGGTTCAGCTTCGGCGCCACGATGGGGTCCGCGATATTGTTTCCCTTATATCCGCTCATGCGGATCGGATTTCCGGCGGTGCGGACGGCGCGGCCGGTGTCGCCGCTTTTCACTTTGATGAACATGTCCCGCGCCAGAAGCTGGGGATGGTCGAACAGCTTGTCGATGGTGTTGATGGGCGAACAGGGCACGCCCGCCTCGTTCAACTTTTCCACCCAATGCTGCACATTCTGGGTTTTGGTCACTGCTTCGATCGCCTTGACCATGGCGGGGCGGTTCTGGCAGCGCAGATCGTTGGTGGCGAAAGGCGGCTGCAGCGCCAATTCCGGCGCGCCCAAAGCGTCGGCCATCAGGACGAACAGCGTATCATTGCCCGCGGCGATCACGATCCGTCCGTCTTTGGCCGCGAAACTTTCGAATGGCGCCAATGACGGATGACTGTCGCCGGTGCGGTTGGGGACTTTTCCTTCCGCGTCATAGCGCGCCAGCGCCGTCTCCATCAGCGCCGCCTGGCAATCCAGCATGCCGATATCCACGCGCGTGCCCTGCGCGTTCTGGTTCCGCTTATGAAGCGACGCCAGGATGCCGACCGTGGCGAAAAGCGCCGCGCCCAGATCGCCGAAGCTGGTCCCGACCCGCGATGGCGGGCCGTCCGGCCAGCCCGTCAGGCTCATGATGCCGCCCATCGCCTGCACCACCATGTCGTAGCCTGGAAGATCGCTGAAGGGGCCGCTATGGCCGAAGCCGGAGACCGAGGCATAGATGATGTGCGGATGGGTCTTCGCCAGCCGTTCGGCGCCATAGCCCAGCCGGTCCATCACGCCGGGGCGGAAATTCTCCACCACCACATCGGCTTCGTCCAACAGGCGCTCGAGCAATTCGCGGTCGCGCGGCGACTTGATGTCCAGGACAATGCTTTCCTTGCCCCGGTTGAAGCACATGAAATAGGCGGACTCGCCATCCACGAACGGCCCGAAGGCCCGCGTGTCATCGCCGGTTCCGAACTTCTCGATCTTGATCACCCGGGCGCCCAGATCGGCCAGGATCATGGTGCAATAAGGCCCCGCCAACACCCGCGAGAAATCCAGGACCGTAATACCTTCCAAGGGCCCCTTGCGGAGCTCTTCCGTCTGCATCGCTCCCTCCCAGGAACTGTTTTATTTTTTAGCGCGAGACCGGCATCTGGAATTCGGCGCCCTTGCCGATGCTGTCCGGCCAGCGCTGCATGATCGATTTCTGGCGGGTGTAAAAGCGCACCCCTTCCTCGCCATAGATATGCATGTCGCCGAACAGGCTGCGCTTCCAGCCGCCAAAACCGTGCCACGCCATGGGCACCGGAATCGGAACATTGATGCCGACCATGCCGCACTGGATATGACGCCCGAATTCCCGGGCGGCGTGGCCGTCGCTGGTGAAGCAGCTCACGCCGTTGGCGAATTCATGGTTGTTGATCAGGTCCATGGCCTCTTCCATGGTCGCGACCCGCACGCAGCACAGAACCGGCCCGAATATCTCTTCCCGATGGATCGTCATGCCCGGTTTGACATGATCGAACAGCGTAGGACCGAGGAAGAAGCCTTCCTCATGGCCGGGCGCGACATAGCCGCGGCCATCCATCACCAGGGATGCGCCTTCCGCCACGCCCTTGTCGATGTAGCCGACGATCCGCTGGCGGGCGATATTGGTGACGATCGGGCCCATTTCGGTGGCATCATTCATGCCGTTGCCGATTTTCAATTCCTTGGCCCGCTTCACCAACAGGGGAATGACCGCATCCGCCGCCGATCCCACCAGGACCGCCACCGAGATCGCCATGCAGCGCTCGCCGGCGGAACCGTATGCCGCGCCCATCAGCGCATCGACCACCTTCTCGGGATCCGCATCGGGCATCGCCACCAGATGGTTCTTCGCGCCGCCCAGCGCCTGCACCCGCTTTCCGGCGCGTGCGCCGGTTTCGTAGATATAGTTGGCGATCGGGGTTGAGCCGACGAAGGAAACCGCCTGGACATCCTTGTGCGCCAGCAAAGCGTCAACCGCGTCCTTGTCGCCCTGAACCACGTTGAACACGCCCTTGGGGAAGCCCGCCTCGCGCATCAGTTCGGCCACCATCAGCGACGGCGACGGATCGATGGGGCTGGGCTTCAGCACAAAGGTGTTACCGGCCGCGATCGCGATCGGATACATCCAGGCCGGCACCATCACCGGAAAGTTGAACGGCGTGATGCCGGCGACCACGCCGAGCGGCTGGCGCAATGTCCAATTGTCGATATTGGTGGAAACCTGATCGGTGAAATCGCCTTTCAGGAGCTGGGGAATGCCGCAGGCGAATTCGATGATATCGATGCCGCGCTCTACCTCGCCCCTGGCGTCGGAGAACACCTTGCCATGCTCGGCCGTGATCGCGCGCGCCAGATCGTCCTTATGCGTGTTCACCAGCGCGAGAAATTTGTTCATCAACCTGGCGCGTCGCAGCGGCGGCAGATTCGCCCAGGCGGGAAAGGCAGCTTTGGCCGCCTGCACGGCCGCATCGACATCCGCGGCCGATGACAGGCAGACGCTTCGTGCTTTTCGCCCCGTCGCCGGATTGAAGATATCCTGGGTCCGGCCGGTGCTGCCGGGCACGACATGACCATCAATAAAGTTGTTGACCGTGGAGGTCCCAATTTCGACGGTGTTCATAGCGCCTCTTTCGATTGCGGATTTTGCGTCACTGCCGCCAATTGTTGCGGCCGCTGCCGGACGGGCAGCCCTGTCGAGGTTGAATGCTTCGATCCTGCCGCCGGCAAGGCATATTTTCACAAGCCGCCAGGCAGGCAATCGACAAAGTTGCGCTTCCGATGTGCAAATTTTCACATATTTCGGGGCAATATTGCCAGTCTGATGTGCAAAAGCTAACATTGGGCCATGGAGTGGGACCGGGCGCGAATTTTCCTAGCCGTGGCGCGGAGCGGCCAGATGCTGGCCGCCGCCCGCATTCTGGGCCTCAATCACGCCACCGTGGGCCGCCAACTGACCGCCCTGGAAGAGGAATTGCAGACCAAGCTCCTGGAGCGCCATGTGAATGGCTGCACCCTGACCTCGGCAGGCGAAGCGCTGATGGCGTCCGCCGAAAAGGTCGAATCTGAATTTCTTCAGCTGGAATCGGCGCTCTCTGGAACCATCGGCGCGATCCGCGGCACGGTCCGGGTGGGCGCGCCGGACGGCCTGGGCAATTATTTTCTGGCGTCCAAACTGGCGGAACTGTCCGCCCGGCATTCCGATCTTTTGATCCAGCTGGTTCCCCTGCCCCGCACCTTTTCACTGTCGCGGCGCGAAGCGGACATTGTCATCACCCTGGACCGGCCGGTGCAGGGCAACCTGATCATCCAGAAACTCACGGATTATACGCTCAGCCTTTATGCCTCGGAAGAATATCTGCGGAACAAGCCGCCGATCCGCAGCGAGGAAGACCTGAAGCAGCATCTGTTCGTGACCTATGTCGACGACCTGATCCACACGCCGTCGCTGGATTACGGGCGCGAGCTTGCCGCAAGCATGCCGCGCCGTTTCGAATGCGGCAGCGTGGTGGGCCAGATGGAAGCCGTCCGCACCGGCAACGGCGTCGCGATTCTGCACGACTATGCGGCCAAATATGTGCCGAACTTCCGGCGCGTCCTGCCCCATCTTCAGTTCGTTCGCAGCTACTGGCTCATTTCTCATCCCGATACGCACCGCTCGCACCGGGTGACGGAGGTGCGGCGCCATATTGCCGAAGCCGTCAACGCCTCCAAGGAGCGCTTCTGTCCCTGGGGGAACAACTCGGATCCGGCGCTGGAGCTAGCCGATCAGGCCTGACCGGGCCACGGTCGCGATATTTTCCTCATGCGAAGTCAGCATGATGGTGAGGTCGCCGGCCAGCCGCGCATCGGCGATCCTGGGAATTGCATCGCGCAATTTCCGCACCACCCATTCCTGCCCGCGATTGACCAGGGCGAGGCGTCCGCCCAGATCGGGAACCGCCATCACTTTCTCATAGAATTGTCCGGTCTCGTCGCTGGGCTTGCCGTCCAGAGCCCGGATCGCCTTTGTCAGCAAGGCGCACCATTTTGCTTCGTCCAGATGAATGGCTTTCGCCAGGTCCGAAGCATCCCTGCGATCCGCATCCTTGGAAACATGCAAAAGCGCCTTCGCACCAGCCCGCTCCGCCTCCAGCATCAGGTTCAGGAAGTCGAGCAATTCTTCGCGCGTGAGAGATTCCATAAGGAATTTTGTCGGGCGCGGCTGGGCAATTCAACCCTGGCGTCGCGATGTCCCAAAGCTGCCGAGCGGGTAAAAAAGCGCCTCCCGTTGCCGGGAGGCGCAGGACGACTGAGGGGGAAGCTTCAGCCGGAACGTGCTTGATGGAGCTATCGCCGTGCCGGCCTGAAACATGCGCAACGGCGGGCCGCCCCATCCCGAAGGATATGGACGTTCGATAACCCCGGCCCCGCAATGAGAAAAGTTGCACCTTTGATGTGCATAATAGCACAATCAATGGCTTCGGCCCGCCCTTGTGATCGAATTGTCTCCCGTCAATATGTTCACAGCCGTGATCACCGGCGCCGAATGATGCCGCCAAGCACAGCGCGCGGACTTGTTCATTCGAAAAACAAAAGAAAATTGGAGGGACGCAAGTGAATAAAATACTCTTCTGCACCTGTGCAGCGGCGGCGCTTCTGTCCGTATCTGCGGCTCTCGACCGGCATGCGCTTGCCCAGTCGGCGCCAAAACCCCGCTCCACCATCGCGCAATCGCTGACGCCTCCCGCTCTTTCCGCGTCCCGGATTCAGGACAATCTGATCGAATTTCCCCTGCCCAAGGGCGAGGAAGCCTATGGCTCGATCGACGGCAGGAAGATGCATCGCTATGTCGAAGAACTCGCGCAGATTTCGCGCCGCTATCGCGACAATGGCCATCCCAAATTCTGGGGCCGGATCATCGGCACATCCAGTGACCACGAAACCAACGAATGGCTGGCAGGCAAATTCAAGACGTTGGGGCTGACGGATGTGCGCATCCAGCCGCTGGATCTCGCGCCGCAATGGATGCCGAAAGACTGGAACGTGACGATGACCGGCGGCGGTAAAACCATCAGCTTGAATTCGGCCCAACCCGCCTATCTCGCCAACGGATTGCCGGCAGGCGGCCTCGAGCTGGATGCCGTCTATGCGGGCCTTGGCACCGAAGCGGACTTCAAGGGCAAGGATGTCCGCGGCAAGGCGGTCTTCGTCTACAGCATGCAGGGACTGAAGAACGAACGCGCCGTCAAGCGCGCCGACGATCTGGGCGCGGCTATCGTCTTCGACGTATCCATGCTTCCCGGCAACATGCATTACATCGCCTATCCGTCGGACACCAAGGCGCCCAGCCTCGTGCTGGGCAATGACGATGGCGTGACCGCGCGGGAAATGATCGAGGCGGCGAAGAACGGCCCCGCGCCCAAAGTCAAAGTGACCCTGGAGGTGGAAAAGGTGCCGAACCTCAAAACCGCCCTGGTGTGGGGAACACTGCCCGGCGCCACGGACGAGACCATCTATATCACCGCCCACAAGGACGGATGGTTCGAAGGGGCAGGAGACAATGGCGGCGGCGTCGCGTCCATGCTGGGCCTTGCCGAATATTTCGCGAAAATTCCCAAGGAAAAACGCCGCCGCACCATCATCTTCATCGGCCTGGACGGGCATCATAACGGCCCGGACGGCGCCGCCGGAAAGACCTGGCTGACGCAGAACAAGGACAGGCTGTTCGCCAAGACCGCCATTCTCATCAATGACGAACATCCTTCGACCATCACCACGCAATCGCGCCCGCGCTATTATCCGGGCGACGAGCTGGCCTGGGGCAACACCTATATGCCCATGCAATGGTACGCCGGCGGCAAGGACCGCCCCGAGCTTCGCAAGATCGTGTGGGATTCGTTCCGCAAATTCGGCGTTCCGCTGGAATTCGACCCCAGCCCCACGCCGCCGGCCAGCGACGCGTCCTATTTCTATCGCTTCACGCCAGCGATCGACGCCAGCGAATATCACAATTATTTCCATACCGACTGGGAAACACCGGAGACCGTTCCGTGGACCGGCCTTCAGGCAGCGACGCGCGCCTATGCCAAGGTGATCGACGAAGTGAACAAGCTGCCGCTCAGCACCTTCAAGCGGCTGGAGGATACCGGCAATCATCCCGATTTCGACGAGTGATAGGCTGAGGCCGGGACCGGGCATTCCTGCCTGGTCCCTATGGGACTGGATGGAGGAAATTTTCGTGAAAAAGAACATTGCCCATGGGTTTGCCGCCGCGACGCTGCTGACGGGACTAGCCGCGGCCGATCAGTCTGCTCTGGCACAACCGGCGCCACGCTCCACCATCGCCCAGTCGCTGACCCCGCCCGCGCTGCCTCTTTCGCGGGTCGAAGCGGGCCTGATTCCTTTTCCGCTACCCAAGGACTCGCGAGCCTATGCCTCAATCGACGGCAAGAAAATGCACCGTGCCGTGGTCGAGCTGGCAGAGATCTCGCGCCGCTATCGCGATGCCGGCCATCCCAAATTCTGGGGCCGGATCATGGGCACCTCCGGCGATGTCGAAACCAATGAATGGCTTTTGGCGAAATTCAAATCGCTGGGCCTCAGCGATGTGCATGCCCAACCGCTCGACCTTCCGCCCCAATGGATGCCGAAAAGCTGGGACGTGACGATGACCAGCGGAGGCCGGACCATCCATCTGGAGTCCGCACAGCCGGATTACTACGCCAATGGATTGCCGCCTGGTGGCCTGGAGCTGGACGCGGTCTATGCCGGGCTCGGGACCGAGGCGGATTTCGCGGGCAAGGACGTGCGGGGAAAAGCCGTCTTCATCTACAGCATGCTGGGACTGGCGGAGCAGAACGCGGTCAAGCGGGCGGACGAAAAAGGCGCGGCCGCGATCTTTGAAGTGTCCATGCTTCCGGGCAACATGCGCTATCAGGCCTATCCGCCAGGCACAAAGGCGCCCGCTTTCACCTTTGGAAATGACGATGGCGTTGCCGCCCGCCAGATGATCGAAGCGGCCAAGGACGGATCAGCCCCCAAAGTCAAAGTGACCTTGGATGTGGAAAAAGTGCCAAACCTGAAAACCGCTTTGGTCTGGGGCACTCTGCCCGGCGCGACGGATGAAACCATCTACATCGCCGCGCACAAGGATGGCTGGTTCGACAGCGCCAGCGACAATGCCGGCGGCGTCGCCTCCATGCTGGGCCTGGCGGAATATTACGCCAAAATCCCCAAAGCCGAGCGCCGCCGGACCATCGTCTTTGTCGGACTGGACGGCCATCACAATGGCCCGGACGGAGGCGTGGGGCGGCGCTGGATGGTGGCGAACAAAACCACGCTTTTCGCGAAAACCGCGCTGTTCATCAATGTGGAGCACCCGGCAACCATCGTCACGCAACCCAGGCCCCGCTACTATCCCGGCGACGAGCTGGCATGGGCCAACACCTATATGCCGCTCGAATGGTATGCCGGCGGCAAAAGCCGCCCCGAATTGCGGAAGATCACATGGGATGCTTTCCGCAAATTCGGCGTTGCGGCGGAATTCGATCCCAGTCCGACCCCGCCCGCCGGTGACGCCGGCGTCTTTTTCCGCTTTCTGCCCGCGGTCAGCGCCAGCGAATATCACAGCTATTTCCACACCGATTGGGAAACGCCTGAAATGGTGCCCTGGACGGGGCTGGAAGCAGCCACGCGCGCGTTTGCGAAGATCATCGACGATGTGAACAAGCTGCCCTTGAGCACATTCCAGCGGCCGGAGGAGCCCGCTCCGCAACGTGCCGCCGCGGCGGATTAGCAGACTCGCGGTCTTTTCCGACCACCGTCAGAAAAGTTCGAGGTCGCCGCCGTAATCAATCCTGACAGGCGGCCGGTCGGGCTCGGCGGCGCGCGGCAGGAAAGCTTGGCGAACCCGCCCGGACCCGGGCCAGAACTGAATCTTGCGGGCATAGATGCCGCCGGTGCTGCCGCCGGAATAACGTATTCCTTCCCGCCGCAGATAGTCGCGCGCGAATGCCGTGTTGTTTGCTCCGATATCGATCAGGCCCGGACTAAGGCGCGCGCCGCCAAAAAGCTTGGCCCGCAGCGTTTCGCGCCTGGCGCCCAGGCCGAGCAATCCATTGATCAGCAATTCCATCGCATATGCGCCATAGCGCAGCGACGCCACCTCGCTCGAGCCGCCATCGGGCAGCAAGAAATGGTTCATTCCGCCGGCTCCGATCGTCGGATCATGGATGCACGCCGAAACGCAGGAACCCAGGACCGTGGTGAATATGAGAGAACCTTCCGAGGACACCCGGCATTCCCCTTGAATCAGGTTCACGCGATGGCCGGGATCGGGACCAAGGCCGAGGTTCATGCCAGAGGTCCCAAAAGAGCTTCGATCTTGGACTTCACGGTCCCCAGATTGAAGGGCTTGAGAATGTAATTATTGACGCCCAGCGCGACGGCGTCCTTCACCATCGCCAGATCGCTGTGGCTGGTGAGCATGATGAACGGGGTTTTCGCGGTGCATTCCCTTGCCCGCACGGCCCGCAAAAGACCGAAACCGTCGGTGTTCGGCATCGTCAGGTCGGATATGATCAGATCGACCTGATGATTGGCGATATGGGCGATCGCATCCCTGCCATCGCCGCACTCGGCGATATGAACGCAGCCAAGCGCCGTCAGCGTGCTGCGGATCAGCAGCCGCATCGATTTCTGATCATCGACCACGAGAATTCGCAGATTCTTGGCTTCCTTGGGCACTGTCGCTGTTCCCGTGTTTAGATGCCGTTGTGCAAAAGTCCGTTGATGAGCATCAGCCTGCCTGAACCAATCGGTAGGTGGTATTTCCTTCCGCCTTGAACCGATGCTTGGAGGTGGTGATGCGTTCCGAATGGCCGATGTAAAGCACGCCATTGGGAGCGAGGAGCGACGCGAAGCGATCCCAGAAGGCTGCGCGAATGCTGCTTTCGAAATAGATCGCGACATTGCGGCAGAAGATCGCCTGATAGCGCTGGTGCATCGGCCAGTCGGCGATCAGATTCAATTCCCGGAAAGCAACCATAGCGCGCAGCTCCGGGCCCGCCCGCCACATGGTCGTGCCGCCTTCCTGTCCCGAGGGGATGAAGAACCGGTCGCGAACGTCCGGCTCCACCGGCGCAAGCGCGGTAGCTCCGTACAGGCCAATTTTCGCCGCCTCAAGGACGTTCCGGTTTATGTCGGTGGCCAGGATCCTGATGTCGAAACTGGCCGCTTCCGGTAGCAACGCAAGTATGCTCAAGGCCAGGGAATAAGGCTCCTCGCCGCTGGAACAGCCGGCGGACCAAAACCGCAGGCGTGCGCCTTTGCGCGCCCTGGGAATGAGGTCCGGCAGGACCCGATTGCGGAAATGCTCGAAATGATGATTTTCCCGGAAAAACCGGGTGACGTTGGTGGTGAGGGCCGCGATCATCTCCTCGCGCTCGCCCTCCTCATTCCGCGCAACCAGCGTGCAATATTGATGAAAGCTCTCCACTCCCAGAGCCCTCAACCTTCGCACCAGGCGCGAATATACGAGCGGCGCCTTGACATCCGACAAGGCTATTCCGGCGTCCCTCTGCACAATGTCCGCGATCTGCGAGAAATCGCGATAGGTGAAGGGGAACTCACGACCCGAAAAGGGATCGCCCCTGACATCGCCTTCCCCGTCATTGCCGGATTGAATCATTCGGCGGCCGCCTTTTCGGCCGGCAGCAGCCGGTCAACGGCAAGCAGGCATATCAGCCGGTTGGAGATGTTGACGATCCCGCACACGAATTCCTGAATACCACCCGTTGGTATTGTCGGAATGGATTGAATTTCCGCCTGGCGCACCGAAATGATGTCGTCGACGATATCGACCTCCAGGCCCACAAGGCGTTCGCCGGACTCCGCCACGATGATGACCGGATTGGTCGGCGCGCTGACGACGGCGAGCCCCAGTCTGCTCGCCATATCGACGATGGGAAGGACGGTTCCCCGCAAATTTATCACGCCCTTGAATTCCACCGGCGCATTCGGCAGCGGCACGGCCTTGGTCGCGCTGCGTATTTCGCGAACCGCGCCGATCTCCAGGCAGAACTCCTGACCCTGGATCCGGAATACCAGAAATTCGCCGGCAGGCGCCTGGTCGCTCACAATGAGATCCTTTCATCGCTCGTCTTGCCATAGACCCTCACGCATTCGGCGCTTTGCTTCTGGCGCTCGACAATCCCGTTGATGTCCAAGATCAGCGCGACATGACCGTCGCCCAGCACCGTGGCCGCGGAAACCCCATGATCCGCCTGATAGGCCCCCTGTATTTCCTTTACGACGATCTGTTGCTGCTCGAATACCTCCTCGACCGCGATGGCGATGCGGGTGCCCAGATCGTCCTCAACCACGATCCCTATCGAATTCTGGATTCCGCCCATCTGCGGATAACCCAGAATGGCGGCCAACCCGACCAGAGGAATATAACGGTCGCGGTAGCGGATGACCTTTACGTCCCCGATGGACCTTATGTCGCCCGCCCGGAGCTGAAGCGTTTCCCGAAGAGACGCGATCGGCACGATGAAGCGGCCACCCCCCGCTCCCACCACGATGCCCTCCAAAAGCGCCAGCGTGAGAGGCAGACTCAGGAGAAACGTCGTCCCCACGCCTTTTTGGGAATTCATCGAAATCCTGCCGCCCAACGCCCGCACGCATTTGTTCACCACATCCATGCCGACCCCGCGGCCCGATATTTCGGAAACGGTCGGCGCGGTGGAAAAGCCGGGGCGGAAAATGAGGGATTCCACATCCTGCCCGGAAAGATGTTCGTCCGGTCCAACAAGACCGCGAGAGATTGCGGTGGAAAGAATGCGCTCGCGGTCGATCCCCCTGCCGTCATCTGAAATTTCGAGCACTATCCGTCCGAAACGCTGATAGGCGCTGAGCGTGATTGTTCCCGAAGCCGGCTTGCCGAGCCCTTCCCTTTCCTCCGGGTTTTCCAGACCGTGATCGATCGCATTGCGGATCAGGTGCGTGAGGGGCTCCGCCAGCCGCTCGAGTACGCTCCGATCGACTTCCGCGTCACCGCCGGTGGCCGCGAAGTTGACTGACTTTCCTGTCGCTTGTTCGAGCTGGCGGACAAGCCGCGCCATCCGCTGGAAGACCGGCTTGAGTGGTTGGGACCGGATCGCCAGCAGGCCTTCTTGAATCTCTTTCGAAAGGCGGCGGAATTCCGCATAAACCGGCTGGACTTCCGGCGCGAGCCGCTTCCCCGCAACGTGATTGAAAGTCGTCTGCTGTACCAGCAACTCCTCGACCAGATTGAATAATTTATCTACTCGGTCGAGATCGACACGGATCACACGATTGGACCGCGCGTCGGCTGACGGCGCGATATCGCTCCCGGCATGCCCGGCCTTCTGCGATGGCTCCTTCAGCCCCCCCGTCATTGAGGGCGTGATATTCAGATGGCAATCTCCGGCAACGAACTCGAATACGTCCCAGATCGCCTGCTCGGGCTGAAAGGACCGAAGCAAACCGGTCCAGCTCAGGTAAGCCTGGTCCGGCTCGAGCTCGGCCAGGCCGGGGATATCCCCATCGTCCAGTTCGAGCTTAAGTTCACCCAGGCGGCTCAATTCGCGAAATAGCAGCAGTGGGTCGTTGGCGCTGCGATAGAGGGATGCTTCGGGCCGGAAGTCGATCCGCCATGCGCGCAAATCCCCCCCTTCCTTCCCCTCTGCTTGCGGAGAGCGCTGCGACCCGGCTTCCCCGGCTTGGCGTCCAATATACCCGGCGAGGATCTTGAGAACCTCGTCGGTTTTTCCGGAATCCGTCGCCTTGCCTCCCCGCGCTTCCTCGACCAGTTCCGCCAGCACATCCGAAGCCAGCAACAGGTCCTCGAGCAGAGCTGCGGAAGCGCCGAGTTTTTCCGCCCTGAGATCTGAAAGCACCGCTTCCAGAGAATGGGAAAAACGGGCAAGGCGGACATATTCGAAGTTCGCGGCGCTCCCTTTTATCGAGTGCACCGCCCTGAACACCATATTGACGATCTCGGGATCGGCGCTTCCCTGCTTCAGAGCCTCCAGGCCGGATTCCAGAGACGACAGCAATTCGTCGCATTCCTGGAAGAAAATGACCTTTATCGGCCCGAGCACTTCCGGCGGTAGCGACTGGTTGAACATGTCACATCGATACCTTGCGGATGGCATCCGCGATCCGCTCGGGATTGAACGGCTTGGTGATCCACCCTGTCGCGCCGGCCTGTTTTGCTTGCGCCTTCCAGTCGGCGTCCGTCTCCGTGGAGAGAACAAGGATGGGCGTGGTACGGTTTGGTCCCTCGCGGCGAAGCCGGTCGATCAAGGCGATCCCGTTCATGCGCGGCATATTGATGTCGGTGATGATCACCGAAGGCGCCGCTTCGGACTGCAGCTTATCGAGGGCGTCAACCCCATCGACCGCCAGAACAACCCGATAGCCGATCTCGCTGAGAGACTGAAAGATCATCTCGCGCATCGTGGCAGAATCGTCGACGGCGAGGATTGTCTTGGCGCTCATCCGAACCTACAGAAGAAGGGTCTCGGCCCCCAGCAACGCAACACTGTCCCGGAAGGCCGGAGACGGATTTTTCACAACAAAGCCGAGGCCTTCGTGCCGCCAGCTTTTCTGCGCAGAGAGAAGGACCTGCAGGCAAAGCGCGCCCATCTGTTGCACCTCCGAAGCGTCGAGCGACAGGGACCCGCCCCCGCGCTCCAGCAATGATGCTTTGAGGCCGTGCGCCGCGGCCGCATCCATTTTCGACGGCAACGGAAGCGATGTTTCCGTTCCAGTCAATTCTAGAACTCCTCCCATTCGTCCGGTTCCGGCTTTTGCCATTTGCGCACCGCGACATTGGCGCGACCGCTTTCGGCTTTTTCCATCACCGGGCGCAAATTGTGCGCATACCGCCTCAATGGCCGCCGCACACGCAGGATGTTGCGCTCCTCCTGCCCGACATTGAACCGGTTGATCAGTTCCGTGAGCTGTTGGGATTCGGAAGCGAGCGAGAAGCTCGCGGCCGAGCTTTCCTCCACCATGGACGCATTCTGCTGGGTGACCTGATCCATCTGCTCGACTGTGCTGTTGATTTCGTTCAGCCCGGCGGCCTGATCGCTTGCGGAGACGGCCATCTCCGCGACCAGCGTGTTGATCTGCGACATGTTGGTGAGAATCCTGTCGAGCGCGGACCCGGTTTGCCCGACAAGCTGACTGCCATTGGCGACCTGGGTGGTCGAGCTGGATATCAGGATCTTGATTTCCTTGGCGGATGCTGCCGTCCGCTGGGCCAGGGCCCGCACTTCATTGGCGACGACGGCAAAGCCCTTGCCGGCCTCCCCGGCGCGCGCCGCCTCAACGCCCGCATTCAAGGCGAGCAAATTGGTCTGAAACGCTATTTCATCGATCACGCCGATAATCTGCGTGATCTGCCTCGCGGATTGCTCGATCTGCCCCATTGCGTCGATCGCCTGATGCACGATAGCGCCGCTGCGTTCCGCGTCGGCTTTCGCGCCGGCGACCACTTTGCTCACATCCGCCGTCCCGTCGGCGGTCTTTCTGACGCTCGCGGTGATCTGGTCCATCGCAGCAGCGGTTTCCTCCAGACTGGCCGCTTGCTGCTCGGTCCGCCGCGACAGGCTTTCCGCCGATTGCGATACCTCATCGGCGCCCGCGCGAATCCCGTCGGCGCTCTCCTTGATCAGCTTCATCGCCTCCTGAAGCTGGCTAATCGCCGTGTTGAAATCGGCGCGCAGCCGTTCATAGGCCGGGCTGAAAGGTTCATTCAGTTGAAATCCGAGATCACCCTTGGCCAGCCGCGAAAGCGCGGTGCCGATAATTTCGACGGTGCGGCCCTGCTCTTCGGCCCTGATCGTCAAGACACGTTCATGTTCCTGCCGCTGCGATTCCGTCGCCTGGCGCTGGATTTCGATATCGGCTTCAACCGCGGCCCGGTCGACGACGGCCTGCCGGAATGACTGGAAGGCGCGCGTCAGATCGCCGACTTCGTCCTCCCGGTTCGTCGTATCGGCGGTGGCACTCAAATCGCCATCGGCAAGACGCTTCATGGCTCCGGTGATGGCGATCAAAGGATTGACGATCTGGCGCTGAATCAGAACATACCCGGCAAGAAGAATAAGAAGCGTCCCCAGCACCGATCCAACGACAACCAATATAAGGCCGGATCTCGCCCGGGCCTGGGCGGCATCGGCCTCGGCCGTCATCCTGCGCTGATTGTTTCGCACCAGGCCGTAAAATGCATTCTCCACACTCTGGAAGGTGCGTATCGCATTCGCTTCCCAGAGATCATTGAATTGCTTGGTCTGACCGGCAGCCGCAAGGGCGCGCAGACGCTCCAGCATGACCTGATACTGATCCACGCCCACAACGACTTTGCTGTAAAGGCTCTGGTCTTCGGCCTCGAGCATCGGCCTCAGGTCAACCAGGTCGCGGGCCAGATTAGCGCTTTCCTTTCCAATCTGACTGCGGCTGCGCTCCGCGACCGTCGGATTGGTATCCGAGAGATAATAGGAGAAGCGATGAATTCTGGACATGCGCTGTTCGGCGGCAACGCTGAGTTCGACGGCCGCAGCCGTGTGACGGGCGAAATGCTGGATACTGTTGGTGAGGACATACAAATTGTAAGCAGCAAATCCCGTGACGATCGCGCCCAGGAAAATCAGACAGCCGATCCCGAAGAAGATCTTGGCCGAAACCCGCATGCGCCTGACGAAGATCATCAACCCCTCCCGAACCGATCGCAAAGGTTTGCAATGGTGTAAAATATGACGGCCGAGTTAATGTCCTTTTAAGGGTGCGCCCTCTTTGAGGTTCCACCGCATGATCTTTGGTTCGAAATGGTGCAATTCCTGGGTGTACAGGGGCGCAGGCGAACCACCAGGTCCGGGTGAGAGTTCAAATATGCCGCTGTGTTGTGGACTCGCCGCTTTCGCCCGGCTCAAAACGCCCCGGCGGCGCGGCGCGGGACGCTAAAGCGCCCTGGCGGAAAATGTATCGCAGGCCTGAAGGTCGCCATTCTGCAATCCACGTTCGAACCAGCGAATGCGCTGGGCGCTGGTGCCATGAGTAAAGGAGTCGGGCACGACATAGCCCTGGCTTTGCTTTTCCAGCGTATCGTCGCCGACAGCGGATGCGGCCTGCAGCCCCTGTTCGACATCGCCGGTTTCCAGGATGCGGAATTGCTTGTTGGCATGATAAGCCCACACGCCCGCGAGGCAATCGGCCTGCAGCTCCGTCCGTACGGAGTCGCTGTCGGCGCCGCGGCTTCCCACCTGGTGACGGCCCATGACGCCCAGCAGATTTTGAACATGATGGCCATACTCATGAGCGACTACATAAGCGCGCGCGAATTCGCCGGGCGCGCCGAAACGGCTTCCTAGTTCATCGAAAAAAGCCAGATCCAGATAGATGTGATCGTCGGCCGGGCAATAGAAAGGCCCGGCGGATGATTGGCCGGTTCCGCACCCTGTGGGCGTAGCGACATCGTAGGTGGTGAGCGTGGCGGGACTGAAGGTTACGCCTTGGGCTCGCAGGATCGGCGCCCACACATCTTCGGCCGAACCCACGATCCGCCGGGAAAATTGGTAGGCGGCATCATCGGCGCGCGGGCCGCCGGGATTTGCCTGGGGCGCTTGCTGATAAGACGCGCCGCCATTCATGGTGTCCAGCAGCTGCGTCGGATCCACACCGAAGACCAGAGAGAGA
>Ga0207695_10002529_pt1 | contig 26858 bp, 24 predicted proteins | sample KBSC54metaG_FD_184354 | JGI IMG/M metagenome (GOLD analysis project Ga0207695, IMG submission 184354) | Corn rhizosphere microbial communities from Kellogg Biological Station, Michigan, USA - KBS C5-4 metaG (SPAdes) (version 2) | ecosystem: Host-associated > Plants > Roots > Rhizosphere > Soil...
GCATCGTCGACGCGCTCATAGCCGGAGCGCAGCGCGCGCTCGCCGAACATGGCGTCGCCGACAGCGCCATCGATCTCGTGCGCGTGCCGGGCGCCTGGGAGATTCCGGCGGCCGCGGACAAGCTTGCGCAGGGCAAACGGTTCGCAGCCATCGTTGCGTTGGGCTGCGTGGTGCGCGGCGACACACGCCATTATGAACACGTTGCCGATGGCTGCGCGCAGGGCCTGATGCGCGTGGCGCTCGACCACGGCGTACCGGTGCTCAACGGCGTCCTGGCCGTCGAGCGTCATGCGGATGCGCAGGCGCGTGCCGGTGGCACGCATGGCAACAAGGGCGAAGAAGTCGTGCTGGCCGCGTTGGAAATGGCCGACTTGTTCGCCAAGCTCGGGTAAACTGGAATCATGAACCAACATCACCGTCCCGACGGCATCGATCTTGCCGCGCGCTCGCGCGCGCGCCGGCGCGCAACGCAGGCCGTCTATGCCTGGCAGGTCGGCGGCAATCCGATGAGCGAAGTGATCGAGGAGTTCCGTCACGAACAGGACATGGAAATCGCCGACCTCGATTATTTCGAGGATCTGCTGCGCGGCGTGGAAAAGCATTGCGCCGAACTCGACTCCGGTCTGGCGCCGTTCCTCGACCGCGACATGACGCAAGTCGATCCAATCGAACGCGCGGTGCTGCGCCTGGCCGCCTACGAATTGCGCCACCGCCCCGATGTGCCTTATCGCGTGGTCCTCAACGAGGCCATCGAAGTGGCCAAACGTTTCGGCGCCGAGCACGGCCATACCTACATCAATGGCGTGCTCGACAAGGCGGCAAAAGAATGGCGCAGCGCCGAGGGCACGCGCGGCTGACGTGGCCGAGTTCGGTCTGATCGAATTGATTCGGGCGCGCTGCGCAATCGCACGCGAGGACGTGCGACTCGGTATCGGCGACGACGCGGCCTTGCTCGCGCCGCCCGCGGGCCATCTGCTTGCGGTCAGCACCGACACGCTCGTCGCGGGCGTGCATTTTCCGCTACTGACAACCGCGTACGACATTGGCTGGAAGGCCCTCGCGGTCAACCTGTCCGATCTTGCGGCAATGGGCGCGACACCGGCTTGGGCGACGTTGGCGTTGACGGTGCCGCAGGCCGACACGAGCTGGGTTGCGGATTTCGCCGCCGGCTTCGCCGCGCTCGCGCGCGAGTACAAGCTGGCCTTGGTCGGCGGCGACACGACGCAAGGCCCGTTGAGCATCACGGTGACGATCCACGGTTTCGTGGCGGAAGGCGCTGCCATATTGCGCAGCGGTGCGCGCGTCGGCGATGCGGTCTATGTGACCGGCACGCTCGGTGACGCGGCGGCGGGCCTGCGTTGTCTCGACACGAACGACAGCGAGGCGAATCGACTGCTCACCGCGCCGCCGGGAGCGCGCGCAAGTTTGATCGAGCGCCTGAACCGGCCGATGCCGCGTGTTGCGCAGGGCCTCGCGCTGCGAGGGCGCGCGACCGCCGGCATCGACGTGTCCGATGGTTTGCTCGCCGATCTCGGACACATTTGCACGGCGAGCGGCGTTGGCGCGGAAATCGACGTCGACGCGTTGCCGAGTTCATCCGCATTGCTCGCACTGTTCGATGGGGAAGCCCGGCGCACGTTTCAACTCGGCGGCGGCGACGACTATGAATTGTGCTTCACGGCCAACGAAACCAGCGCGGCGAACTTGCTCGGCGATCTGGCGCGCAGCGGCTGCGCAGCGACACGCGTCGGCCGCATCGTCGCCGAACCCGGCGTGCGCATATACGACGGAGCCGGGCAGGCCGTGACTTTGCCGCATGCGGGCTGGGAGCATTTCGCCTGATGCTCGGCGCCGAGCAACGTCGCGCCTTGCTCGCGCATCCTGCCGGTTGGATCGCCTGCGGTTTCGGCTCCGGGCTGAGCCCGATCGCGCCCGGCACAGCGGGTTCGTTCGCGGCGTTGCTGCCCTGGTTCGGCTTGCGCGAATTGCCGCTGCCGTACTATGCCGTAGCCCTCGTGCTCGCGTTGGCACTCGGAGTGTGGGCGTGCGACGTGGCCGTGCGCGCATTGAAAATTGCCGATCCGGGTGCCGTCGTCTGGGACGAGTTCGTCGGTTTGTGGATTGCGCTCGCGCCATTGCTGTGGATGCCGCGCGGCACATTGTGGGTTTGTGTCGGATTTATACTTTTCCGCATCTTCGACATCGCCAAACCCTGGCCGGTGTCGTGGGCCGACCGCCACGTAGCGGGTGGACTGGGTGTCATGTTGGATGATGTATTTGCCGGCCTGTACGCGGCATTGGCGCTGACGCTCGCGCTACGGTTCTGGCAATAATTTGCCCGGATTCAAAATCCCGTCCGGATCGAATTGCGCCTTGATGGCTCGCATCAGCTGCAACGCGTTTGCATCGAGGGCCTTGTCGAGGAATTCGCGCTTGGCAATGCCAATGCCATGTTCGCCGGACAACGTGCCGCCAAGGCGGATCACGCAATCGAACACTTCGGGCAGTGCGCGTTCGGCGCGTTCGTGTTCCGCAGCATCGCGCGGCAGCAGGTTCACGTGGATGTTGCCATTGCCGGCGTGGCCAAAGTTCACGATCAAAACCCGGTGCCGCGCCGAGATCGCGCGCAGGTCGGCGACCAGCTCGGGCAGGCGCGACACCGGAACGACGACGTCTTCATTGATCTTGTTTGGCGACAGCGTGCGCAGCGCCGGCGACAAGGCCTTGCGTGCCGCCCATAGCTGCTCGGTTTCCTGGGCCGTCGCAGCGACATGCAATTCCACCAGCCCCGCCCCACGCGCCGCGGCAACAACCGCAGCGCCGGCGCGCGGCAGTTCATCCGGGTCGCCGTCGACTTCGATGATCAGCAGCGCACCGGCATCCGGAATCGACTCGCCCGCATGCGCGCGCGCGAGCCGCAAGGCTTCGTCGTCGATGAATTCCAGCGCGCACGGCGCGACCGGCTGCGCCATGATGCGCGCGACGGCAGCGGCGGCGGCCGTGATATCCGTGTAACGCGCACTCAGCGTGCGCTTGGCCACGGGCTGCGGCGTCAGTTTCAGCGTCGCTTCGGTAATCAGCGCAAGCGTGCCTTCCGCACCGATCATCAGTCGGGTCAGATCGTAGCCGACCGCACCCTTGCTCGTGTACACGCCGCAGCGGAATTCCTCGCCGTTACCGGCGACCGCGCGCAAACCGAGCACGTTTTCGCGGCAGCTGCCGTACTTCACGGCGCGCGGGCCGGCGGCATTGCAGGCGAGATTGCCGCCGATCGTGCAATACGGGCTCGAGGTCGGGTCGGGTGGCCAGAAGAATCCGTGGCCGGTGACGGCCGCTTGCAGATCGGCATTGAGCACGCCGGGTTCGACCACCGCGTAGCGATCTTTGGCGTCGATGCGGAGGATGCGGTTCATGCGCTCGAACGAGACGACGACGCCGCCTTGTACCGGTACGGTCGCGCCGGTGGTGTTCGTGCCGCGTCCGCGCGCGATCACCGGCACGCGTGCCGTGCGGCACGCACGCACGAGTTCGAGCACCTGCGCGTGCTGCGTCGGAAACGCCACGGCATCCGGCTGCGCCTGGCGGCGCGAATTGTCGTAGCCGTAGGCCAGGCATTCGGCAGCGTCGAACGTGACCGCGTCGCCGAAGATCGCGCGCAGTCCGTCCACTGGCAATACCCGGCTCACGTCAATCCGTGTACTCGAACGCCTTCACGACTTTGTCCACGCCGCTGACATTGCGTGCAATTTCCGTCACCGCTTCGTCTTCTTCGTGCGTGACCAGCCCCATCAGGTACACCACGCCATGCGCGGCGGTGACGTTGATGCGCGTCGGATCGAATCCCGGCATGCTCGTGATATCGAGCAGAGCCGCCTTTACGCGAGCCGATTGCGCGTTGTCCTGGCGCCTGCGCCAGAAGCCCTGCGGCTCATCGGTCACTTCGATGTCGTTGAGCAGGCGCGCCACGCCTTCGAAGGATTCGGCGATGCTCTGCACGCGCGCTTTCAGATGCGCGTTGCGCACCTGGCCGCAGAGCAGCATCACGCCGTCGTACACGACCACCTTGACGTGGTTGTTGTCGCGCACCAGCTCTTTGTCGCGATTGATCTTGTCGAGCACGCTCAATTGCAGGTTGCGGTCCTCGAGCACGCGGCCGAATGAGCGTCGATCGTGGACCACGTTGGCGCCGGTTACCGCGCCGCCGGCGACCACGGCAAAACAGCCGTGCAACAGCGGCAGGGCGAGCAGTACTAGAAACAAACGTATATACATTTCGATCACCATCTCGATTTCAGGAAAACATCCCTGGTGCGCATTCCGTTCGACCTCCTGTCTCGCCCTCGCCTGGCGCTAGCGATGCGCTTCAACGCATCGCTAGAGCGCGCCATGCTCGACCTCGAAAGCCGATGGGATCCATTCCAGCTGCGGTTGTTGCAGGCTGCCGCTACAGCCGATCACGTCGAAACGACAAGGCAGCTCGGCGAGTTGCGGATGCGCGAGCAAGTAGACCTGCGCTGCGCGAATGAGTTTCGCGCGCTTGGCAACGCCGACCGAAGCCACGCCGCCACCGCGTGTTTCCGAGCCGCGGTATCGTACTTCGACGAAGACGACGCAATCGCGATCGCGCATGACCAGGTCGAGTTCGCCAAGGCGGCAGACGAAGTTGCGCGTGAGCAGCAGCAATCCCGTGCGCGAAAGGTGCGCGAGCGCCGCATCCTCCCATCGCGCGCCGACGTCTCTCGTCACGGCAATGGCGCGGCGCTCATCTGCAAACCATTCACCGGATGCGGCGTGCCGTTGTCGAAACGCGCCCACGTGAGCAGGCGCTGGACGCGGCCGAGGTTGTCTTCGGCGAGTTGCCCGGTCGCGCCGGCAAGATAACTGTCCGGCCGCTGGGCAAGCCAATCCATGTACGGCAGCAGCGCATACGCATCCATCCCCATTGCGAACAAGCGGCCGCCTGCGCCGCGCGCGCTGTCGAGCGAGCGCACGATCTCGGAGCGCTTGGGCAGGCTGAGCACGGCGTCGAACAGCCATGGCGCGTCGCAGAATTCCACGCCGTCCAGGTCGCGATCCATGCCGGGATTGTTGTTGCCGGAATAGATGTGCGACGTGGCGAATACCGGCACGTTGGCGAAGCCGGCGAGTTTGAGTTGCGGCAGCAGCAGCCGCGCCTGTTGCGGACGCATGCTGATGAAGACAGCCGTATCGGCGGCCGTTGCTGCGGCCGCGCCGGGCGCCGGTGCGGCGTTGGACACCGGCGTGACGCCGGTGAACGCCTGACGTATCATTGTGGAAAAGTTTACTTCGCCTTCCTGCACGCGCGCTTCGCCGACGACCTGCGCGTTGCCGCTCTCGAATTGTGCGCGGAACGCGAGCGCGGCACGTTCGGCCCAGTCCTCGGTCGCCGTGATGATCACGGCGCGCGTGATGCCGCGTTCGCGCACGTGCTCGGCGGCCTGCGCGGCTTCGGCGTCCGGCGTCAGTCCAAATGCAACGCTGCCCGGCGGCGGCGTTTCGCCGCGCTCCGGTTGATTCAGCGCGAGCACCGGCACCGGCAGATGCCCTTGCGCGAACACGGCCGATACGGCGTCGCGCGACAACGGCCCGACGATACGATCGACGCCGCTCGCCGCCGCTTTCTGGTACGCCGCAACCGCTTCGGCGGCTGTGCCGCCGCTGTCGTACACGTAGATCTCGGCGCGTTGCGGATTGGCATCGGCGAAATGCGCGGTGAAGAAGCCGTCACGCACCGGTTGCGCAACGGCTTGTAGCGGCCCGCTGCCCGGCAGCAGCAAGGCGATGCGGTGCGCAGCGCGGAAACCTTCGCGTTCGCCCTGCTGCACGGCACCGACGGCCTGGTTGGGTCGCATGACCACGAGCGGCAGCGCCTGGCCGCTCTGACGCAGTGCCATGTCCAGCCATGGCCGCAGCGGATCGCCGGGCATCAGCGAGAGCGCCTGGGCTTTGAGTGCTTCGGGACCGAGCAGCTGCAGGGTGGCGACGATCTGCGTTTCGTTCTGCTGGCGGTCGGTGCCGCCGAGCCAGCGATCCAGCTCCGCGCGCGTGCGCGCACTGGCGAGCGCGTTGCCGGCGTCCGCTTGCGCGCGTGCACGCAGCTCGAGCGCACGCAGGCGCAGCGGCATGGCGATCGTGGCTGGCGCGTAATCCAGGTATTGCATCGCGCGCGCGGCATCGTGCCGATTCAGCGCAAGCTCCGCTTCGAGCAGGTTGTAGCGAACGAGTTCCTCGCTGCCCAGGCGTCTGGGCTTGATGCCTTCCAGTGTCTGTGCAACCGCGTCGATGTCGCCGTTTTCGTGAAACGCTTCCGCGGCGCGCAAGCGGTAACGCGCGCGATCGCCGGAATGCGCTTCGGCCAGTTGCAGGAACGCTTGCGCGGCGTGATCGAAATCGCCTTGCTTGTAGAGCTGCTCGGCTTCGAGCGCTGCGCCGGAAGCCGGCTCTTCGCGCACGACGCCGATGGCGCAGCCGCCGAGAAACGCCAGGACGGCGACAATGCAGACGCGCTGGAAAGCTGTACGCATTCACTCACTCCATTTCTTCAGCGCCCATCATACTGGATCGGCAAAACCGTTAACCTATGCACGATGGAGCGCACCGGCAAACTCTGGGTGGTGGCGACGCCAATCGGCAATCTCGACGATTTGTCCGTGCGTGCGCGCGAAATCCTCTGCAATGCGGACCTGATCGCCGCCGAAGACACGCGCCACAGCGCGGCGCTGCTCAAGCATATCGGCAGCGGCGTGCGCACGTTCGCCTTGCACGACCACAACGAACGCGAAGCGAGCGAGCAACTCGTGCGGCGCCTGCGCGACGGCGCCACGATCGCGCTGATCAGCGACGCCGGCACTCCACTCGTAAGTGACCCAGGTTACCGCCTCGTGCGCGCTGCGCGCGACGCCGGAATCGTCGTGAGCCCGGTGCCGGGGCCGTGCGCGGCAATCGCGGGGTTGTCGATAGCCGGCTTGGCGTCGGATCGTTTCGTGTTCGAAGGATTCCTGCCGGCGAAATCGCCAGCGCGACGGGCGCAGCTGGAAACGCTGCGAGCGGACACGCGCACACTGATTTTCTACGAATCGAGTCACCGCATCGCCGAGGCGCTCGACGACGTTGCCACAGTATTCGGTGGCGAGCGCCGCGCCGTGATCGCACGCGAACTGACGAAACTGTTCGAAACCGTGCTCGCCGGCACGCTGGCCGAACTCGCTGCGTGTCTTGCTGCGGACAGCAATCAGCGGCGCGGCGAATTCGTGTTGTTGGTCGCTGGTGCGGACGAAGATGCCGATGCGGCACGCCTGGCCGAAGGCCGGCGCGTATTCGATCTGCTGCGACGTGAATTGCCGCCGAGCCGCGCCGCGAAGATCGCCGCGGAAATCAGCGGCGCATCGCGCAAATTGCTCTACGATATCGCGCAATCAACGCAGGAGTAGCGATCATGCATGACCTGCTGCAAGACGTCGCCGCGCGCGCGAGCGCCTATCTGGAAAACATCGATGCGCGCAAGGTCGCGCCCGATCCGGCCGCGGTTGCCGCGCTCGACACGTTCGATGGTGCACTGCCGGAAATGCCGGACGATCCGCACAAGGTGATCGACTTGCTCGACCGCTACGGCTCGCCGGCGACGATGGCGATGGCCGGACCGCGCTTCTTCGGTTTCGTCATCGGCGGCTCGCTGCCGGTGGCGCTCGCGGCGGACTGGCTGGCCGCGGCGTGGGATCAGAACACCGGTTACTACAACATCACGCCGGCGACGGCGCGCCTCGAGCAGACCGCGCTGCGCTGGCTGCTGGAATTATTCGAGCTGCCACGCGATGCGGGCGGTGCGTTCGTGACCGGCGCGAACGTGGCGAATTTCGTTGGCCTCGCGGCCGGACGCCACGCCGTACTCGAACGTGCGGGCTGGAACGTCGAAGCGGACGGCTTGTTCGGCGCACCGCCGATCACGGTGGTGGTCGGCAACGAGGCGCATCCGACGTTGATCAAGGCGCTCGGCATGCTCGGTCTTGGCCGCAATCGCGTCATGCGTGTGCCGGTGGACGCGCAGGGGCGCCTGCGCCTCGACGCGCTGCCAAAAATTGACGGCCCGACGATCATTTGTACACAAGTCGGCAATGTGAACACCGGTGCCTGCGACGACGTCGCCGCGGTGCGCGAACGGGTGGGAGCGGATGCGTGGATTCACGTCGATGGTGCATTTGGATTGTGGGCGCGTGTGGCACCGACGCGCGCGCATCTGGTGCGCGGGATTGAAGTGGCCGACTCGTGGGCGACCGATGCGCACAAGTGGCTCAACGTGCCATACGACAGTGGCCTTGCGTTCTCGCGCGACGGCGACGCGCTGCGCGCGGCGATGGCGATCACGGCCGAATATCTGCCGACGACGAGTCCATGGCGCAATCCTTCTGATTACACGCCGGAACTCTCGCGCCGCGCGCGCGGCGTGCCGATCTGGGCCGCGCTGCGTTGTCTCGGGCGCAGCGGTGTCGCCGACCTGATCGAGCGCACGTGCCGGCATGCGCGCCGTTTTGCCGAAGGACTCGGCGCGGCCGGTTTTGAGATTCTCAACGAGATCGCACTCAATCAGGTGATGGTCGCGTTCGGCGACCCCGAGCGCACGCAGCGCGTGATCGCCGCACTGCAGGAGGAAGGCACGTGCTGGTGCGGAATCACGGTCTGGCAGGGCCGTACGGCGATGCGCATCAGCGTGTCGTCCTGGGCAACGACGGATGCGGATGTCGAACGCAGCATCGATGCGATTGCGCGCGTAGCCGCGGCCACGCGCTAAACTACGCGCGGAGTCGGCCAGACAGTCGCGTCATCCGCAAGGGTGCCGAGGAAAGTCCGGGCTCCACAGGGCAAGGTGCCAGGTAACGCCTGGGCGGCGTGAGCCGACGGATAGTGCAACAGAGAGCAAACCGCCGAACGATGCCGCAAGGCATGCGTGGCAAGGGTGAAACGGTGCGGTAAGAGCGCACCGCGAGTCTGGCAACAGACCGGCACGGCAAACCCCACCTGGAGCAAGACCACATAGGGGAGCAATGACGCGGCCCGCGTCGCTCCCGGGTAGGTTGCTCGAGCGCAGCGGCGACGCGGCGCCTAGAGGAATGACTGTCCACGACAGAACCCGGCTTACCGGCCGACTCTTTTTCATTCGCCCGTTCCGCTCGCTTCCGCGAGCGGTTCTTTTTTTGGGGAAGCGTGCATCCGATCCACGATCGGCGCGACGTTTCAGCAAAGCGTGCGAGCGGCCACATCGCCCGGCTCGATTTGATGCAAATTATAAAAGTATATAAAGAAATATTATACACCTGTATACAACGCCTAGGTCGCGCATTGTTTGCTGCATTGCAGCACGATCCAGGGCAGGCGTAAACGCGAGCGTGGGTTGTCTGTCAAATAAAAACTCCAATTAATTCAAATCACTTCGAAACACTCCTCAGAAAGCGCTCGAATTTTTAACGAAAACACACCTTTCCCATTGATCTGCAAGCATTTTTCCCTTGACAGTCTCAGGCGCTGAGACTACTGTTCGCGGCAGGTGGGATTTTGTAGTTTTTCGTGGGAATTTGCGGATCATGTTTCAGGGCGAAACCGCTGTCACTCTGGATGACAAGGGCCGATTGGCGCTGCCCACGGCCTATCGGGAATTGATCGCGTCCGCGTGTGGCAATCGCCTGGTGTTCACGTACAACCCGTTCGAACAAGGCTGTCTCTGGCTGTTTCCGCATACGGAATGGGAAAAGGTCCGCGATCAGGTCAAAGATCTGCGTGGCGTCAAGCGCGTCCATCGCGATTTGCAATTGAAACTGGTCGGCGCGGCCGCAGAAGTGACCCTCGATGGCAGCGCGCGCGTATTGGTGCCAGCGAGCCAACGCAACGCCGCAGGCATTGACAAGCGCGCCGTCCTGCTCGGCATGAACACGAAGTTCGAGTTGTGGAGCGAGCAGGCTCACCTCGACAAGATCCGCACGACGATTGGCGAGGCCGATCTTTCCGACGAAATGCTGGACTTGAAGTTGTGAGCGCCGCGTGCCGCGCCGTTTGGACAACGCACATGGCCAATAGCGCGCACACGCCGGTGATGTTGACGGAGGTGCTCGACGGCTTGCGCATCTGCGCGAACGGCACGTACTTCGACGGCACGTTCGGTCGCGGCGGCCATGCGCGTGCGGTGCTCGACCGTCTCGGTGCGAGCGGGCGCTTGCTGCTGATGGATCGCGATCCGCAGGCGGTGGCGGTCGCGCGGCGCGATTTCGCCGGCGATGCGCGCGTGACGATTCGCCACGGCAGCTTCGCGGACTTGGCCGATTGGGATGCGACGGCGACGGGACTGGATGGCGTGTTGCTGGACCTGGGCGTGTCCTCGCCGCAGCTGGATGACGCGGCACGCGGTTTTTCCTTCCGCGCCGACGCGCCGCTGGACATGCGCATGGACCCGACGAGCGGCGAGAGCGCGGCGCAATTTCTGGCACGCGCCGATGAGAGCGAGATCGCGGAGGTGCTGTGGAAGTTCGGCGAGGAGCGCATGAGCCGGCGCATTGCACGCGCGATCGTCGAGCATCGCCGCGAAGCACCGATCGCGTCCACCGCCGAATTCGCCGAACTCGTCGCGCGCGTGGTCGGACGTCCGCCGTCCGGCAGGCATCCGGCAACGCGCAGTTTTCAAGCATTGCGCATTGCAGTGAACGGCGAACTCGATGCGCTGGAAAAAGGGTTACAGGGCGCGCTGGCCCGGCTCCGGCCGGGCGGGCGTTTGGCTGTGATCAGTTTTCATTCGCTCGAAGATCGTGCAGTAAAGAATTTTCTGCGCGAGCAGGCGCAGCCGGCGGTGACGCGGCGCGGTCTGCCGCCACCCCCTGCGGCGACGCTGCGCATGAAGTTGATCGGCCACGCGCAGTTTGCGGGCGAGGAAGAACTCGCGCGCAATCCGCGTGCACGCAGCGCGGTGCTGCGCGTGGCGGAGAAGTTGGTGTGAAACGAGTGGGTATTGCGGTGCTGGTGTTGTTGTTGATGGCAGTGGTGACAAGTGCGATTGGCGTGGTCTACGCGCGCCAGCAGAGCCGGATCCTGTTCGGCGAACTGACGCGGTTGACCAACGAGAAAGACGATCTGGACACGGAATTCGGACGCCTGGAACTGGAGCAGGCGACCTGGGCCGAGCCCAATCGCATCGAGCAGGTCGCGCGCGGCCAGCTCGGCATGCTTGCGCCGGGCCCCGCCAACACCGTCGTGGTGAAGCGTTGAGGATGTGATCGAATCATGCGTGCACGGATGACCGACAGGATCGCAGCAAGCACGCGCGTGGAAGGCGCGCGGGTGAAGCCGCGTCCGTCGCCGATCAACATGAAAATGCGCCTGTACGTGGTACTGATGGTGCTCGCGCTCGGCAGCAGCGCGCTGATCGTGCGTGCGGTCGATTTGCAGGTAGTACGCAAGGACTTCTATCAGGAGCAGGGCGACGCGCGCTTCCTGCGCGAAGTGGAAATCCCGGTATCGCGCGGCACGATTTTCGATCGCAACGGCGAAGCGCTCGCGGTCTCGACCCCGGTCACCTCGATCTGGGCGAACCCCGCGCAGGTACTCGAACAGCCCGAGCGCCTCGCCGAATTGGCCAAGGCGCTCGACCTCGACGCCACGGCGCTGCAGCAGAAACTGCAGCAGCACCAGAACAAGGAATTCGTCTATCTCAAGCGCCATCTGAATCCCGACGATGCGCAGGAAATCCTCAAGCTCGGCATCCCCGGCGTCGCCAGCCAGCGCGAATACAAACGGTATTACCCGAGCGGCGAGGTCATTGCGCACGTGCTCGGTGTGACCAATGTCGACGACCACGGACAAGAAGGACTCGAACTCGCCTTCGACGACTGGCTCGCCGGCAAGCCGGGCGCCGAAGCCGTGATCCGCGACAACAAGGGCCACACGGTCGAAGACGTCGAACTCGTGCGCGAGCCGAAACCCGGTCGCGATCTGACACTTTCGATCGACCGCCGCATCCAGTATCTGGCCTACCGCGAGCTCAAGACGCAGATCATGGAGCAGCGCGCCGCGTCCGGCTCGATGGTCATACTCGACGTCGCCAGCGGCGAGATTCTGGCGATGGTCAACCAGCCCTCGTTCAATCCGAACGCTCACGTCGCCGAAATTTCCTACCGCCGCAACCGCGCACTGACCGACGTGGTTGAGCCGGGTTCGACCGTCAAAGCGTTCACGGTGGCGACCGCACTGGAAAGCGGCAAGTGGAATCCGAATTCAAAAGTCGACACAAACCCCGGCTATTACCAGATCGGCAATTACACGATTCACGACGTGCACAATCACGGCATGCTCACGCTGACCGGCGTGATCACGAAGTCGAGCAACATCGGCGCGGCGAAAGTGGCCGAAACGCTGCCGAAGGAAAATCTGTACAGCACCTTCCATCGCTTCGGTTTCGGCGAATCCACGGGTAGCGGGTTTCCTGGAGAGTCGCCAGGATTGCTGCCGACGCTCAACGCGTGGGGTCCGGTGGAGAAAGCGGCGATCGCCTACGGCTACGGTCTGAACGCGACGCCGCTGCAGCTTGCTCAAGCTTATGCCGCGCTGGCCAATGAAGGCCGGCTGCGCGCGCCGACATTCGTCAAGGACGCGCGCAACCCGGAGAACGCCGTGATCGATCCGGCGATCGCGCACACGGTCATCAAGATGCTGGAAACCGTGGTCATGCCCGGCGGCACCGCGTATCCGCAGGCCGTCGTGCCGAATTATCTCGTCGCCGGCAAGACTGGCACCGCGCGCATGGCGCACGCCGGCAGTTATCAGGATCGCTACATTTCGCTGTTCGCCGGCATGGTGCCGGCGAGTGCGCCGCGGCTCGTCGGCGTCGTCGTCATCAACGATCCGAACGGCGGCCACGGTGCCTATTACGGCGCGCTCGTCGCCGCGCCTGTGTTTCGCAAGGTGATGGACGGCGCGCTGCGTCTGCTCGACGTGCCGCCCGACAATGTGCAGCAATGGTTCGCCGGCGGCCCGGCCGCTCCCGCGCGTGTGCCGGTGCCGAGTGCCGATGCAGAAGTCGACGATGCCGCGGAGGAAGTGCCGTGAGCGCAAAGACTCTGCGCGAATTGCTTGCTGGGCTTGCGACGATCGCGAACGGCGACATCGTCGTACACGGCTTGTCGCTCGATTCGCGCCGCGTGCGTGCGGGCGACGTGTTCATCGCGCTGCAAGGCGCGACGACACACGGCATCACGTTTGCCCCGGCGGTGTTGGCGCAGGGAGCTTCGGCGATTTTGTCCGAAGGCCCTGCGCCCGCCGTTTCCGCCGATCGGACGATCTGGATCGATCGCCTGCGCGACCACGTGGGCGAAATCGCCGCGCGCTTTTTCGATCGCCCGTCCGCTGCGCTGCACGTCGTCGGCGTCACCGGCACGAATGGCAAGACCTCGATCGTGCAGCTGCTCGCTGCGGCGCTGGAAACGCTCGGCGCCCGCGCAGCGACGATCGGCACGCTCGGTGCCGGTCTGGTCGGCGCGACGCAAGCCGGCGAGCGCACGACACCCGATGCGATCAGCGTGCAGGCGCTGCTCGCGCAGTTCCGCGACGCCGGCGCCACACACGCGACGATGGAAGTATCCTCGCACGCGCTCGAGCAGGGCCGCGTCAACGCGATCGATTTCGAGGTTGCGGTGTTCACGAACCTTACGCGCGATCACCTCGATTACCACGGCACAATGCAGAATTACGGCGCGGCCAAGGCGAAACTGTTCGCGTGGCCGACGCTGCGGGCGGCAGTGATCAATGCCGACGACGCGTTTGGCCGCGAGCTGATCGCGAAGCTGCCGCAGCACGTGCAGCGCTTGAGGTATGCAGTCGACGCGGCGGCCGACGTTCGCGCCGGCAACGTGCGCACGAGCGGTGACGGTCTGCAGTTCACGCTGGCGACGCCGTGGGGCGAAGGCGAAATCGCCAGTTCGCTGCTCGGCCGCTTCAACGTCTACAACTTGCTCGCCGTCGCCGGTTGCCTCGGCGCGCTTGGCTATACGTTTGCACAAATCCAGAACGCACTGGCGCAATTGCAGCCGGTTGCCGGACGCATGAACCGCATCGGCGGCGGTGCGAACGCTCCGCTGGTCGTAATCGACTACGCCCACACGCCCGATGCGCTCGAACAGGCGCTGACGAGCTTGCGCGCGCATTGCGCCGGGAAGCTCGTGTGCGTGTTCGGTTGTGGCGGCGAGCGCGACGCCGGCAAACGTCCGCAGATGGGCGCGATCGCCGAATGCCTGGCCGATGAAATCATCATCACCGACGACAATCCGCGCGGCGAAAATGGCGATGCGATCGTCGCGCAAATCCTCAGCGGCCTCGCGCACGCGGAACGCGCGCGCGCGCAGCGCGACCGCGCCGCGGCGATCGCGCTCGCATTGCGCGAAGCGCGCGCAGGTGACGTCGTGCTGATCGCCGGCAAGGGCCACGAACCATACCAGGAGATCGCCGGCAGGAAATTGCCGTTCGACGATCGGGATGTCGCGCGGCGTGCGCTGGAGGCTCGCGCATGAAGTTGTCCGACGTTGCGCTGTGGACGAACGGTGTGCTGCGTGGCGCCGATCTCGACGTGCCCGGCGTGTTTACCGACACGCGCGCCGCACGCGCCGGCGCGCTGTTCATCGCACTCAAAGGCGAGAACTTCGATGCGCACGATTTCGTGGCGAGCGCCAGGGATGGTGGTGCGGCGGCGGCGCTGGTCGCGCGTGAAGTCGACGTCGACTTGCCACAGGTGATCGTCGCCGATACGCAAATCGCGCTCGGCGATCTGGCCAGCGCCGTGCGCGCGCAGCGACGCGCGCGCGTGGTCGGCATCACCGGTTCCAACGGCAAGACCACCGTCAAGACATTGCTGGCCTCGATCCTGAATCTGCATGGCAAGACGCACGTCAACGCCGGCAATCTCAACAACGAAATCGGCCTGCCGCTGTCGATTCTGGCCATGCCCGAAGACGCGCAATACGCCGTGCTCGAAATGGGCGCCGGCAAACCGGGCGACATCGCCTACCTGGCCGCCATTGCGCGGCCCGAAATCGGCCTCGTCAACAACATCGCGCCGGCTCATCTTGAGCGCATGGGCACACTCGAAGGCATTGCCGAAACCAAGGGCGCGATCTACGCCGCGCTGCCGCCGTCGGGCGTCGCGGTCATCAACGCCGACGATCCCTTCGCGAGCGCGTTCATCGCGCGCTCGGGTACGCGCAATGTGATCAGCTTCGGCTTGGACCGCGACGCGGAAGTCAGCGCGAAGATTCACGCCCTCGGCGGCGAATCGCGCTTCGAATTGCACACGCCGGCCGCAAACGTTGAGATCGCGTTGCCATTGCTCGGACGGCACAACGTGATGAATGCACTCGCCGCCACGGCGTGTGCACTTGCGCTCGACGTGCCGCTGGCGACGATCCGGCAAGGGCTCCAGACTGCACCGCCAGTCAAAGGGCGCCTGCAGCGCTATGCCATGCCGGATGACTGGACGCTGATCGACGACAGCTACAACGCGAATCCCGGGTCGACTTCTGCCGCGATCGCGGCGCTGATGGCCGAGCCTGGCGACGCGTGGCTTGTACTCGGCGACATGCGTGAACTCGGCAAAGACGCGGTGACGTTGCATGCGCAAATCGGCCGGCTCGCGCGCGAGCACGGCGTCGCGCGCCTATATGCCGTTGGCGAGCTTTCCGCCGCGGCCGCGCAGGCGTTCGGCAAAAGTGCGCGACATTTTGCAAATCAGCTCGAGCTGATCGCGGCGTTGCGCGCAGACGTGCACGCCGGCGTGCGCGTGCTCGTGAAAGGTTCGCGCGGCTCGGCGATGGAGCGCGTCGTGCACGCGTTGCGCGACGGCGCCCACGGCGGCAACGGAGGTGCGCGTCATGCTGCTTGAACTGGCCGAATGGCTGCGCGGACAGGTGAGCGTGTTCCACTTGTTCCAGTACGTCACATTCCGCACGATCATGAGCGCGCTGACCGCGCTCGTGTTTGCGCTGCTGCTCGGCCCCGACGTGATCCGACGGCTTGCCGCAGTAAAGGCCGGGCAGGTGATTCGCTCGGACGGCCCGCAAACGCACCTGGCCAAGGCCGGTACGCCGACGATGGGTGGCGCGCTGATCCTGCTCGCCGTCGCGGTCGCCACGTTGTTGTGGTCCGATCTGCACAACCGCTACATGTGGATCACGCTCGGCGTCACGCTTGCGTTCGGCGTGATCGGCTTCTACGACGACTACAAGAAGCTCGTGCTCAAGGACAGCCGCGGCCTGGCCGCGCGCTGGAAGTATTTCTGGCAATCGCTGTGCGGCCTTGCCGCAGCGTCCGGGCTCTATTACGTGCTGCAGCAGGATTCTCCGGCGGCGATCGCGCTGTACGTGCCGTTGTTCAAGCAGATTGCGATCCCGCTCGGCGTCGTCTTCATCGCGATCGCTTATTTCATGATCGTCGGCTTCTCCAACGCGGTGAACCTTACGGACGGTCTCGATGGCCTGGCCATCATGCCAACCGTGCTCGTCGCTTCGGCGCTCGGCGTGTTCGCCTACGCGGCCGGTCATAGCGTGTTCTCCACGTATCTGCAGATCCCCTCGGTGCCGGGCGCCAGCGAACTGTGCATTTTCTGCGGCGCGCTCGCCGGCGCGGGACTCGGGTTTCTGTGGTTCAACGCGTACCCGGCGATGGTGTTCATGGGCGACGTCGGCGCGCTCGCGGTCGGCGCCGCGCTCGGCACGGTCGCCGTGATCGTGCGCCAGGAGATCGTGCTGCTGATCATGGGCGGCGTGTTCGTGATGGAAACCGCGTCGGTGATGCTGCAGGTGGCGAGCTTCAAGCTCACCGGCAAGCGCGTCTTCCGCATGGCGCCGATCCACCACCACTTCGAACTCAAGGGATGGCCGGAGCCGCGCGTGATCGTGCGCTTCTGGATCATCAGCGTCGTGCTCGTATTGATCGGCCTCGCCACATTGAAGGTCAGGTAAGCATGTTTGGATTCGCACAAGCCAAGCGCGTGGAGGAAGGCAAAGGTCGCTATGACCTCGGTCTGATTCTCGCCGCGCTCGCGTTGGCGAGCCTGGGCATCATCATGGTGTCGTCGAGTTCGATCGCGATCGCCGACGGCCAGCACGTCGGGCCGTTCTATTACCTGATCCGCCACGCGGTGTTCCTCACGCTCGGCGTCGCACTGTGCGGCGTGATGATGCGCGTGGAACTGGAATGGTTCGAGCGCAACGCGTTCGTGCTGTTGCTGTTCTCGGTGATCCTGCTGCTGCTCGTGTTCGTGCCGGGGCTCGGCATGCGCATCAACGGTGCGCGACGCTGGATCCGCCTCGGCATTGTCGGCTTCCAGTCCGCCGAAGCCGTGAAGCTGTTGTTCATCGTCTATCTGGCGAGCTACCTCGTGCGCCAGCACAATAACGTGCAGCTGCGTTTCTTCGGCGTGCTCAAGCCGCTCGGCGTCGCCGCGACTCTCGTCGTGCTGTTGCTGATGCAGCCGGATTTCGGCAGCGCGGTGCTGATCATCGCGGTGACGGTCGGCATGGTCTGGCTCGGCGGCGCGCGTTTTCGCAACCTGATTTATCTTGCGATTCCGGTGATGCCGGCGATCGCCTGGGCGGCACTGACTTCGGACTACCGCGTCAAACGTCTGACCTCGTTCCTGAATCCGTGGGAACACCCGTTCGATGACGGCTTTCAGTTGACGCAGGCGCTGATCGCGGTCGGTCGCGGCGAATGGTTCGGCGTCGGCCTCGGCGCCAGCGTGCAAAAGCTGTTTTACCTGCCGGAAGCGCACACCGATTTCATTTTCGCCGTGATCGCCGAGGAACTCGGCTTCGTCGGCATACTTCTGGTGCTCGCGCTGTTCGCCGCGCTGGTCGGCCGTGCGCTGACGCTGGGCCTCACCGCGGTCGAGCGCGGCCAGCGCTTCGCCGGCTATTGCGCGTTCGGCGTCGGCTTGTGGCTCGGCCTGCAGACGCTGGTGTCGATCGGCGTGAATCTCGGCGTGCTGCCGACGAAGGGCCTCACGCTGCCGCTGATCAGTTCCGGTGGTTCGAGCGTGCTGATGACTTGCGCGGCCATCGGTCTGCTGCTGCGGGTGAGCTATGAAGTGTCCCGGGCGCCGAAAGAAACAGCGCCGGATGGCGCGGGAGCCGCGGCATGAACGCGCCTGTGCTGATCATGGCCGGCGGTACCGGCGGACATATCTTTCCGGGCCTGGCGGTCGCTGCCGAATTGCGAGCGCGCGGAGTTCCGGTGCTGTGGCTCGGCAGCACGGGCGGACTCGAAACCCGGTTGGTACCTCAAGCGGGACTGCCGATCGAAACGCTGAGCATCGGCGGCGTGCGCGGCAAGGGCTTGCTCACGTTGTTGATGGCGCCGCTGCGCATCGCGCGCGCCGTGCTCGCCTCCTGGCGCATCGTGCGTCGCGTCCGACCACGCAGCGCGCTCGCGCTCGGCGGTTTCGCCTGTGGCCCGGGCGGCCTCGCCGCGCGTCTGGCGCGCGTGCCGCTCGTCGTGCACGAACAAAACAGTATTCCGGGCGCGACCAATCGTACCTTGTCGCATTTTGCACAAAAGTCGCTTTGTGGATTTTCCGGCGCGCTGCCGCACGGCGAATGGATCGGCAATCCGGTGCGCGCTGAAATCGCGCAGGTGGCGCCGCCCGCGCAGCGCTGGGCGGATCGCACCGGCGCCATGCGCCTGCTTGTGCTCGGCGGCAGTCAGGGCGCGCGCGCGCTCAACGAGCGCGTGCCGCAAGCACTGGCGCGGCTGCCCGATACGCAGCGTCCCGAAGTACGGCACCAGTGCGGCGCGAAATTCGCCGACGCGGCGCGCGACGCGTACACGAAGGCCGGCATCGAAGCCAGTGTCGAGCCATTCATCGACGACATGGCCGCAGCGTACGCCTGGGCCGATCTCGTCGTGTGCCGCGCGGGCGCGCTGACACTTGCCGAGCTCGCCGCTGCGGGCGCCGGTTCCGTGCTCGTTCCGTTCCCGTTTGCGGTCGACGATCACCAGACCGCGAACGCGCGCGCCTGGGTCGCCGCCGGTGCCGCGTTGCTGTTGCCGGAAAGCGAAGCGAGCGCCGAACGCCTTGCAGCGCTGCTCGGCGAATTGCTCGGCAATCGCGCGCGCCTGCTGGCAATGGCGCAGGCCGCACGCACGCTGGCCAAGCCCGAGGCTGCCGCGCGCATTGCCGACGTCTGCCTCGGAGTGGCGGCATGATCACGCGCCGACTCGACAAGCACGGCGACATCATGCAGGACTTCCGCCGCGTGCATTTCGTCGGCATCGGCGGCGCCGGCATGAGCGGCATCGCCGAGGTGCTGCACAACCTGGGCTACGCCGTGTCGGGTTCGGATCGGGCCGATTCCGTGGTCACACGCCGGCTCGCCGGGCTCGGTATACAAATCCACAAAGGCCACGGCGAGACGAACGTCGAGGATGCGGACGTGCTGGTCGTCTCCAGCGCCATTGCGGCGCATAATCCGGAGCTCGCGGCCGCGCGCGAACGCCGCATTCCGATCGTGCCGCGCGCCGAGATGCTCGGCGAATTGATGCGCTTCCGCCGCGGTATCGCCGTTGCCGGCACGCACGGCAAGACCACGACAACGAGTCTCGTCGCCAGCGTGCTCGCCGAAGGCGGGCTCGATCCCACGTTCGTCATCGGCGGCCAATTGCTCGCCGCGGGTGCGAATGCGCGCCTCGGCACCGGCGAATACCTCGTCGCCGAAGCAGACGAATCCGACGGTTCATTCCTGCTGCTCAATCCGGTCATCGCGATCGTCACCAACATCGACGCCGATCACCTGGAAAACTATGCCGGCGATTACACGCTGGTCAAGAAGGCGTTCGCCGATTTTCTGCACCGGCTGCCGTTCTACGGCGTCGCCGTTTTGTGTGTGGACGACGGCGAAGTCGACGAGCTTGCGCAGGCGACCGCGCGGCGCACGCTCACCTACGCGATCGCGCGCGAGGCGGACGTGCGCGCGAGCGACCTGCGCCAGGACGGCGCGCGCATGCACTTCGCGCTGCATCTGCCGGACAGTGACGCGCTGCCGGTCACGCTGAACCTGCCCGGCACGCACAACGTGCAGAATGCGCTTGCCGCAGCGGCAGTCGGCTGGCAGCTTGGCGTGGATCCGGCCGCGATAGCGCGCGCGCTCGGCGCATTCCAGGGCGTGGGGCGGCGTTTCCAGATTCGCGGCGAGCTTGCGCTCGACGCAGGCACGGCGCTGCTCGTCGACGACTACGGCCACCATCCGCGCGAACTTGCCGCCGTCTTCGCGGCCGCGCGCAGCGGCTGGCCGCAGCGGCGCCTCGTCGTCGCATTCCAGCCGCATCGTTACACGCGCACGCGCGACCTGCTCGACGATTTTGCCAACGTACTCGCCGACGTCGACGTACTCGTGCTCACCGACGTCTATCCGGCCGGCGAAGCGCCGATCGCGAACGCGGACGGACGTGCGCTCGCGCGTGCGGTGCGAGCGCGCGGCAAAGCCGATCCGGTGTTCGTCGAGCATCCGCGCGATTTGACCCACGCGCTGCCGGCGTTGCTGGCCGATGGCGATCTGCTGTTGCTGATGGGAGCTGGCGACATCGGCGCAGCCGCGAACGAAATCGCCGCGGTGGCGATGCTGAAAAGTGGAAAAGTGAACTGATATGCGAATTTGCGATGCCAAACAGTTCGGCCGTGTCGCCGTCGTCATGGGCGGCAGTTCCGCGGAACGCGAAGTTTCGCTCGATTCCGGCCGCAACGTGCTCGCGGCACTGAAATCGCGCGGCGTCGACGCACACGGCATCGATGGCATTCCGGCGCTGCTCGATGCGCTGCGCGCGGGCCATTTTGCGCGCGTGTTCAACATCCTGCACGGGCGTGGCGGCGAAGACGGCGTGCTGCAAGGCGCACTGCAATCGTTGGGCGTGCCGTGCACCGGCTCCGGGGTGCTTGGTTCGGCGCTGTCGATGGACAAGATCCGCACCAAGCAGGTGTGGGAGGCGCTCGGATTGCCAACGCCGGCTTTTGCGCGCCACGTCGCCGGCGATGATATCGGCGCGGCGATTGCGCGCGTCGGCTTGCCGGCCGTGGTCAAGCCCTCGCACGAGGGCTCGAGCGTCGGCATCACGCGTGTGCGCGCGCAATCCGATCTGCCCGAAGCCGTGGAACTCGCCGCGCGTTACGACGGCGAACTCGTCATCGAACAGATGATCGAAGGCGACGAGTACACGGTCGGCATTCTGCAAGGCGAAGCGCTGCCGTCGATTCACATCGTGCCCAAGGCCGAGTTCTACGACTACCACGCCAAATACGTCGCCGAGGACACGCAATACATCTGTCCCGGGCTCGACGATACCGGCGAGGCGGCGATCCGTGCGCTCGCCCTGTCGGCGTTCAATGCGGCCGGTTGCTCGGGCTGGGGCCGCGTCGACGTCATGCGCGACGGCGCCGGCAAGTTTCTTCTGCTCGAGGTGAATACGACACCGGGCATGACCAGCCACTCGCTCGTGCCGAAAGCCGCGCGTGCGGTCGGCATCGGGTTCGAGGAATTGTGCTGGCGGATTCTGGAAACCTCGTTCGCGGAAGGTGCGCCGTGAACAATCGCTTCCTGCTCAAATCCCTGGCCTGGGCCATCGCGCTGACGCTGATCGCGCTGCCGGTGATCGGCGTGCTCAACGGCTGGTTCGCCGTGGAGCGTTGGCCGGTGCATTATCTGCAGGTCGAAGCCGAATACAATCACGTCAGCGCGGAGCAGATTCGCACCGCGGCGGCCGCCCATCTGGGAACCGGGTTCTTCGCCCTCAAGCTTGAAGACGTGCGCGCCGCGGTGGCGAAATTGCCGTGGGTCGAGAACGTCGAGGCGCGCAAGCGCTGGCCGGACACACTGGTGTTGCGCATACGTGAGCGCCAGCCGTTCGCGCGCTGGGGTGAGCAGCGTCTGATCGGTTTGGACGGGCGATTGTTCAGCGTACCCGGCGGTGCGGACCTGCAGGGCTTGCCGCAGCTGGAAGGTCCGGACGACGACGTCATGCTCGACGTTGTGGATTTTTACACCAAGACTCAGCGCGCGCTGATCGGCTCGGGACTGATCCTCACCGGCGTGCGCCTGAGCGGCCGCCGCAGCTGGACGCTCTCGCTCGCCGGCGGCGCGCAGATCCTGCTCGGCGACGAACACGTAGACGAGCACCTGCAGCGCTTCCTGGCCGTGCTCGGGCGCGTAGCCAGCGGTCACACCGGTGGCTTCCAGCGCGCGGACTTGCGTTACAGCAACGGCTTCGCCGTGCAATGGGCGAACAACGCGGCGCCCGTCGCACCGGTGCCGGAAAAGCAGACATGAACACTGACGGCAAGCGGATCGGATAACCATGCTCATGAAAGTAAAAGGTGAGAAGTCCCTGATCGTCGGCCTCGATATCGGCACGTCGAAAGTCGTCGCTATCGTCGGCGAATACGCGCCGGGCGAAACGGTCGAGGTCATCGGCGTCGGCTCGCACGCCTCGCACGGGCTCAAACGCGGCGTAGTCGTCGACATCGAATCCACGGTGCAATCGATCCAGCGCGCCGTCGAGGAGGCCGAGCTCATGTCCGGATGCGAGATTCGTTCGGTGTACGCGGGAATTTCCGGCAGCCATATCAATGGCCGCAACTCGCACGGCACCGCGCCGATCCGCGATCGCGAAGTGATGCCGGCGGATGTCGAGCACGTGCTCGATGCCGCGTGCGCAGTGGCGATCCCGGCCGACCAGCGCGTGCTCTACAAGGAGCCGCAGGGCTACATCATCGACGGTCAGGAAGACATCCGTCACCCGGTCGGCATGAGCGGCGTGCGCCTGGAGGCGAACGTGCACATCGTCACCGGCGCCGTGAGCGCGGCGCAGAACATCACCAAGTGCGTGAATCGCTGCGGCTTGCAGGTCGACGACCTGATTCCGGCGGCAATCGCCTCATCCAAGTCGATCCTGGTCCCGGACGAGCGCGAACTCGGCGTGTGTCTCGTCGATGTCGGTGCCGGCACGACCGACATCGCGATCTTCATTCAGGGTGCGATCCGTCACACCGCCAGTTTGCCGATCGGTGGTGACCAGGTCACCAACGACATTGCCCAGGGTTTTCGCACGCCGACCGCACACGCGGAAGAGATCAAGGTCAAGTACGCGTGCGCACTCGCGCAACTCGCGCATGCGGAAGAGACGATCCAGGTGCCGAGTGTCGGCGATCGTCCGCCGCGGCGGCTTGCGCGGCAGACGCTCGCCGAGTGGGTGCAGCCGCGCTACGAGGAACTGTTCGGCATGGTGCAGGCCGAGTTGCGCCGCTCCGGTTACGAGAGCCTGGTCGCCGCCGGCGTCGTGCTGACTGGCGGTGCGTCGAAGATGGAAGGTGTCGTCGAGCTCGCCGAGGAAGTGTTCCATCTGCCGGTGCGCGTGGGCGTGCCGCAGCATGTGACCGGCCTGGCCGACGTTGTCAGCAATCCGATTCACGCCAGCGGTGTGGGACTGCTGCTGTACGGCAGCCGCCAGGAAAACCATGCGCGCGCGCCGGTCACGGCGACGGGCATCGGCGGGGTCGGCGGCGCCTGGGAGCGCGTGCTGCATTGGTTCAAAGGCGAATTTTGAGCGAGTCGCGCACGGATGGCGCGATGTGGATCCGAACTGGATCCGGCCCGAGAGGGCGAGCGATGGACATACGCCTGTTCATCGCGACCGGTGATGCAGGAGCGGCGCCGGCGAAACAAGAAACTGAAGTACTACCTAGCGGAGGTTGGTCATGTTTGAATTGGTCGAAAAACTCGCACCCAATGCGGTAATCAAGGTCATCGGAGTCGGCGGCGGCGGCGGCAATGCCGTCAGCCACATGGTTTCCTCGCACGTTGACGGCGTGGATTTCGTCTGCGCCAACACCGATGCCCAGGCACTCAAAAGCAGCGGAGCCAAACTCACGCTGCAGCTCGGCGGCAACGTCACCAAGGGGCTCGGCGCCGGCGCGAATCCCGAAGTCGGGCGTCAGGCGGCGCTCGAGGATCGCGAACGCATCGTCGAGCTTCTCACTGGCGCCGACATGGCGTTCATCACCTGCGGCATGGGCGGCGGCACCGGCACCGGCGCGGCGCCCGTGGTCGCACAACTGGCGAAGGAGATGGGCATTCTCACGGTCGCCATCGTCACCAAACCGTTCCCGTTCGAAGGCCGCCGCCGCATGCAGGTGGCGCTCAAGGGCATCGAAGACTTGTCGCAACACGTGGATTCTCTGATTACGGTGCCGAACGAAAAACTGCTGACCGTGCTCGGTCGCGAAGTGACCCTGCTCAGCGCATTCAAGGCTGCCAATGACGTCTTGCTCGGCGCGGTGCAGGGCATCGCCGATCTGATCACGCGTCCGGGCCTCATCAACGTCGACTTCGCCGACGTGCGCACGGTCATGTCCGAAATGGGCATGGCGATGATGGGCACCGGCGCTGCACGCGGTGACGACCGCGCCGTCGCGGCCGCGGAAGCCGCGATCAACAACCCGCTGCTCGAGGACGTGAACCTCTCCGGCGCCTGCGGCATCCTCGTCAACGTCACGGCCGGACCGAACCTGACCATGCGCGAGTTCAACGAGATCGGCGATGTCGTGCATCAGTTCGCCTCGGAGGACGCCACCGTGGTCATTGGTACCGCACTCGATCCGGAACTTCAGGACGACGTACGCGTGACGGTCGTGGCCACGGGGTTGAACCGCGGCGCCATTCGCCAGAGCGCTCGGCGCGAGGAGCCGGTGGCCGTCCAGCGCCCACGCATCGTGGCGCGCACTGGCACGGACAACATGCCGCTGGATTATCTACAGGCGACGCCGGCACTGCGTGCGGGCAGCGAACCACAACCGTCGAAAAAAGCCCCGGTTGCTGAACCGCAGATCGATTATCTCGATATCCCGGCTTTCCTGCGGAGACAAGCCGACTGACGGCAGCAAGGCAACAAGAAAGCCCTAGGTAGATTTGCTTGCGCGGCGGCGTAGCTGCGCATTCCGCTGATCGGCGGCGACGCTCCCGTCGCCGCTTTTTTTTCGAACTACGGTATCTTGCGTGCAGATCCACACGTAATCGAACAGAAGCGAATGATCCCCAGAATATCGATATCCAGCGCGCTGGCGGGTCTCGCATTTGTCGGCTTGAGCGTGCTGTACCTGGCCTGGGCGGTTTGCGGCCAGCTCACCGACCTCGGTGGCGACAGTGCAACGTATATGTTGATGGCGCGCGAATGGTCGCCGCTTTCCCCGTCGTATCCTCCGCTGGGCGCAGAAATGGTGTCCCATGCGACATTTCCGCCCCTGTTTCCGGCATTGATTGCGTTGCTCGGAGGCAGCTTCGCTGCAGCACACGTACTCGTGACAGCGTCCTTGCTCTTCGGATTCCTGTTTTTCTACCGCTGGCTGCGCGCGCTCGATCTCGATGCCGTGCTGAGCTCAGTCGCGACACTGTTGTTTGCGCTACTTCCGGTTACTTACCTGCTGGCCCTGAAGATATGGAGTGAGAACACGTATCTTTGCTTGAGTTTGGTGGCACTGTGGGCGAGCAGCCGCGCGCGATCGACAGAAGCAACGCAGGGCAAAAATTGGTGCTGGATCGCGGCGAGTGCGACCGCGGCGGCGATGGTGACCCGTACCGCCGGTTTGCCGTTGGGAATTTCGGTGGCTGCCTTCATCGCCATCCGGCGGCCCAAGGGCTGGCCTTTGATGATAGCCACTGTATGGGCGCCGCTTGTGATCTGGGCCGCCTGGTCACGGCTGCACGCTGGCGGAGCCAGTTTGTACGCGCAGCAACTGACGGGATTCTATCGCGCCGACGCGCTGCATCAGATAGGCGCGCAACTCAGTACCGAACTACCGGCGCTGATGGTCGCCTGGCTGCAGATATGGATGGGCGAATCTGCGCCGTGGTCTTCGCTGCTGGTCGTGGCGGCCTTCGGACTCGTGAGCGTCTCCGCATGCGTGATGCGACTCTTGCGCGGACACGCCGACGCAATCTACGCCACGCTGTACATCGCCATGCTGGCGCTTTGGCCTTGGCCGAGCGAGGCCACGCGCCTGCTGTATCCCGTGTGTCCTGTTTTGATCGGACATGGCTTATGGGCGATTCGGCTCATCAGCAGCCGTCTCAGTCATAACGTGCAAAATGCAGCGCAGTATGCAGTCGTGGCAACGCTGGTTTTGCTCATGTTGCCCAGTTTGCTCATTTGCGCACATCGCCGCCTCCAGAATATCCCGGAGGATGTCCGACTGGTGCGCCATATCCCGGACTATTATCTTGAGCACGGACGCGACGCCGCGCTAGCCACCGCCTTGCTCCTGACCGACCTGCAAAAGCTGCCGCTATATGTAGGCGCGGCAGACTGTGTGTTCACGATCAAGCCATCGGTCGTCGTACTATTGACCAATCGTCGCGCGTTGTTTCCTCCGCCCATGACTGCAGCGGAAGACGAATTTCGTGGACTGCTCAGCCAGTGCCGCTTTGCTTACCTGATGAACGGTCAGAGCCCGACTTTCCCTGAATCCCTATATCCAAGGAGCCGTTTGTCCCAAAATTTTCGGGTGCTCTCGACGTTGCGGAATAGGTCGGATCACGGCAGCGACGTGCTCGGGGAACTGGTCGAGCTGCCCGTTGCCAAAGCGCAGGACCGATAATGGTTGCGTGACAACGTGATGGAAAACCCGCAGCTGCAATGTTGTTTTTTTGCGACAATTGTGGGGGAATTTACACCGATTTGCTTCAATGATCGTTCACGCTGTGTTACGATTCCGCGCGTTTTGCAAGCATGCCCCGGGATTCGAACAAAATGATCAGACAGCGAACGCTTAAAAACGT
>Ga0207695_10002531_pt1 | contig 26844 bp, 19 predicted proteins | sample KBSC54metaG_FD_184354 | JGI IMG/M metagenome (GOLD analysis project Ga0207695, IMG submission 184354) | Corn rhizosphere microbial communities from Kellogg Biological Station, Michigan, USA - KBS C5-4 metaG (SPAdes) (version 2) | ecosystem: Host-associated > Plants > Roots > Rhizosphere > Soil...
CCCTGTTGTTAGCCCTGCGTAAAGCGGGCTGTATCGTCAAGGATTCGTGCCGCCGGTGATGGCCTTACGTTCAGTTCGTCGAACGCGCTCAAGGAATGCACGCACCGTGACAGCCGTTACGCCTTCGGCGTCGCGCGAACCGTATCGCACACCACCGTGCATGCACGCGCCGCGCCGCACCGGCCTCTGCGGTCAGCTAGATGTTGTCCTCGTCGGCATCGGTCGAACCGAGCTTGCGGTACGTGTTGCGCTCGTCGTCGAAACGCCGCTGCGACTTGGCCTCGCGCTCCATGTCCTGCTGGCAATCCCGGCACAGCCGCGTAAACGGCATTGCTTCAAGCCGTTCCTGTGCGATCTCGAGTCCGCACGATTCGCACACCCCGTAGCTGCCTTCCGCCATCCGGGCGAGCGCATCATCGATCTGCTTGATTTTCACCCGCTCGCGATCCGACAGGATGAAATTGATCTCGCGATCGCGCTCCTCCGACGCGAGGTCATAGGTGTCCATGCCCTCGTCCTTGTTGCCCTCGCGCTCGGCCTTGAGTTCGGAGTCGATCTCATTGACGAGCTTGGCCTTCATTTCGAGCAGATGCTCATGGAGGTCGGCCAGGAACTTCTTGCGATTTGCCGCCGTGGATTTTTTAGCCATCGCCCGCACCTTTTCAGTTTGCCATCGCACCCGTTACAACCGCGTGAAGATCGTAGCTGAGGGCCCGCTCGACCCGTGCGCTGACGAAATCACCCGGCTGGGCATCCCCTTTGAGGATCACCATGCCGTCAATTTCGGGCGCTTGCGCCGGAGTTCGCCCGCGAAGCCGCGTGGCGCGCCCGGCAGTCGAACCCTCGACCAGAACTTCAATATCGCGGCCGACCAGTTCACGATTCTTGTTCAATGAAATTTCCGCCTGCGCCTCCATCAGGGCGGCCCGGCGTTCGCGTTTGACCCGCTCGGGCACCTGACCCGCCATATCGAACGCGTCGGTATTCTCCTCACGCGAATAGGTAAACACTCCGACCCGATCGAATTGTTCCCGCCGCACGAAATCGAGCAGCCGCTCGAACGCCGCATCGTCCTCGCCCGGAAACCCGACGATAAACGACGTCCGCAGCGCCACGCCGGGAATCTTGCGCCGGATACGCTCGAGCAGCTTGCTCAACGCCGCCCCGGAACGCTCGCGCCGCATCGCCCGCAGCACCGCGTCGTCGGCGTGTTGCAGCGGCATGTCGATATACTTGACCACTTCCGGCAGTTCCGCGATGGTCTCTAGTAACTCATCCGTCACGAAATTCGGATAACAATAGAGCAGCCTGATCCACCGAATCCCCGCCACGCCCGCGAGCCTCGGCAGCAGCCCCGCCAGCGACGACTGCGGCTTGAAATCGCGCCCGTAGGCGGTCAAATCCTGCGCGATCAGATTCAGCTCGCGCACGCCCACTTCGGCCAGCGATCGCGCTTCGGTCACGATATCGTCCGGCCCGCGGCTTTCATGCAGTCCGCGAATCTTCGGGATGATGCAGAACGCGCACTTGTGATTACACCCTTCCGAAATCTTCAAGTAAGCGGTGAAGAAGTCGCCGGTCTTGACGCGCGGCGCCTCGTCCATTGTCGGCAGCAGATGGGCCGCGCCCGCGTAGGGAATCGGCCGTGTCTCCGGCGCTTCCGTGCGCCGCAACAGTTCCGGCAGATCGAGGAAGTTGCCGGTGCCAACGAATATATCGACCTCGGGCAATTCCTCGCGCAACTCCGCGCCATAGCGCTGGGCGAGGCATCCCGCCACCACCAGCCGCCGGCCCGCCCCGCGCCGCTTTACCTGCGAGGCCTCCAGTATCGCGCCGATCGACTCTTTCTTGGCCGCCTCGATAAACGCGCACGTGTTCACCACCAGCACCTGGGCCTCGCCCGGATCGAGCGTCACCTCGAAGCCCGCGCGCAACAATGCACCCAGCATCAACTCGCTGTCGGCGAGGTTTTTGGGGCAACCCAGAGTAAGAAGATGGACCTTTTCCATGGCAGGTTAGCGGACACCTAAGGGCATATATTCCTACTCGCGTGAGACGCGCGGTGCAATCGGGGGGCCATCGCTAAGAGGCGAAATTGCCTCGCGATGTAACCTACAGAACAGATTAGGGCGTCGATTCTAACTAATTCCCGGTGCCCGACGGCGTAACGACGTCGGCCCCGGCCGGCGCCTGAAACGCGAAGCGCCCAGGCTCGATCGCCGCATTGAGATCGATGTCGCTGAAAGTGATTTTCGTGACGTTACCCAGCGCATCGGCAAGCCTTAAGCTCGCGATATTGAGCGTGTGCGGCTCAAGGCCGAGATCGATATCGTCACCGCCGCGCTTCGGCGTCAATAGAACGTGAATTAGACCATCATTGGCCGACGACGACGGTCGCGACGCCTCGAAATCGCGATCGATGTCTCCCGCGCCCAGCAGAAACGCCGCCACCGCCTGCGTCTTGATCGCGTTTTTCAGCGGCGTCTCCATCACCTGGTTGAGCCCGGGGTCGTAGTCGTAGAGGAGCTTGCCATCGCTCACGATCGTTTCGGGTTGCGGATCGCCAAATTCGAAACGCACGCGCCCCGGCTTGAGATAGGTCACCCGCCCCGAGCGGTTCTGCGGCGGCGCGCCCACCCGCGCGACGGTCTCCTTGAACGACGCGCTGAAAGAGTTGGTCTGCTGATAATGACGCTGCAAGTGCGCCAACAGCGCTTTGAGATCCTCAGTCGAGGCCGCCCCGCTTTCCTGCGCGAGCACTCGCGCACCGCCGTCCCCGAAAATTGCGCACGCGCTTACTATCGCCAGCATCGCCGCAAACATCACCACGCGCCCGCTCACGCAAAATTTTGTTCCAGTTGAATCCACTACAATCAGTTAGACGAGATTCGGTGCTGAAGACTTCATTGTCCTCGGTCGCGTCGGCAGCTCAACTGGCCCCGCGCATCCGCACCTCGCGCGGACGGGCACCGTCGGCCGGCAGCACCAGCCCCTCGCGCTCCATCTGCTCGACCATCCGCGCCGCGCGGTTGTAGCCGATCCTGAGCCGCCGCTGAATCATCGAAATCGACGCCTGATTGGTGTCCATCACGATTTGCACCGCGTCGTCGTAAAGCGCGTCGCGATCGCCGCCGCTATCGCCGTCGTCCCCCTCGCCCGCCACCGCGGTCTCGAGGATCTCCATCTGGTAGTCGGGTGCGCCCTGCGCGCGCAGAAAATCGCAGACCTTGCGAATCTCGATCTCCGAAACAAACGGCCCATGCAGGCGGCGCAGCTTCGCGGTGCCCGGCGGCATGAACAGCATGTCGCCCGCACCGAGCAGCCGTTCCGCCCCAATCGAATCCAGAATCGTACGCGAGTCCACCCGCGACGTCACCTGCAGCGAGATGCGCGCCGGCAGGTTCGCCTTGATCAGCCCCGTCAGCACATCGACCGACGGCCGCTGCGTCGCCAGTATCAGATGGATACCGGCGGCGCGCGCCTTCTGCGCCAATCGTGTGATATCGCGCTCGACCGTCTTGCCCTCCGACAGCAGCAGGTCCGCCAACTCGTCGATCACGATCACGATCTTCGGCAGCTTGCGATGCTTTACCGGCGTGTCGATCCATTCCTCGCCCTCGCCGGCGTTGGCCGCAGCATCGCCACGCTTGAGCTCGACCAGTTCGCCCCCGCTGCCGATCGCGCGGTTGTAGCCGTCGATATTGCGCACCGCCAGCTCGCGCATCATGCGGTAGCGCCCTTCCATCTCCTGCGTCGCCCACAGCAGCGCCGCCGCCGCCTTCTCCGGGTCAACCACCACCGGCACCAGCAGATGCGGAATACCCTCGTAAACCGACAGCTCTAGCATCTTCGGGTCGATCAGGATGAAGCGCACGTCGTCGGCCGTCGCGCTGAACAGGATCGACGAGATCATCGTATGGATCGAAACCGACTTGCCGGTGCCGGTCGCACCCGCGATCAGCAGATGCGGCATCGTCGCGAGGTCCGCCGCCATCGGCCGCCCCGCGATGTCCTTGCCGAGCGCGATCGTCAGATGACTATGCGCCGCGCCAAACTCCTCCGCTTCGAGAATCTCGCGCAGGTAAATCTTTTCGCGCTTGCGGTTGGGCACCTCGATTCCCACCACCGCCTCGCCCGGCACCGGCGCCTGGATTCGCACCGTCGCCGCCCGCAACGCCATCGAGAGGTCGTCGGCCAGATTGACGATCTGGCTCACCTTGATCCCGGAGCCGGGCTCCAGCTTGTACATCGTGACGACCGGCCCCGGCTGCACCTCGACCACCCGGCCCTCGACGCCGAAATCTCCCAGCTTCTGTTCGAGCACGCGCGCGCTGCGCTCCAGCGCGGCCTCATCGACCTGCGCATGTTCGAGCGGCGGCGTATCGAGCAGCGCCACCGGCGGCAGCTTGTAGCCATCCTTGCCGCGCACGCTGGCCTTGGGCGCCTGCTCTCGCGCGATCGGTTTGAGAATTTCCGCCTTGCGCACCAGCGGCGCGTCGCTACGCGCGCCATTAACCGCGGCGGTGAATTTGATCGGCTCGCGCGGCGCCGCCGTCTCCGTATTCGACGCGGCGGCGAGGTCGGATGCGCCACCGTTCAGAGCATTGGCATCATCGATCGGCGGTCGCGAGCCGCCGCGTGCCGCGCCGGCCAGCGCCGCGGCCAGATCGGTCGGCGCCCGCCCAAACATCAGCGCGAGTCCGCCGACCAGCATCAGGATTACGACGATATAACCGCCGCCGAAGCTGACGTAGGCCCCCAGGCCGGCGGCGATCGCCGCGCCGATCGCGCCGCCGTCCGCCGCGCCGTTCAGGAAACCGGCCGCCGCACTCAAGCTCAGGGTCACGATCGCGCCGCCCATCGCCTCGCGCACCAGCCCGTCCCATTGCGCCCACGCCCACACGCGCCACGCCAGCGCCGCGATCATGATCGCCACCACGTACGCCTGGTAGCCGAACCACTCCGCGAGCTGATTCGCGACCGCTGCCCCCAACGGACCACCCCGATTCGGCTGCAGGTCGAAACTCGCCGAGATCACGCTGAGCGTCACCCACGCCGCAATCGCGACCAGCACCAGCGCGGCCAGTTCGCGTGCGATACGGCCGTCGCGCCGCGCCACTTCGGCACTCGCGGCCAGTACGATCGGCGGCGTTTTCGGTTGGCGCGCGATAACCCTCAAACCTCCATTACGTAGGGCACGATTATCGGACGCTTGTTGATCGCGTCGCCGAAATAGCGCCGCAACGTCCGCACCATCTCGTCCTTGAGCCGTTCCGGGTCGTCCCGCACCGCAGCGCTCAGGCTGCGGATTCGCGTCGTCAGTTCGGACCGCGCCCGCGCGATATGCGGTGAGCCGCCGTCGCCGCTGACGACCCCGCGCGACAGCAGGTCGGGACCCGCGACCAGCTTGCCGTTGCGCGCCGAGATCGCCACGATCGCGATCACCGTGCCGTCATGCGCCAACGCGCGCCGTTCGCGCAGCAACGCCGGATCGCCAAGCCCCTCGCCGTCCGCTACGATCCGCCCGGCCGTCACCGTGCGACCGCGCCGCAGTTCGCCGTGCTCCATCACCAGCGCGGCGCCATCCTCGAGCAAAAAGCAGTTCGCCTCCGGCACTCCGGCCTCGATCGCCAGCGCGTGATGGCGCTTGAGATGGCGGTATTCGCCGTGAATCGGCACGAAGTTCGCCGGCCGCACCAGCCTGATTAATTCGATCAGTTCGTCGCGGCTGGCGTGCCCCGACACGTGTACCGGCGCGATCGCGTCGTACAGCACCTCGGCGCCGCGCTTGAACAGATTGTTCACCAGCGTATTGATCGTCCGCTCATTGCCCGGGATAAACCGCGACGACAGCACCACCACGTCGTTGCGCTCGACGTGGACCTGCGGATGGGTGTCGGCCGCCAGCTTCGCCAGCGCCGAGAGCGGTTCGCCCTGGCTGCCGCTGGCCAGAAACACGAGCTTGCGCCCTTCGAGGAAGTCCGCCTCGCCGCGCTCGATAAAGGTGCCGGGTGGAAGATTGAGCTGCCCGGTTTCCATCCCCAGCCGCACGCTTTCCGCCATCCGCCGCCCCAGCGGCACCACGTAACGTCCCGCCTCATGCGCGACCTCCGCCAGTTGGCGAATCCGATGCAGATGCGACGAAAATGACGACAGGAAAAAGCGCCCGCGCGTGCGCGCAATCAGCTCCTTCAGCACCGGCTTCATCGAGCTTTCCGACCCGCTGCGTCCCGGCCGCTCGACGTTGGTCGAGTCCGAGAGCAACAGCGCAACGCCCTCTTCGCCCAGTTGCGCGAAGCGTTCGATGTCGAACAATTGGCCGTCAACCGGCGCCGGATCGATCTTGAAATCGCCCGAATGTACGATCATGCCCGCCGGCGTCCGAATCGCCAGCGCGACCGAATCCGGCGTCGAATGGGTCACGCGCACCGGCTCGATCCGAAACGGACCCAACTCGATCTCCGCGCCCGGATGCAGCTCGCGCAGGTCGGCCCCCGCCAGACCGTCTTCGGCCAGGCCGCGCCGCGCAAATGCAAGCGTTACTTCAGTTCCGTAAACCGGCGCCGGGAATTGCCGCAGCAGGTACGCCAGCGCGCCGATATGGTCCTCGTGCGCATGCGTCAGCACGATCCCTTCCAGGTTAAGACGGCTCTCCTCCAGGTAGGTGAGGTCGGGCAGCAGCAGACCGACGCCCAGTTCACGCTCTTCAGCGAACATGACGCCGGCGTCGATGATGATCGCGCTTTGCGCACACTCCACCACCATCAGGTTGAGCCCGATTTCACCGAGCCCGCCCAGCATCACAACTCTGACTGGAGTGGATTTCGCAATTGCCATCGAACCCTCTCAACCCTCCCACCACCGCGGGCAAGCCTCAAAATTATATAAAGCCGCCCACATATGCGAAAGCTCACCCCCGAAATCGCCGGAGTTGTCCCCAGCCCACCGCCGCAGATGTGCAAAACGCGCGCGGCCCGCCCTTGCGTTGGCACAGCGTGGGGTTTAGCTTTTTCTAGAGAGGTGGCACACGATGTCGGTGAACAAGGTGATTCTGGTCGGCAACCTCGGCCGCGATCCCGAGGTCCGGTACCTCCCGTCGGGCCAGACGGTTGCCAAATTCACGCTCGCGACCAGCGACTCCTTCAACGATCGCGCCGGTGCGCGCCAGGAACGCACCGAATGGCACAACATCGTCGTCTGGGGCAAGCAGGCCGAGCTGTGCGGCCAATACCTCAAAAAAGGCCGGCAAGCCTACATCGAAGGCCGCATCTCGAATCAGCAATACGAGGCCAAGGACGGTAGCGGCAAGCGCTATCGCACCGAGATCATCGCGCAGCGCGTGCAGTTCCTCGGCGGACGTGCCGGCGCCGGCGCAGGCGGCGGGATGGACGAGCCGCTGGATGTCGGCCCCTCCGATCACGCAGCCGCTCCGATGGACGACGAAGACATCCCCTTCTAACCCCTCCGCCAATTCGGCTCGCGTTTGATCTTCGGGCGCGGCGGCAGTTCGCGCCCCTCGGTGCAGTTGAGCGCATCCGTGAAGAACTCGGCCAGCGCCTCACGAAATTCTCCCAGCGCAATTCCCTGATGAATCGCCGGCAGCGGGTCGAGCTTCGCACGCGCCTTGCGCCAGGTTGACGCCGCCCCGCGCCGATTCCCGCGCTCCGCATGAAGAATCGCGACCGCCGCCTGGATCAGTCCCTGGTAAAAGAGCTTCTCGTCGCCACCGCTGCGCAGCCACAGTTCTTCCCACACCTCATGGCAAGCGAAGAACTCCCCGCGATTGAACAGCGCCAGGCCACGTCCAAACGTGTCGTCCGCATGCGCTCCATTGTTAGTGTCTCTTGTATGGTCGCCGCCGCGCGCATTCATCGCGAACGATCATAGCGCCCGCGCCCTTGACGCTTGAAGCGCAGACGATCGAGTATTGCCGTAACATTTCGAGCATCGCGGAAATCCGCGGGAGTAACATCATGGCCCACGCCACGGCGAAAAAACTTATCGCGCTCGAGGGCGCAACCTTCAGCATGAAGGAAAGACATCTGATGATGGGCGGCAGCGACGAAGTCATCGACATCCCCGTCCCGACCTTCCTCGTCGAGCACGCCAAGGGCCTCGTGCTCTTCGACACCGGCTGCGCCCCCGAAATCGTTACCGACCCCGAAGGCTACTGGGGCCCCGCGGCCAAGTTCCTGCGCAACATCCGGTTCAGCAAGGAGCAGGTCGTCGATCAGCAGGTCAAGCTCCACGGCTATCAGCCGAGCGACGTCAAATACGTGGTCGTTTCGCACCTGCATCTCGATCACTCAGGAGGAATAAAGCTTTTCCCTAATGCGCAATTTCTCGTGATGAAGGGCGAACTGCCCTATGCCTATTGGCCCGATCGCAAGGCGCGCAACGGTTTCATCCTGAACGACCTGCTACCCACGCGCGGCTTCAACTGGAAAGAACTCCCCGGCGACACCGACCTCTTCGATGACGGCAGCCTGATGATGCTCAAGACTGCGGGCCACACGCCCGGCGAATGTTCACTGCAGGTGCGGCTGAAAGATTTCAGTATTGTGCTGACCGGCGACACGGTCCACATCCGGCCGCAACTCGGCACGCTAGCTGCGATGGACAGCGACTACGATCAGGCCGATGCGAGTGCGTCGATCAAGCGGCTGCGCGACATTGAAGCGAGCGGCGAAGCCAAGTTGTGGATCAGCCATGCGCCCGAGGACTGGGCACACTACGCGCACGTGATGGAATAGAGGTCACGATCGGCGCGAGCGCGACGCTAGTGGTTGAGCGGGGCGCGACGCGTTGCCCGCGCGGGCGCGGGGCCGGGCAGACCGTCGAAGACCAACGCGCGCCCATCCGAATGGAAACGCATCGCGGCCATCAACGGCACCCGGTCCGAGTCGAGCGCCGGAACGCCGTCGATCGAGTCGATCGTCAACTTCGGCCGCAACGCCATCAGCGCCGTGAGCGCGGCAGCAAAGGAATCGTCATCAAGCGCTGCGCCGCCGACTAGCGCACGCGCCGCGACTCCCAGCACGAAGCGTCCGCCGCGCAGGACGACCAGGTTGGCAGCATCGCGCGCAACCCCACATCCGGGCAGCAACAGGCCGTAGGGATTTGCGGGGTCTCCCGCGCTGATCGCGACTGGCGGTTCGTGGGCCGTGTTGAGGGTGCGCGCGGCGCGCAACATTTCGAGCGCCTCGGGCAACGCGTATTGCTCACCCGAGAGCGCGCGCACGAAGTAGCCGCGGCGAATCGTGCCCGCGTATTCCATCCGGCGGAGCGCAAACGAAAGCGTGTGCCAGGTCGTCGGTATCGACTCCAACGTCAGCATCTCGCGCGTGAGGATTCCGTGGCGCGCGAGCAGCAGCATCGCGACTTCGCGGACCTCGTCGAAGGCGGCCGCGTCACCAGCGATACCGCTCGACCCTGCATCAGCGATGTCCGCGGGGAGCGTCTCAATCGCGCTCCAACGGCCACTCAGGCTCGACTTCAGCCGTGCGCGCAAGGCGGCGTCGTGCTTGAACGATGACGCGTCCGATCCGTTGCCGGCGCGCGGCCCGTCCGTGATCGCTCGCGACGCGCCGGGGTCCGACGACAGCAGCCTTAGCGGCGCGAAGCTGTCGTTGGAGGCAACGCCAGCGGCCGCCAGTCGCCAGAGCGCGGCGAGCGTATCGCGCTCCGAGAGGCCGGCGCGGTCGGCGACCTGGTCGAGATACTGGGCGCCATGGGCTTGCAGACATTGCATGACCGCGGCTGCGCGTTCGTCGGCCGGCGCGGCAGCGGTGTTCGTACGAAATCTCTGCCGGCGCGGCAGAAATGCAACAACGCCCGGAAGATCAGGTGTTGCAATTTCGCCGCTCGCTTCATCATCGGCCTGCGATGTTGCGATCCAGCGCAGGTCGCCGCTCAGGCAGAGCAAATCGAGATGCTCCGAACGGTAACCACGAATGCGCGCGGGGAGAATCGCATGCTCCCAGAAGGCCGGATCGAAGGCGAGGCCGGAGAGCTGCTCCAGCACCTCGCCGACCGCCTCGGCGGTCGGCGGCAGGCCGGTTCCGACCCGCATCCAACGCAACCTGAAAGCGGCAAATTCGTGATCGGCGCAGGGCTCGACTTCGGCCCGCAAGCGGTTGAGCGTCTGACGATGAATGCGCTCTAGCACGTAGCGGTCGCACCATTGTTCGGTAGCCCCCGGAGTCGCGAGCGAATTTGCCACGTCGCTTTTCAGGACGACATCTTCGCGATGCGAATCTGCCATAGCGAGCGGACGCGCGCTCGTGAAATAGCCCCGGAAGGCAGCGCCACCCGCCTCAAGCGTTGCGAGAATGCGCTCGACTTCGCCCGGAATGAGCGCAAGGCGAGCGGCAAGGTCGAATGCCGTCGTCGGAGTCGAAGTGGCCAACGCACGCCGCGCGAGTTCGAGTCGCGCGTCGTCTTGATTGATTGGCGCTGCCTCAGGCGCCGGCGGTATCGCGGTCTCGAAGATCGCCTCAGGATATGCCGCGACGAACAGCAGCGCGTCCTCCGCCGTAATAAGGACCTCGGGAGATGCGGGCGCGACCCGCACACGAATGAGGCGCCCTGCGCGCTCCAGCGCGATCGCCAGTGCCGGCGTCTCTCCGCCGATCTGCCGTTCGAGTGCGACCACTCTGAGTGAACCGTGCGCGCGGACGAGTTCGTACAACTCGTCGCCGTCGCGCAGCCGCGCCCCCTGCGCATAGCCGCCGATTTCAGCGGCGACGCGTTCGACCGCTTCGGCGGAAATCATCGCGGACAGGTCTTCCTCGCGAAACACATCTTCGGCCATCGCGCGATTCATCGTGACCGTGCGGCTGCGCCGGTTGGCACGTTCGCCGTCGTCGAGAAAGGAATAGTCCCAGGCGAGCAGGATGCGATGGGCGAAGACCGACGGCGCCACGCTATCGACGAAGCGTGCGACGATCGCACCATCCTCGAGGCCGCGCAGCACGGTGTCCATGCGGTCGGCGTCGGCCGATTCTTCGAGGCACTCGCGCACCGTTTCAGCGACGATGTAGTGGCCGGGGACCTCGATAGCGGGCGGACGATTCTCAAAGCATGCGTTGCGCCGGGGAAACAGCGCCGTGATCAGTTCCTGCGTGCGCAATCGCTGGATCCACGCGGGAACCCGCCGCCCGCGCATCGAGCGCATCACGGCCAGCGCGCGCGTGGCGACATGGCGAAAGCGGACCTCGAACATCGGCGCGTCGAGCATCGCCTGTATTAGCGTGGGGCGGGCGGTGCGCGAGTTGACCGTCGCCAAAATGTCTTCGAGCGGGAAACTGTGGCGGGAGTTGAGCGCGAGCAGCACGGCGTCGTCGATGGCGGAGGCCTGAATCTCGAAATCGAAGGACTGGCACAGTCGCTTGCGAATGGCGAGGCCGAGTCCGCGATTGAAGCGGATGCCAAAGGGCGCGTGAATGACGATTTGGGTACCGCCGAGGCCGTCGAAGAAGCGCTCGACGACAATGTGTTTCTCATCGGGGATCACGCCGAGGGCGGCAACGCCGCGGCGAATCCACGCGAGGGCTTGCGTTGCCGCGGCTTCGTCAAGGGCGCAGGTGGAGATGAGCCAGCGGACGGCGGTCTGCTCGCCGGCGCTATCGGCTTTCGCCCCGCCGCCGGTGAAGAACGCGGCGAGATCGCGGCGCAGCGATGAGACCTCGGCGGACATTGCGGGCGAGCGTCCGGCGGCTTCGGTCTGCCAGAACGGCAGTGAAGGCGCCATCCCGGGCGCCGGCTCGACGAGCAGGCGGTTCTTGGAAATGCCGAGGATTTTCCACGGCATCGAGCCCAGCGAAAAGATGTCACCGCGGGCCGACTCCTGCGCGAAATCCTCCTCGACGTCGCCGATCCTGCGCCCCTCCGACGCGATCACGACGTCGTAGTTGCCGGCCTCGGGAATCGTGCCACCGGAGGTGATCGCGGAAAGCCGTGCGCCGCGGCGCGGGCGAACGCGGCGGGCAATGCGGTCGTAGAAAATTTTCGGCGCGGCGCCCTGGATGCGGTCGGGCAGATGCGCCGCCATCTCTTCGATCAGCCGGCGCATCGTCGCAGCGTCGAGCGTGCCGAAGCTGTGCGAGCATCGCAGCAGCCGAAGCAGTTCGTCCTCCGCGATGTCTTCCTCGTCGGTTGCGATTGCGACGATTTGCTGTGCGGCAACGTCGAGCGGATTGAGCGGGACCTCGACCTCGTCCAGGTGTCCCGCGCGGATGGCGCGCACCGCCGCCGCACATTCGATCAGATCGTCGATCGTGAGCGCGAAGAAGCGGCCCTTGGGCGTCGCTCCGAGGCTGTGACCGGAGCGGCCGACGCGCTGGATCGCCGCGGAAATCGATTTGGGCGAATCGATCTGGCAGACCAGGTCCACCGCGCCAACATCGATGCCGAGTTCGAGCGAGGCGGTGGCGACGATCGCTTTCAATTCGCCACGCTTGAGCCGTTGCTCGGCGGCCAGGCGCTCGGCGCGGGCGAGGCTGCCATGATGCGCCATCACGGCGTCGGTGCCGAGGCGTTTCTGCAGCGCGAGTGCGATCCGCTCGGCCCATCGGCGCGAGAGCGTGAAGACCAGCGTTGTGCGATGTTCGCTGATGAGGCTCGCGACCGTGTCGTACATCGCCTCCCAATGCTGGTGGGTGGCGAGCGCGCCGAGTTCCGGGCCGGGCGCGATGACGCCGAGGTCGAGTTCACGACGCGTATCGTCGGCGCGGACGATCTGAAGCGGACGCGGAGTGCGGGTCCCGTCGGCAGTGACGTCGGCGCCGGCGAGAAAGGCTGCCAGCGTTTCGATCGGGTTGAGTGTCGCGGACAAGCCGATGCGCACCGGCCGCGGCGCCCCACTCCCCCGCACCATTCGTTCGAGGCGTTCCAGCGTGAGCGCGAGATGGGCGCCGCGCTTGTCACCGGCGACGGCGTGCAGTTCGTCAACGATGATGTAGCGGACGGCGCGGAGCTTTTCGCGAAAGCGCGCGGAGGTCAGCAGAATAAAAAGCGACTCGGGCGTGGTGACCAGGATATGCGGCGGACGCCGCAGCATCGCGGTGCGCTCGTTGGCGGGAGTGTCGCCGGTGCGCAGGCCGGCGCGCACGGGCGCGAGCGTCAGACCCGTTTCGGTCGCGACCTCGCGCACGCCGCTTAGCGGTTCTTCGAGATTCAGACGGATGTCGTTAGCGAGCGCCTTAAGCGGCGACACGTACAGCACCGAGACTTCGTCGCGCAGCGCATCCGCTTCAGCCTCGACGATGAGCCGATTGATCGCCCACATGAAGGCGGCGAGCGTTTTGCCGCTGCCGGTGGGTGCGCAGAGCAGGACGTCTTGGCCGGGCGGACGGGCGGCGCCCGCGATCACCGGCCATCCGAGCAGTTGGGCGCGCGAGGGAGCGTCGAAGCGGCGCCCAAACCATTCGCGCACCGCCGGATGAAAGAGCGCCAGCGCAGCGTCGGACCGCATCGCTTCGCTACCGATCCTGCGCTCGCCTTGTTCGATCATTTCAAGAATCCTGCGCGCTGACTAAAGACCCGTCACGACCCGATCAACGACGGGAGTTGAGCGGTAAATTCGCTGCGCGAGAGCGTGAGGTCGAAGCCGGCCGCGCGGGCCGAGGCGAGCGATTTCAAATCGACGTGCGAGGCGAAACCGACGAGGCGCGCGTGAGGCGCGGCGGCGCGCAGAGCCTGAACGGTCGCGTTGACGGGAAAATTAGCGTCGGAGAGATCGGCAAAAATAATCGCGGGCGCAAGTTCGATCGCGCGAGTGCGCGCTAGGTCGAGGGTCGAAGCGGGCGTGACCTCGGCACCGAGCGTGGCCGCAACCGCCTCGATACGCGAGCGCAGCAACAAGTCGCGGACGAGCGCGAGAATGGTCGTCGTGGGCATAAGCCGAATTATATCACTGGGAGGGGAAGAAGAGTTGTTGAGGAACACATCGCGGTATGAGGCGTGACGAACGGAAGCTGGGAGCGCATCTCGCGAGCCTCAATCATGATGACCGAGGGGCGAAGCGGGCCGGCGAGAAAGGCGCGAGATCGATCGACGGTGCACGGCCGGCGACGAGGTCGGCAACGACTTCGCCGGTCAGCGCGGAGAGCAGGATACCGCTGCGATAGTGGCCGGTGGCCCAGATGACGCTGGCGACCGACGGCGAATGGCCGATCACCGGCAGCAAATCTTTGGTCGCGGGACGCAGACCGGCCCAGGCCTCGCGAAACGGCGATTCGGCCAGCGCCGGAACCATCGCGAGAGCGCCGCGTGTAATCTTTTCGATGCCGGCCAGCGTGACCGCTTTGTTGTAGCCGGCGTCCTCCATCGTCGAGCCCGCCAGGATACGGCCGTCGCGGCGGGGCACGAGATACGCGCGCATCGAGAAGACTGCGGGGGTCAGCATTCGCGGGCGCGTCTCGAAACAGAGCATCTGCCCACGTATTGGATGCAGCGCAACGCGGTCGGCCTCCAGGCCGCGCACGTGATGCGACCAGGAACCCGCGGCGACGATGACGAGGTCGGCGTCAAGCGTGGTGCCGTCGTGGAGGCGGACACCGGTGGCGCGACCGCGGACGACCGCGATTGAATCCACGCGGACGCCCTCGCGGAACTCGGCGCCGGCGTTGAGCGCGGCTGTTACATAGGCTTGCGTGAGCTTGCGATTTTCGACCCGGCGATTATCGGGCAGGTGCAGCGCATAGAGAGTTTCGGCGGAAATTGCCGGTTCGATTTTGCGCGCCTCGGTGCCGGAAAGCTCATGCACGAGGGCGCCAGCCTCGCGATGCCAGCGGGCGCGCGCCTGCAGCTCCGCGCGTTCGGCTGAATCGAGCGCTATATAGAGGATGCCGTGCGGATCGTACTCGGGGTCGAGGCCGGAATCGGTGACGAGGCGATCGACGGTCGCGTCGAAGACCCGGCGCGCCGTGAGGCACAGATCAAAGAAGACGCCGGCGACCTGCGCCTCGGCTTGCGGCGCGATCATGCCGGCTGCCGCCCACGACGCTTCATGGCCAAGGCGGGCGCGCTCGAGCACGACGACCTCCGCACGTTCGCGCGCGAGCCGCCAGGCGATCGATGCGCCGATTATTCCACCGCCGATAATGATGACTTTCACTTTTTTCACCGATTGACGCTTTTCACGAGACGAAGCTCGTATCTCTTACTGGCGGGAAGTCTGAAACTTTGCGAGGCATCAGAAAGAAACCAGAATTCTGTGCTCCTCGACAAATTCCTTCAACCCCATGCAGAGAGATCGTATGCGCGGAAGGTGCGCGTTCGCGATAATATAATATGAACACTAGCCGAAGCGCGTAGCGCGGGCACGCATACGAGGTGGGCCGTGGACAAACCGATGGCGGGTATCGACACCAGGCTGATTCATGCAGGAGAGCCGGAGCCACGGATCGAGGGCGCCGTGAGCATGCCGATTTTTCAATCCGCGACCTTCGAGTATCGCGGCGAGGACAGTTACTACGCGCTTCGTTACATCCGGCTCAACAACACGCCGAATCATGTGGCGCTGCACGCCAAGCTCGCGGTGATCGAGGGCGCGGAGGCGGCGCTGGTAACGGCGAGCGGGATGGCTGCGGTCTCGAGCACGCTGATGTCGATCCTCACGGCCGGCGATCGCGTGATGGCGCAGGATTGTCTGTACGGCGGAACTCACGACCTGATGCGCATCGAGTTTCCGCGCATGAACCTCGGCGTGGATTTTGTCGATGCAGGGAACGCCGCCTCGTGGCGCGAAAACCTGACGCCGCAGACCCGTGCGATTTACGTCGAGACCATCTCGAACCCGCTGATGCAGGTGGCAGACCTGCGTGCGGCGGTCGAGTTCGCACGAGCGCATGGGCTCGTTTCAATTATTGATAACACGTTCGCCAGTCCGGTGAACTTTCGCCCGGCGGAACTCGGCTTCGACTTGTCGCTACACAGCGCCACCAAGTACCTCAACGGCCATTCGGATATCGTCGCCGGGGCGATCATCGGACGCGCCGATTTGATCGCGCAAATCAATCGGACGCTGAGCCATCTGGGCGCGTCGCTAGATCCGCATGCATGCTTCCTGCTGCATCGCGGGCTGAAGACGCTCGGGGTGCGCGTACGTTACCAGAACGCGAGCGCGCTGGCGCTGGCGCGGTACCTGGCGGCGCATCCAAAGGTGGCGTCGGTGAATTATCCGGGGCTCGAGCGCGATCCCGGCTATCGGCGCGCACGCGAACTGTTCGACGGCTTCGGCGGCATGATGAGCTTCGAGTTGCGCGGTGGTGTGGACACGGCGGAGGCGTTCATCAACCACCTCTCGCTTCCGATCAGCGCGCCCAGCCTGGGCGGCGTCGAGACGCTGATCACGCGGCCCGCCAAGACTTCGCATTCCGGGATGCCACGCGCCGAGCGCGAACGCGCGGGCATCGGCGAAGGGCTGATCCGCCTGTCGGTCGGGCTGGAGGCAACCGACGACCTCATCGCGGATTTCGCGCGCGCACTGGAAGCCTCCTGACCTGGTTGAAAGATAAAACGTTTCACGCCTCGTTGCGGGCGACTACGCGCAAAATGGGACACTCGTGCCGGTCGTTCCGCGATAATGAACCGCCTCTTTCGCGGTTGAACATCTCTCGCCCTTGAATCCGCCATCGTTCGGGGCATCACTTTTGCTCCCCTTCAGTTGCGGCGGCTCGCCTTCAATGAGCCAGGCGGCGGACAGGCACGCCGCCCCGGTAAATTCAGCCACTCGCAAGATGAATCACATCTGCAAGAAACCTCCAGTTGGGAAGATCAACCTGACCACTCCGGTAGAAATGTCGGCGGTCGCGCACGACGCGAAGCCGCACGAGCGGGAGACCGGCGCAAGGGTAACCCGCGCATCGCGAGTCACCGCATTCGACGAATCCCCGAATGAACCCTCGGCATCCATGGATTGGAGCAACGCGCGATGGCTGCTCCGTGTATTGCGCGCGAGCACCAGCATCGTACTGGTCTTTCAAACGATCTACGTACTGGCGGACTGGCGGTGGAACGACGCGCGACATGCGGAGATCTTACCGCTGCACGTCGTAAATATTCTTACCTCGTTACTGTTCCTCGGACTGACCTATTCGCGCCGATGCCGCGAGCACATGGCGCAGATCATTCTCGGCGGATGCACGCTGCTTTTCGCGACCACCGCCGTGCTCGCGATCCTTACGCTGAACGACGCCCTACTGACGTTCACGGTCACGATTACGATGGTGGGCGCTGCTGCTTTGTTGCCGTGGAATTGGCGCTGGCAGGCCGGCCTCGCCATCGCGGGCGCCGTTTCGATGGCGGCCTTTACCGCGCTCCGGCCGGGAGCGGATCCTCATCTCGGCTTTAATTGGCTCGCTGTGGTGGCGGCGGCCGGCGTCGCGCATTACATAGCGCTGTCGGGCGAACGTTATCGGCACGAGATCGCGCGCCGCATCCGCGCCTTCGAGATCAACCATCGCCTGTTGCTCGCCGAGAGCGCCCAACGCGAGGCGGTCGCTGCTGTCAACCACCGGACGCTGCTGCAGTTGGGTGAGAGCGAAGCGAAACTGCGCAAGATTTTCGAAACCAGCATCGACTTGATTTCGATCAATCGCCTGGCAGACGGGCGCTATATCGACGTCAACGAAGCCTTCGGCGCGACCGGCTATTCGCGCGAAGAAACGCTGGCGGGCACCGCGGGCAGTCTGGGCATCTGGGCGGATCGCGCACAACTGCTCATCTTCCTGAAGGCGCTCAAAAGCAACGGCTCCGTCGCCAACATGGAACTGGACCACCGCACCAAGGACGGCCGCATCGTGCCCTTCCTCATTTCGGCCAAGGTGATGGATCTCAATGGGGAGCAGTGCGTGGTGACGATCGGCCGCGATATCCGGACGATCAAACAGACCGAAGCGGATCTGATCGCGGCGCGCGAGTTGATGCGTGCGCAGATCGAGACGCTCGAGCGTACCGAAGAGCATTTGCGGGCCGAAATTCTCGAGCGCACTCGCGCTATGGATCAGCGCGAAGAAGCGCTGCGCAAACTGGCCGAGAGTGAGAGCAAGCTCCGCAAGATTTTCGAGACCAGCACCGACGCCATCACTATCAGCCGCGTTAGCGACGGACGCTACCTCGACTTCAACGACCGCTTTCGCACGATTGGCTTTTCGAGCAAGGAGGCCCTGGGACGCACCGCGGAAGATCTCGGGCTGTGGGCCGATCCCGCGCAGTTGCGAGAATTCCTGCAAAGGATCAAGGCCGACGGGACCGTCACTAATATGGAGACGGACGTTCGCGCCAAGAACGGCACCGTGCATCCTTACCTGCTCTCCGCCACCGTTACCGATCTCAACGGCGAGGCTTGCATCATCGCGATTTGCCGGGATTTCACGACCATCAAGCAGACCGAGCGCGACCTGCTCGCAGCGCGCGAAGTAATGCGCGCGCAGATCGAGACCCTCGAACGTACCGAGGAGCGGCTGCGCGCCGAAATTTTCGAACGCACCCGCGCTATGGATCAGCGCGAGGAGGCGCTGCGCAAGCTCGCCGATAGCGAAGGCAAGTTGCGCAAAATTTTCGACGTCAGCCCGGACTCGATTTCGATCGCCAGAATGAGTGACGGCACCATTATCGCCGTCAACGAAAGCCTGTGCGCGATGACCGGTCTGAAACCCGAAGAGACGATCGGCCGCCGAGCCGACCAGACCGGCATTTGGGCGGCCGCGGATCTGAAAGAATTTATGCAGCTTTTGCAGATCAACGGACGGGCGCGGAACGTGGAAGCCGTACTGCGCCATCGCAGCGGTCGTCTGATTCCGCACATCATCTCATCGGTGGTGGCCGACCTCGGCGGTGAGTCCTGCGCGATTTCAATCGCTCACGACATCACCGATCGCAAACAGACCGAAACCGAATTGGTGGCTGCGCGCGAAGCCGCACTCGCAGCCTCGCAGGCGAAATCCGAATTTCTCTCGAGCATGTCTCACGAAATTCGCACGCCGATGAACGCGATCCTCGGGATGGCCGACATCTTGTGGGAAAGCGACCTCGACGACGAGCAACGGCGCTATCTCGATACCATGCGCAATAACGGCAATACCCTGCTCGAACTGATCAACGAAATTCTCGACCTCGCCAAGGTCGAAAGCGGCCGCCTTCATCTGGAAAATACTCCGCTCGACCTCCGCGACTTGACCGAAAAGCTGCTCGACGCGCTCGCCCAGCGCGCGCAGGCCAAAGGGCTCGAACTGAGCGCGCGAATCACCCCCGGCACACCCACTGGCGTGATGGGCGATCCGCTGCGTCTGCGGCAAATTCTCTTCAACCTGATCGGCAACGCGATCAAATTCACCCAGACCGGCAATATCGCGCTCACCGTCGAGGCGGTGACCGCGCCGCCTCACCTGACGCCGCCGGCCGGCCCCGCCGACATCGATATCGCGCACCGCACCGCGTGCGCCGGAATACCCGTCTGGATGCGCTTCACCGTGCGCGACTCCGGCATCGGCATCTCCGCCGACCAGATTGCAAATATTTTTTCCAGCTTCACGCAAGCCGACTCCTCGATCGCGCGCAAATACGGCGGCAGCGGCCTGGGCCTCGCCATCGTCAAGCGGCTGGTCACGCTGATGGGCGGCGAACTCATCGTCGAGAGCACCCCGGCGGTCGGCAGCAGCTTCATCGTTACCGTACCGCTCGAGACGCAAGCGCCCTTGGTGGACGCCAACCTGCGCAATGCCTCGGCGCTGCGCGCGGACGAATCTATTGCGCTCGCTGGAGTACGCGTGCTCGTGGTGGACGCCGACGGTCCCACCCGAACGATGCTGCGCGAGCTCCTGGCGGCGGCCGGCGCTGCCGTCGATCAAGTCGCCAGTGCCGCCGACGCCTTCGCCAAATCTTATAATGACACTGCACACAACATTCCCTACAATGTGTTATTGATCGATCGACGAATGCTCGGGAGCGACGGGCTCGAACCGTGGCGGCGCCTGGCGATTCCCTGCGACCACCGCGCGCCCTATCCGATCATCCTGATGACCACGGCGGAGCCACTCGGCACCGCGCCGGATCATCCGCGCGAACGCAACCTCAACGCGGCGCCTGAATGCCGCTGCCTCGCAAAGCCGATCAAGCGGGCCGACCTGCTAAGGACGGTTATGGAAGTATCAGAGAAGGGACCGGAGCGGACCGCGGCCACGGCCAACGCCACCAATACCGCCGCCGTCGGCCCGAGCATCAACGGTAATGGAGCCGCTGGGCTCGCCGCGCAAATCGACGCCCGCCCGCTGCATATCCTCTTGGCTGACGATTCCCGCGACAATCGGATGCTCATCGAGGCCTATCTCAAAAAAACCCGCCACACCGTCGATCATGCCGAGGACGGTGCGATCGCCGTCGAGAAGGTCAAGGCTAATCACTATGATCTGGTGCTGATGGACATCCAGATGCCGGTAATGGACGGCTACACTGCCGTCCGCACCATCCGTGCGTGGGAACACGATCAGGGTGCAACGCGGATGCCGATAATCGCGCTCACCGCGTCTGCGCTGGAAGAATCGGTACAGCGCAGCCTGGAGGCCGGATGCGATGCGCACGTCGCCAAGCCGGTCAGAAAGTCAACTCTTTTCGATGCGATCGTAAATATCACAGCGGCCGCGGCCACGGGCCCGGCAACTAACGGCAGTTCGCCGATGGTGGCGAATGGAGACGGCTCAATGAAACGTCAACAGATCCAGGTGGACGCATACCTGCGCGACCTGATACCCGGCTTCCTGGAACACAAACGCGCCGATACCGGGACTATTCGCGCCGCGATCGCTCGCGCGGACTACGAGACCATCAGTCAGATCGGGCACAAAATGAAGGGCGAAGGCGGCAGCTATGGCTTCGACGCAGTTACCGAACTCGGGGCCACGCTGGAACGCGCCGCACATGACAAAGACCTCGACACCGCGCGCCATACCCTCGACGCGATCACCGAATATCTCGAATCGGTTGACGTCGTTTACTGCTGATCATGTGCCGGGTGCGTCGCCGTAACGGAGCACCTGGACCTTTTCGACCGTTATCAGCCCCGACCCAATCATCGGCGCCAGAATCGGCAGGAACTGGTCAATCTGCTGCTGGCTGTCCACGATTTCAACCACTATAGGCAGATCGTCCGAGAGCCGCAGAATCTTCGCCGAATGTAGCCGGCTGCTCCGCCCAAAGCTCATCGGACCGCGCAGCACGGTCGCCCCCGCCATATGCACTTCGCGCGCTTTCAGCACGATCGCCTCGTACAGCGGATGGCCTTCGTAGCGATCACTCTCGCCGATAAAAATTCTCAGCAACGTTGCGTCGCGCGGTAAAACCATCGCGATCACGCTCCTCTGACGCGATTAAGGACGAGCGCGCCAGCGTGCCCGACCCATATCGCCACCAGACATAGTATGACCGAAAAGCCGATGTTGGCGAGCGCCGCCGCCCATTGCCCGTCGCGCATCAGGTTGGCGGTTTCAAGGCTGAACGTTGAAAACGTGGTGTAGCCGCCGCAAACACCCGTCATCATAAACAGCCGGCCCGACGCGGGAATGAAATAGCGGCTGTCAGGCCCACTGATCGTCGCCAGAAAGCCAATCAGGATGGCGCCGGTCACGTTGACCGTCAGCGTGCCGTAGGGAAATGTTCCGCCGCTCAGCGCTGCGATAAAACCGCTTATCCCGTACCGCGCCATGCTGCCCAGCGCGCCACCAATCGCCACCCACAAATACGCCATCGCTTGGGCCCTTTCCGCCGGTCTCGCTAGCCGGCCACCGACAGCGGGACTCTTCGCGATGACGAGGTCTCGCCAAAGCGCAGCCGGCATATTACAAACAACTGCTCTCGCCGCTGCCGCTGGACCTGGACGCCTGTCCGAGCACCGCGCGCTTCAATCACTGAAAAAAAGCAGTCTGAAACCTCGGGAGGTTTCAGTAAAACTTCAAGTGTTGAATTCCTCAACAACTTCTTGCACGCGCTCCCATTAGAAATGCGCGTACCAGGGAGTCTCGCGCGGATCCTGCACCTGGAAGTCGATATTGAAGGTCCTGAGCAGCGTGCCTTCGGCGTACCACAACGCCAGCCGCGCGTTTTCCAGGTCGATATCGGTCGAGACTTCATTGCCCTGCGAGGTCACCAGTTCACTTTGGAACTGGAGCAGGTCGTGCGTCGTCGCCATCCCGACGCGAAAGCGCACCTGCTCGTCGCGCAGCGATTTCTCGGCGTAGAAGACCGCCTCCTTGGTCGCCTGCACCCGCTTAACGTCGGCCTGCAGGTTGGCCAGCGCCGCCTCGATCGCGGTCACCGCTTGCGAGAGCGTCGCGCGATAGGTCAGCCGCGCCTGCTCGTAACTGACGCGCGCCTGGGCCAAGGCCGCCTTGGCCGCGGCGTTATCCAGCGGCATTTCGAACGTGAGCACCGCGGCGTAGTTGTAGAACTGCGCGTTGAGCATTTTATTGAGCGCGTCGCCATATATTCCGCCAAAGGGCAGCCTATTGCCGGGTTCAGGCCCCGTGGCGGTTTGCGCGGTACAATTTGAGCTTCCAGTGGAGGTAAATCTCCCGATACAGGGCGTGCTGCCCGTAACCGCGGTGACGCCGAATTGCGTGCCGATATTGAGCTGCGGCAGGGTCTGGTTCTGCTGGAACTTGACCTGCAGCAGCGCCGTGCGAATCGACTCGCGCAGGCCGCCGAGCTGCGGACTGTATTCCACCATCCGCTCCAGTGCAGTCTCCTCATTGTCGGATATTTCTACATTTGGATTAGGGGAGTCGGCCGGCTCGATATTCTCGGGCAGAAAGGTCCCCGCCGGATTCAGCATCACGTCCTGGCGCAATTGCGCGCGCGAACTTTTCAGCGCCGCTTCCGCCGCGTAAACGTTGGCCTCCGCGGTCGCCGCCGCCGACTGCGCCTCCTGCAAATCGATCGGCGCGAGCGTGCCCACCTTGACGCTGATCCGGTTAATCCGCACCAGGTCCGCGTTGAACTTCAGCGCCGACTCCGCCACCTCCAGGTTCTCCGCCGCTCCGACCACCGCCCAGTAGTCCATCCCGATACGCTCGACGAACTGGTTCAGCGCGACGCCGTAATTCCATTGCGAGGTGCGTTGCGCCGACTCCGACAGCCGCACGTTAAGCGTCGCGAAGCCCCATCCGAAGTTGCGCAGCAGCGGCTGCACCAGCGACGCTTCGAGCGTCGGCTGATAGAGCGGATTGACCCCCGAGAAGGTCGAATTGGTGTACGTACGGTTGTTGTCGAAGGTGATGCCGAAGGTGCCGTTGGTCAGCGCCGAGACTTTGTTGACCGCGAAATTCCAGTCATAGGCCTTTGAATCGAACCCAGTACTTCCCAGGGTCTGAAAGGGCGACGTGACCGGCGATACGCTCTTTTCCACGTCGCCTTGCGCGGTGAGATCTGGATCGAAGGCCGCGTTGGCGCCGCGCACGGACTCGGTCGCCGCGATTGGATCGAGTTCGCTCGCCTTGAGCGCCGGGTTATTGTTGATCGCGATATAGATGGCTTCCTTCAACGTGATCTTGCGCGCCGTGTTGTCCATCGAACGCAGATACTTTTCGCTGATCAGATCTTCCGGGGCGACATCGGACGCCAGCGACCATTGGCGAACGAACTCGCTTGGAATCGACAGTACCGGATTGCGCTCGAACTGGTTGGCGGCACTCGCGGGAACGTTGACTTGCGGCAGCGCCATCTCGCCCGCCGGTATCGCAGAGGGAATCGCCTGCCCGCTCAGCGACGGCGCCTGCACGCCGCTGGTGCCGTATGCCGAAGAGGAGGTGTACTGGGCCGCCGCCGGCCGCGCGATCGCACACAGCATCGGCAAAAACAAAAGCGCCAGCATGGCGGATGTAAAACGTCGCATCGTATCGGGGCCTCCTTGCATTACCGAAGCGCGCACCGGAAGTGGAGCCTCATCGCCCGCATGGTGTAGCGCAATCATCGCGATGAAGAAACCTGCTCTCCCACGCCATCTGAAGGACGCGCGCGCCGCGGGCGCTTGCAACCCGCCAGTCGCGCGATTATAGCCAAAGGCTCTGGCATGCTCTACCGAATGAACACCTCAGTTCCGATCGATCAATCAGTGCTTGTCAACGGAAAGACGATGCGCACGCTGAAAGGTATCGCGATCGCGATGCTCGCCGCGATCTTTGTGCTCGCCCTCGGAGGGCCGCAGTCGCTCGCGGCACTGTGGGCACAATCGGCGACCAACCCGCTGATCGCTCCGGTAACGCCGCCCGCCGCGCCCGCGCAATTACCCGCGCCGGTCACTACCGCGATCGCGCCGATTCTCGCACCGGTACCGGCGTTGCCCACGGCCACGCCCACCCCGTCGGTCCGCGCCTTCAATTGCAGTTGCTTCGGCCGCGGAACCGGTACGCATTGGATGGGCGCGGTGAGCGCACCCGGCTACTTCGCCGCGCGCCAATCGGCGGTGGGTGCTTGCCTCAGCTATAACGAACGGCGCGAACCGCAGTCGCCGTTTCTGGGCACGTCGGCAGCGTCCGGGTCCGCCACCTCAGTACCGGTGCTGCCGGGCGCGGATCTACCGGCCAGCGCGGCCCAGTTGGGGCAAAGATTGCCGGGGACGCTCAATTTCACGACTGCGGAACAGCTCCAGTTGTGCTCCAACTGCGTCTGCGACTGACCGCCCGCAACTCACTCTATGGGCAAGTTGATAATGGTCAGGCATGGCGAGAGCGAGGGCAATCGCGATCGCCGCTTCACGATCTCGCCTGAAGTGCCGCTCACTGAATTGGGTCGCCAGCAGGCGCGCGAGGCTGCCCGGCGTATCGCGAAATGCTTCACTCCCGCGCGCATCATCTCGAGCCCCTATCGCCGCGCGCGCCAGACCAGCGACATTATCGCCGGCGAACTCGGACTCTCGATCGAAGTCGTGCACAACCTGCACGAACGCGAACTCGGCGTGCTCAAGGGCGAATCCTACGACCTGCTGCGCGATCTCGCCGGGCAGGATTCCGGTTATGACCCCAAGCGCGGATGGCTCTGGCGCCCCGAGGGCGGCGAAAGCTACGAAGATGTCCGCCAGCGCGTGAGCGTCGCGATCGACGACCTTCGCCTTCGCTATCCCGACGAGGAACTGGTGGTCGTCAGCCACGGCGGCGTGATGCTCTCGCTGTGGGCGCACCTCACCGGCGCCTGGGAAGCCGCCCATCTGCCGCCCAACTGCGGCATCGTGCTAATCGAGCACGAACTCGGCCGGGTGCATCCGCCCAGATTACTCACTGACTAATGCAACTACTACTGACTATCCGCTCATCGCGCGCAGGATCATGCGCGTAGTCCAGTCGTCGAGAAACCCAAAACTTATACTCTTTTGAAACGGTTTCAATAAATTATAAGTTTTGAGTTCCGTGACATTCTCTCCTCTGTCCCCTTTTCACAGCAGCGAATCGAGGAAGTCGACTGAGCGAAGTTTGCGGTCGAGGATCGAGGCGAGGAACCGCGCGATAGCGAGGGCGCCATCGGTACCCGCTTGAGCAAGAACCGCGGCGTCCTCGATCGGCGCTGCGGCCAACGCCGCCAGGGCCGCGGCATTAATCGCCGCCAGGCGCACCGCACCCTCGGGGGCCTGCGGGCGACATCGCGCACAGACGATTCCACCGCGTGCGACTACGAAGTAAACCGCCCCGCCGCCGTCAGCGTCGGCCAACCCGCAGATCCGGCAATGCGCGAATTCCAGGCCAAAGCCGGCCGCGCGCAGCAGATTCAACTCGAAGGATTGTCGCATCGCGAGTGTCACCGCTCCGCCGCCGAGCGTTCCGAGTGCGCGCGCCAGCACCTGGTATGCGTCGGCGGCCTCGGCCTCCTCCGAAGTCAGCGCGTCGGCCAGTTCCAGCATGTAGCTGCCGAGCGCGATCTTCGCGAGGTCGTCTTCGAGCGGCGGCATCGCGTCACCGGCCTCGGCGCGCGTGATGAAGACCAACTGTCCTTGTGGACGCCGGCGGAAGAACAGAGTGACGTGTGAGAATGGCTCCAGCTTGCGTTCGAAGCGGCGGCGCGAGGCCTTCGCGCCCTTGGCGATTCCGCTCAGCTTGCCGAATTCGCGCGTCAGCAGCGTTACGATCCGATCGGACTCCGAGTAGTCGCGTGCGCGCAGCACGATCGCCGCGGTGGATTCTTCAGCCGGCACGGATCATCTCGATCCTTCCGATCGTCGCCATGTTCCAAACGCAGCGATTCGCGAACTCCGTTTTGTGCAACGCGCCAAGACCTTACGCCGCCGTCCGCAAAATTGATTGTTGAATCGCGCGCACCTTCGCGCGCATCGCTTCCAGACCGTCGGTCGCGCGGCCATTATCGGCGGCCTCGCGCACCAGGTTCTCGAACTTCACCAGGATGTTCGCGAGCTTGGTATGCGCTTCGATCGTCGCGCGCTTGCGCATCTCATCGCTCTCCCAACCGCGATCGACGTACTCGCGCAATTCCTGTCCCTGTATCAGCAGCTCGCGCGCCTCGTCCTCGAAGCCCTTGACCATCCGCCGAATCGCCTCGCGCACCTTCGGCAGTTCCTCGGGGTCCTTCCACAACACGTGCTCCAGGAAAGTGAGATCGTCCTCGGTAACTGTGCTCCGGTTATAGAGCAGCGCGTGCGCGCGCAGGATTCCTAACGCGTTGCGCCAGCGTCGATCCGATACGATTATTTGCTGCGTCGCGAGCGCCCGGCGCAGCTCAGCGATCGATCGCAGGATACTCCCCGGAAGTTTCACGGCGCCTGCGCTCGCGCGCAACTCGCCCAGTTCCGCGAACGTCATCGACGTACGCGCACCGGCCTCCACACCTTCGAGCATCTTCAGGAAG